>Ga0080013_1001568_pt1 | contig 29791 bp, 34 predicted proteins | sample ETNvirenome_6_85_FD_69236 | JGI IMG/M metagenome (GOLD analysis project Ga0080013, IMG submission 69236) | Marine viral communities from the Pacific Ocean - ETNP_6_85 (SPADES assembly) (version 2) | ecosystem: Environmental > Aquatic > Marine > Oceanic | place: Pacific Ocean | collected 2013-06-19 | reverse complement strand
CGTAGTGGGGAGCGGGGGCCAGTGGCTCTGGCGCAGGAGGAACCGGGGTGGGCACTTGGGTGGGGACCGTGGCTGGCTGTCTCTTTCGGGGGAGTTCGCCAAAGGTGGGGGTCGCGGTGAGCAGGGTGTTGAGGTAGGGGTTCATGGTTTCACCGTTGTCCAGTAGAGGTTCTTGCAGGGGCGTCCTCCGTGCTGGTAGGAGGTTCCTTCCCCCTCTGGCTCTCCACCAGCGCGGAGATAGCTACAGCAGAGGATGACGGAGCAGGCCTCCGGTTGACAGGTTCCTGTCCGCTGCCCGTTCACGAAGTCGTAGGTGCAGCTCGGGGGTAGTGTGTCGTGAGCCTGGGGGTAGTCTTGGCATCGCTGGGGTCGCTCCTCATAGGTGCGACACTTCCCCACGACAACCTCTCCCGTCTCGAGCGTGACCGTGGTGTCCGGTTTTGGGACGGGGTTTGGTGGAGGCATCATCGCGTCAAGCTCCTGGCCACGTCGGTCAGGGAGAAGGACTTGATGTTTCGGATCGTCCAGAACTCATAGGCGTGCCATGCAGCAGAGCCCACGCCTACGGCCATGGCCGTGCGGCCCAGCTTGGGGCTGCTGGGGGTGAGTGCTCTGCCGGCCTGGGCGACCATGAGTCCACCGGCTACCAGTCCCAGACGCACTCCCTGCACCAGGCGCTCGGTCTGTAGCGGGGTTGCGACCAGGAGGTTGGGCTGGACGAGTACCCGGTCACCCACGCTCAACTGGGCGACCTTGATTCCGAAGACGGGGGGAAAGCCCTCGGGGGGAACCGGTTGCGGCTGCTTCATCTTCTTGTCGAAGAAGAGGGCGTCGAGGAAGTGATTGCCCACGGTCCCAGAGCCGGGTTTGGCTTGTCCGTATCGAGCGAGTGGATTGGGCATCGGAGCTCCTATGGGGTTTCGTCGCGCATGGGGTCAGCCTTCCCGTATTCCCCGGTGTCTTCGTTCGAGTAGTAGGGGTCCAGCGTACCAGCATCGTTGCTTCGGTATGCCTCGGCCATCTTGGGCAAGGCCTCTCCCGCGATGAAGGCTACGGCGACATACAGCCAGTCACTGGCGACGAGCTTGTCGGCCAGGAGGAGGCCCGTAGCTGTGAGGAAGCACAGGAGCCGTCTGTAGGAGATCCGCGTCTGTCCCCGCAGGAATAGGTCAACCATTGTTTTCATCGGTCCAGTCCTCCATGAGGCAATAACTGAAGGAGCTGATGCCAAGCACGTCTCGTTGCCTTCTGGCCAAGGTCATCATGGTTTCAAATGCATCGATTCGTGCATGGACCTGGCAGCCGGCTGACCACCGCTCAACGAGGGCTTTTTCGGCCTCTGCGACGGTATCGGTGTGGATGGAGCTGCGATGGATATTCAAGCCGAAATAGCCCTCGGCTTTGCTGCGAGGCTCCATCGTTAGCATTTCTGTTTTGTCGGAGTCGCGGAACGCAACCACAGGACCTCGTCGTTGGCAGATCGCTTCGTATTTTCCGGCATGGAGATCGATGGAATAGGCGTTCTCGTAGAAGCCCGGGGCCATGATTGCCGTTCCGGCAACGCTGCTTGGATTTTTCAAGTGATAGGAGCCTGGGTCGCAAGTGGCGGGCCAAAAATGGACCGTCCAAAGTCCTTTCTCTGTGTAGGCACAGCCCAGGGTGTCATCGAAGGAGTTTGCCTTGGGGTTCTTGCTGCGGATCCCGAACAGGATGAGGTGGTAGTCCCCTTTCCAGATGATCGGGTATCCCAGGGACTTCATGTGCTGTAGCACCGGAGGCAGGGGACCTGGGGGCTCCGGGGGCGCGGAGAGCTGAACATCGGCCTCGAGCTCGGTCCAGGTCTTATTTCCCACGATGCCGTCCACGGCCAGGGACCTGGACTGCTGGAACTGCATGACCTTGGACTGCGTGGCTGGCCCGAAGTGGGAGTCAGTTGCCGTAGGGAATCCGTGTGCGGTCAGGTATTCCTGGCACTGGCGAACGGTGGCTCCCTTGTCGCCCATGCGAATGGTGCTCGGCATCATGCACCGCTCGTTGTGTATTGGATGATTGCGACCGTTGCCTTGTCGGCGGCAACGTAGATCGTGAGCGCCGTCGCGAGGGTGCCTTCAAACTGGTAGTTTCCGCCTGCGGCGACCACCGACCCTTGGGATGCGGCCAGGACGGTGTTGACGCTGCTAACCCGCATGACTGCTGTCGGATCCTCGAGCATGATGAGCGCGTTTCGGGCCCCCACGGGGATGGCAAGAGCGTTCCAAACGTCTGCAACTCCGATGGACTCGCGGACCTGGGTGTAGCCGGTGAATGTTGAATCTGGCATGTTTCACCCTAAGGGTTGGAGATCATTATCAGCCGTTGTCGAAGCTCAGAACGTCGCCAATGGCGAGGGTGGAGCCTCCGATGCGATAGCTTTTGTCATTCCCGCCGGAGTCTTGGATGACTTCCCGCATGAGCCCATCTGTGGTTTGCCGCATTTGCCTCCCAATGCCGTAGAAGTTGTAGGGCGGGGCAACCTCAAAATAGCCATAGGGGAAGCTCACTTGAGTGCCCCCGATGGTGATGTAGCGGGGCGAGGCGAGCAGGGTGGTTATCATTCTGCTCTGCACCCGCATGATGGTCGGGTTGCTTGGATCAAACACCCCCACCGCTTGTCTGTTGTTCGTGTTAGCGGTCCCCGCGAATGCAGATACGCTCGCCCAGAAGGTGGTAGAGATCAACCGGTTGCCATTCACTATCATGCCGTAGAGCCGGCCTGGGGTTCCTTCGCCGTCTGCGTCTGTTGGTGGGTCCAGGATGGCTCCTGCGATGCCTCCGTACCAGTCTTCGACGGCAATCTCGTTGCCCCAGAAGCCGAGGGATTCGTCGGAGTTGATGCAGAAGACTTGGTTCCACTGGTCGGCAGTGAGGTCGTCTGAAATCTTCCAATACCCCGAGAACCGATTTCCGCTTCCGCTGCACGGCCCACCTGCTGCGAGTGGGTCGGCGGTTGCCCCGCCTTCGGGACACAGGCCGAGAAAGATGGATGTTGTCTTGACCGAGTTGGTGTGGTTGCCATTGGAGTTGTCCGAGCCCCAATCGGCGCGGCCAGGCGGTGTGGGAGCGGGTGCCACGTCTTGCAGAATCATGTCGTCGTCTGGGCTATGGCAGACGATGACTTGCATGTTTGGCTGGTTGCCGCCGACAGGGGTGAAGATACGGTAGCCTGCTCCAGTGCCGCCCGTGAATGCGGTGGCGTCCAGTTGCCAATACGTCGCGTCAGCAACGCAAAGGGTGATGGTGTTCAGAACCTCCTCTGGGTCCGTGGCAACGGCAGGCACTCGGATGTTGGTCATGTTCCAAGTGAGAGTGGGGGCTGTGCTGGGCATCTGGGAATCTCCTAAATGGTCGCCACGGAGTAAACCGGAAACGAAATCACGCTCTTATAGCGGGTTACTTGGCGGGCGTTTTGCGCGGCGTAAACTTGGGTTGCTGATCCTGCGCCGAGGCCTCCCACATCCGCGAGCGCAAAACTGTTCGCTATCTGTCCATCACCCGTGTCAGTAGCAGTGAGTATCACGACGTAGCTCTCCCCACTGGACATTTGAGAGAGGGTCCAGGGACCTAGTCCCGACCCAGCCGAGATCGTAGCCGTTGAGCCGGGTGGGGCGCTGAGAGCCGTGCCGTAAGAAAACGCACCAGTGCCTCCCGCAGCAGCGTTGAAAGTGACGGTGGTTACCGTGGTGCCTGCCGACAAGTCCTGTCGAGCTGGATTTGCACCGGGAGTAACATCAGGGTTTCCTCCCCCTCCCCCTCCACCAGCAGGTAGAACAATTCTTGGCATGGCTCCTCTCCGGGTCTATGGGCGACAGCCCTCGACGGTTACGCCGTCGAAGGACAGGCTGCCGGTAGAGGGGTCTTCGATCAAGGCAATGATGCTGGTCTTGCCGCTTCCAATCCAGTCTACCACCGCCGATCCCCAGGACTGAATAGCTTCGTCCTCGGAATGGTCGATGGCACTCCCGGCGAGCGCCAGGACAGGAAGGATGGCAAGCTCCACGGTGGCCGGAACGTCCGCACCAGATGGCGCAGTATCCTTCCAGGCGATGCAGGCGGACACATCGACGGAGGCATCGGGGATCTTGCATTCGCCTTCGCTGGCGGCCTTGAGGCTGTCTTCTACTGCTCCAAGGATGGAGACAGTGGACTTGGTGGCGATGCAGGCGGCGTAGTTTTCATCGGCTACGGCCACATGTTCAGCGAGCTCGCCCGCTTCCTTGAGGTCGCTGACCCCGCCCAGTAGGCTTTCCCAATCCTGGTCAGTGCCGTCGAAGCTGATCGAAACGTAGATGATCGACGCAATGGCGGCTACAGCGCCCAGGATGGCGGGCAGGTAGCGAAGTAGGGCAGGCGATTCGTCGGACATGGTTCCTCCGGTGTTTCGGTGGAGCTATTTTAGTGGGTTCCGGTCTTCGCGACCACCAGGTCCATGCTTACCCTAGTTCGGAGACCAGGGACAGGATGAGGAGTTTCGCCTTGAAGGGGTGTGCAATGGCCCATTCGGTGGCTTTGTCCTCAAAGTCCCCAAGTGAGTCCAGGTCGGTAAGATCCTGCGGACCATCCGCCTGGATGAGTCGCTTTCCCAGAGCTTTGGCGCGGTCCAGGTTTTCTTGGGCCCACTCCCGGATCAAGTCGGGCCCCATCTCGGTATCGGGGGGCGCAGTCGCCAGGGGTTCGTCCAGCAGCACCTGGTCTTCGGTTTCGGCGGATTCTTTGTCGGTGTTCATCGTTGGGTACTCCTAATGCTCTTCAGAGGGTAGGGGTGGGTCTACGAGTCGCCAGCTCTGCCAGCGGTCCTCGGAAACGAGGGAAACAAGAAAGTTCTCCCTCATCTCGAACCACAGCAACCGATCCTCCATATCTTGAAGGGCGATTGACAGGCCTTCGACTTCTGCTTTCAGCGCGAGTTCGAGAGGGGTCCACGGGTGGTCAACATCCGGCTCGCAGTCGCACAGGGGACAGCCGTACTCGTCCCCGTGCTCTGGGTGAGCCCCGGGGCACTCGGTCATCTCACATGCCACGCACTCGACGAGGTTGGTGCTGTTCTCTGGGCGCGCCGGGACGCCGAAGGCCTTGGCGAGCTTGTCGATAGTGCCGCCGCAAGTGTGGGGAGGTGCATTCTCCATCAGCTTTCGTTTGGCCTCGAGGCGCGGTTTCTCTCGCAGCTCGTAGAAGTCGATGTCCTGCTCTTCGGTCGGGGGGGAGCCTGTGTCGGAACTCATCACAGGACCTCTTTGGACAGTTCTGGAATCATATCCATGACGGCGGCCTTGTTTTGGTCTGGGTTGGCGCGGATCCACTGGATGACTGCGTCCTTCATGTCCTCGGGAGAGAGCGCGGCAAGGGCCTCTGACGGATCCTGGGCGAGGTCCGAGAAACTGTCGTAGTCGTCGTCCTCGAAAAACGCTCCACCGCCCCCGTTTCCGTGGTTGGGAGTGGGGTCGTGGGGGTGGGGCAGTGGGGGCGGTGGCTCGAATCCGTCCGCTGGCTCTGCGGGTTGGGACGGGTTCCCCAGGGTGCCGATCAATCGCCCTGCGCCCTGGATGGCAGCTTGTCGGGCTGCGCCGGTTGGCGGTGGCGAGCCTGTTGCCATCGATCCGGCTCGTCCCGCCATGTCGGCGGGGTTGTCCGCATTGGCCAGATGGCTGGCTGCGTTCAGCAGCATTGGAAGGAGGCCCAGGCCCCCGCCTCCGTTGTTGCTGGGGGCTCCGCTGGAGGTGGGAACCTCGGTGATCCCGGGCATGTTCCCGCCAGGGAAGTTGAAACGCAGGACGTAGGCCTCGAGCATTCTGGTGGCCCGCTCAAACATTGTCATCTGCTGGGCCATGGAGCGGAAAGTGAATCCCATGGCCGTCTCGAGCCATTGGCGCATCTGGGCGTTGTCCACGGGTCCGCCGCCGGCACCATGAGCTTGGGCAGCCTCGAGGAGATGGAGAAGCTCGGCGTTGTTCTCGTCCTCGTCTCCCTCGATGGTGACAGAGCGCATCCCAGCGGGGTTGGCGAGGTTGCCGGCGCTGTAGCGAATGGTGCGTGTCCAGCTCCCGTACTTTTCTCCGCTGTGGCCTGCCGGGGCGAAGTTGATGCGGATCTGGCCGTGGAACTCGGGGCCTGGACTGTCCTCCATGCGGTCTACGAGGATCCTCATGAGGTTGTCAGAGGTGGTTTCATGCGGGTCAGCGAAGAACTTCGCTTCCTGTCGGGTGTTGGGGACGCCGACTGGCTGGACGCGGACCTCGATACTCAAACGCACCTTGTCTTCTTGAGCTCGCGTGAGGGCGTCCTCCAGTACCTTGCGGATCGGGGCGTGCCCGTCCTCGCCATAGACCAGGTCTTCATATCCAGAGATCAGTTGAGCCATTATTCTTCTCCTTCCTCGCTGGGCGAGGCGTAGTGAGCGGGGTCGATCCATGTCAAACCGTGCCTCTCGGCAAATCGGCGTCGTTCATGGACATCGTTGGGTTGAAGGAATCCGTTGGGCATGTAGGAGGCTCGGATCGCAGAGCAGGCACTCCCTGGCTCCAGGCATTCGTCGCCAGCTTGTTGGGCGAGAAGTCCGTTCCATGTAGCCCCTTTCATTGGGAACGGGTGAAGCCAGTAGAGCCCGGGTTCTCCCTCGACACTGTATGCGGCAGCGAAGTCGGGACTGCCGATCACGCCTTCCTTGTTGAAGGTCCAGTACACGCTGTCGAGGGGGCTCCAGCGGCTCTTGGTGACTCGGAAGGCGCGGACACCCCATGGGTCGGGGGTCACGTTGACAACTGCGTCGAAGAGATGCGGGATCTCGTTGTACCCGGCAAGCTGTTCGCCCTTGTTGACCTGGGCGATGGCGAGGCACCGGTCGTTGTTCTCTCTGGCCCACCGGACCATGACGTGTGCCGCCTTGAGGCCCTCCCTGAGTCCCAGGGCGGTGAGTGAGTCGAGGACTACCGGTCCTGCCTTGAGGAGCTGGAGCTGGTGCTCGACTTCATCGGCGGTGTCTACTACGACAACGCGGGGCATATATTCGGTCCCCAGGAGTCGGCGGAACATTGCGCCTACTGGCTTGGGTTCCTGCTCCTTCGTCATCCAGAGCGTGGGGCGAATGAGGCCCGCGAGGCTCGACTTGCCCGCCCCAGGTCCCCCAAACATGACCACCGTTCCCTGGTTTGGCCAGGGAAGTAGCTCCCAGGGCCCACTGAAGGCGGCGGTGTCTCCTACGACCTCGATGAGCGGGCGAGCTTCCGACAGGGCGCGGTCCCAGTGGCCACAGGATCGGCACTGGATCTCGGTGATCTGCCAGGGAGTGCCGCACTTGTAGCAGAAATAGGCTGCCGGGTCGCCCTGGATGGGGTCGATCTCGTCCACTTCATCGAGAAGCGGATGCCCCGCCGGCAATAGCCAATCTTCCAGATCTTCCACTGGCGGGTCAGGTTGCTCTTTACTCATCGTCGCCTTTGGATTTTCTGATCGGAAAGTTCATGGACGTGTATCGGCGTGAACACTGGAAGTTCACATGTGACTGTGAACGTGAACTCCTAACACCCTACCACTCGAGCTGCGACAGGGATTAGTCTCACCTGGAGATTGGAGCTCGCTGGCTCCGACAAACGATTTTCCCCAGAAAGGAGCTCCCCATGATTGGCGACACCACCGAGTTTGGCCCCGTTGACCTTCTAGGCGCATTGGCCGTCAACGCACTGACCACCAACATGGCTTGCAAGAACCCGGCCTTCCGCGTCGGGATCAAGAAGAAGGGCACTGAAGACATTCCCCCTTTCGCTGACTACCGTTTTCTCGGTGGCGTGGCGGCAGCGGTGGGTGGCCAGTTCCTCAACAACCCGCAGATGCAGCGCGTGGGTCACGACCTGGCCTGTGGCCTGCTCGGCTCCTTTGTCGCAACTGAAACCTGCCGGAAGGCAGCGCAGAAGGTTGTGGACGCGGGTGGCGCACAGTCTTTCTACACCTCCGCGGGTCCTTCCATCAGTGAACAGCCGGCAGCAGCTCCTGCTCCCGCGACCGCTGAAGGCGCCCAAAACTATGTGTATGGCTGGTAGGACGACTACCCCGATTCTCCCCTTTCCCTCTACAGGAGACAGAAACTCATGTCCTATCTAGATGACGATTTTGGCGACGACTTTGAAGACGACGACTTCGGTGACGAGTACGGTATTTCGGAACGTCGCGTTGCGCGGCTGATGAAGCGGCGAGCTCGCCTCCAGGCCCTACTTCCCATTTCCGGTCCTTCGCGTCAGCGTCGGATCATGCGTCGGCTCTCCCGCATCGACAAGGTGCTGGCTCGAACCGGTGTGACGCAGCAGATGCAGGCCTCCCAGGCCGCTATCGCCGCTGCTGGAATTGAGGGCGTCGGTGGATTGTCTTTCCAGGCCATGAGCCCACCGGGATTGGGCAGGTTGCTCAGGCTTCCGTTCTATCCCGCGACAGCTCACACCGGCTCGACCACGCAGGGTGGTGACAATGCCGCCAGCACGACCAACCCGGTCATGATCGAGAACCCGGCTCTGCTCGCTGGTGGTGCCAACCAGGCATCCAACACGAACCATGTTCTGACGACTCCGCAGATCTCCTGGGCCACGTTGCGCCTGGTGGGCTTCGAGACGCAGTCCAAGACCTTCAAGGGCATCAGCAACCCGGGTCCGTGCATGGCAGTGGCCGACCTTCAGATCGGTGGAGGTGCGAACCTCTTCACTCACGAGGATTTTGGCGACGCGAACATCTACGATGCCGACCAGCCCGAGTTCTGTGGACTTCGAGACTACCCCGTTCTCAAAAGCCCGAATGTGGCAACTGTCTCGGTCGTCCAGTTGGGCGATCAAGGCTCTGAAACCGTCACTTTCAGCGCAGCACTCATTTGTGAAGCACTTGTCGATGACAACTATGGTGCTCACATCCCAGGCCCCTATGCCCGCAAGGGTGCGATGATCCGCCAGGGCGGCTCTTTCATCTAGGCTTGTCGCCTTTCTTCCCTCGAGATCGCAACAGGAGATTTCCCATGGCTCGTCGCAAACAAGCGCACCCATATCTTGCCTCCCAGCAGGCAGTGAACAAAGCCCTCGTAGATGGCGTCGGAGGACTTTCCTTCACCGCCATGAGCCCACCCGGCATCGGGAGGCTCATCAGAATCCCGTTCTACCTCACGACTGGCCAGACAAACCAGATCGCAAGTCTGGCTGAGAACCTGACGGCAGTGCAGGTCAACAACCAGATCACAAACGGTCTGACCAGTACGACGGTGCCCTGGTGCATCGTGGACTTCGGGAACCTTCCCGGAGCTGCGAATGGTCAGACGGCCACCGCCATCATGCAGACTCCCCAGATCTCCTGGGCCACGCTGCGGATCGTCGGGTTCGAGTGCAATGCGCTCCAGCCGGTGCTCTCGGCGGCGAGCCAGGGCGAAGTCTGCTTCTCCGATCTCCAGATCGGCGGCGGTGCCTCGCTTTTCGTGCATGAGGACTTCGCTCCATCCGACATCTACCTGGTCGGTCAGCCGAGTTTCGCTGGACTTCGAGACTATCCAGTTCTCAAAAGCCCGAATGTGGCATCTGTGAACGTGGCCGCAGTAGGCATCAATGCCGCCTCACCACGCATCACCTTCAGTGCCAACCTCGTCTGCGAAGTACTTGTCGATGACAACTACGGGGCACATTTGCCTGGGCCCTACGCCCGCGCTGGTGCCATGGTTCGACAGGGCGGTTCATTCGTCTCGGGTTGATTCTCGCTGGCTCCCTCTGGCTCTGGTCCTGAGCTTCCCGCCCAGGACCAGACCAGAGAGCGGCTACACCATGGAGAGCCCCGATGACCAAGAAGGAACAACGACGACTCAAGCGGCGGCGGAAACAGCTCGCCGCGTTGTTGCCTTTGGTTTCGCAGGCGAAGCAGACGGATCTACGGCGCGAGATCATGGAGCTCGATGGCAAGCTCCAGGCCTCGCCCAGCTTTCCCACTGATCGGCGCAAGCTGGGAGCCAACTTCCCTGTCTCTGCCAGCGGCATCGACGGGGTGGGCTCGTTGCGCTTCCAGGCCAACTCGCCCCCTGGGCAGAAGAGGCTCCTGCGTCTCCCGTTCTACCTGTACAACGTGGAGCCCGACATCGTCTCGCAGGGGAACATCGGGCTCCATGGCCCTGGTCCTGGCCGGTCGCTCTACGTCACTGGAAACGGCGACGAGGTGGTGGACGAGACGAACCCTGTGGTGATCGTCAACCTGCCCTCATTTCTCGAGGATGGGACCAATGTGGCCCAGACCTCCTTTTCTTCAAAGGTGGTGGGGCTGAAGTTCCGTACACCGCAGATTGAGTGGGCCGACCTTCAGATCGTCGGCTTGACGTTGTGGCAGAAGCGGTCACCCTGGCTGGGCTACGGAGAGGCCGTGACACAACCCAGCCCCCTGCCAGGGACTGCGGCAGCCGGGTACGTCACGACGACCGGCCAGTTCGCAGCAGTTCTCACGCCGCAGTATTACACCAACTTGCCCGCGCACATCTTCTTCAACAACTTCAACGTGGGGGGAGGAGCCAACCTGTTCATGCAGGAGGGGTTCATCGATGGGAACATCTTTGACGAGCGCATCCCCGATTTCGCTGGTTTACGCGCATATCCGAAACTCGACAGTCCGAACCGGGCCTACCTCGACGTTGCAGTGCAGGGCGGTGGTCAGGCCACTGTGACGTTTTGCGTGTCTCTGATCTGCGAAGATCTCCGAGATGTGCAGTACGGAAAGGGCAGCCCAGGTCCCTACGTCAGGCGTGACGCTAGTGGTCGGGAAACGAATGAAGGCGGGAACGTCTATGTGGGAAGCTAGATGGCCATCTCTCCCACGATCCGGCTCGAGAGTCATGAGGCCGCGAACCTACTGGATGGGCTCGTGAGCGTCAACCTTGCCCAGATGAACAATGCGAAGCTCCCCCAGAGCCGGTTTCCCGTGATCCCCGCCATCCAGACGGGCAAGGTTCGCTATCGTCGGGCCGCCCCCGATGAGCACTGGCAGAGCTGGCGCGAGATCATGGAACAACTGAACGACGAGGGCATGGGCTACGCGGACTGCGAAGACCTGGCATCGTCGGTGGCCGCCGAGCTCCTCCGCAACGGAGTGAAGGCTCGCACCTATGTGTACCGGAGCGGACCCAAGTTGTTCCATGTCGTGGTCAAGACCGATAGATGGGGACTCATTGACCCATCGAGAGCAGCCGGGATGGAAGGAAATGGATAGCTACAAGCTCGCGTCATTGCAGGAGCTGGGGACCTCGCCTCGTCTGGGTGGGTGTTTCCGGGGTGGTGCCAACGGCATCGGGCAGACCTGCGCGATCTGGCGAGGCCGTCCTCCGACCATGGAGAACCATGCCGGGTCCACGCCCAGGATCTTGTCGCTCGCGGCCAGGACGACAGGCGCACTGGGTGGGGCAACCGTGACCAGCGTGGATGTTCTCGCAGAGTGCGGGAACGCCTTTGGCGGGATCATTCGTCGCCAGTTCTCGGTGGGAGAAGGTCTGTCTGCTGATCTGGCGGTCGGCAGCTACAAGCACGTTCGGGTTGTCACGGAATCGGTTATTCCGGTCAACACCACTTTGTTCTTCTGTTGGGTCGATGACCTTCCGGGGAGCAGCGGGGTGGGGCGCGGGCTGGTCAACTTCCTCGACTACCCGGTGGCAAACACGCGGACTCGCGCTCCAGAGGGGGCGTACCTGATGTACCCCGAAAACGCCTGCCAGATCACATTCACTATGGTGGAGAAGGGCACCACATTTGTGGTCGCAGCCAACGCTGGAGAGGCAATCCCGGTTCACTGGGGCACCTTCAGTGCAAACGCCATCACCAAGTTCGTGTTCAAGTTGAGGTCGTTTTGATCGGTGGATGCGGGCGAATGTTCAACGAAACTGATAGCATTGATCGGTCCTTACCGATTTCTGGAATGTCAGCTACGGAGACTCCATGAACTTCAACTCTGACGACATTCTGGGAATCGCCCAGGCTCTTTCCACAGGTGACGATACGTTTGCACCGAGCAATCTCGTTTCCTATGGCTCCACAGTCATCGTCAAGCCAGGTGCGACGACCCGAAAAGGTCGTCCTGTGACGGGACATGAAGTAGCCTCCAAGTTGGGCGCCTCCTATGGCGTCTTTCCCATGGCTGTGGAATACGATGTGGCGCGAGCCACCACTATGGACTCGGATGATGCTGCGATTGGAGCTCTCGAGCGGGACCTGGTGGCCATCACCGAAGAGGAGCTGGGCGCGATGGACGCCGACCTCTTTGGTGCCGAGGGTGAGCCGGTAGTCCTTTCGCGTCGAGCCAACCGTCTCCGTCGTCGGTACACCCGGGTCTTGGCCCGGTGGCGCAAGAACGCTACGATGGCACTCATCTCTGGCAAGAAGCACCGCAAGCGTCGTTCGGAGCGTCAGTTCAAGCGGCTGGAGAAGGTCTGGTCGAAGATGGGGTCCAAGGGGATCCCAACCCAGGGGCTCACCGCTCCGAAGAAGGCCCTGCGCCAAGTGGTATTTTCTTCCACCACCGCCGGCCAGAGCCAACGCCTGCCGGCAGCCTCTTCCCAGCGAGCAGTGTACCAACAGCCAGCCCAGCCGCAGTCGGTCGCTGACTCTGGTCGTCCTCCTGGTGGGGCAGACCATCCTCTCTTCTTTGAGGATCAGCGTCGAGAGAACCTCCAGGCCCAGGCCATCTCTGACAGTCTCATGTCGGACTATATGGGTGCGGACCCACACGAATACACAGAGGCCCAGGACGAGTTGAGCGCCGACATTCGGGCTGAAACGGTCGGGTTTCTATTCGGCATGGTTGAACACGATTACTGGGGGGATGTGAGCGAGGACGTTCAAATCTTGAGCTCCGATCCAGAGGACGAAGAAGTTCTCGATACCCAGCTTGCCGAAGAAGAGGCGGATGCCGTCGAAGACGAGGAAAGTCTGGACGAACCGGGCCAGGGCGAATTGCTCCCCGATGCTGCCCCGGCGCCTCCAACAGCAGGGCAGGCCGATGCGGATGCCGAGGTAGACAAGCTCCTCGATGATACGGATTCTCTGCTGACTGATGCCGGCGCAGGGGAGGACCTGGACACCGAAGATGACGAAGACGAACTGGAGGACGTGGAGGAGGAAGCCCCAGGCGCTCCAACCTCCGATGACGTTGACAAGCTAGTGGCCGTCACCGAGCAGCTCATTGCGGTTCCTCTGACCGCTGCACAAGCGTCAGCGACCGCACGCAAGCGGGCCCGGATGAACAAGTTGCTCTCGGAGCTCAAGGCTACCCAGGCCAAGAACGCTGCCGCCATCCAGTCTGGAAAGGTGTCCAAGGCGGGGCGCACAGCTCGCAAACAAACTCGCCTCAACAAGCGGATTCTCGCTCTCGAGAAGAGCTTGCGGGAAACGGATAGTGCAGTCAGTCAGGCCAGTGAGTCTGGGTCGGTAAACTACGGGCGGCTCAAGCCGGCCCGCGCTGGTGCTCACAAGTTGGCCAGGAAGCGTGGTCGGAAGGCAGCGCCAGTGGTGGTGGCCATCCGAAAGAAGAAGGCTCCCGTCCACAGGAGGCATCGTGCAGTGGTGAAGCATGCCAGCATGGCTGGCCTTGCAAGTCAGGGTTCTCTCTTGGATGTGTTTGCTACTGAGATGGCCGTCTACGAGTCTGCGCCAAGTCACTACGAGGTTCCGCAGGGCTACAGTGCCCTGACGGCGGCATACATGCTGGACCAAGCCACCGAGCCACAGGACTACTATGCGGATGCCGATGGGCCTATGGAGGATGACGAGTGGGGAATCACCCGTGGGCGCAAACGCCGTATCTCACGGCGCACAGGTCGCAGAGGTCGCCGTGGAGCTCGTCGGGAAGACCGCCGGGATCGCATGGAGCAGGCGAGTGCCCAAGCGCCAGGGCGGGGCGCTCGCGGCGGGAAGAAGCGTTCGGCCAACCAGAAGGCATACCGGGTAGCCCGCAAGGCTTACCGTGATGCGTTCAAGGCGGGCCGCACTTCGGATCTGCCGGCGCTTGCCACGGCCATGCATACCGCATGGGCGAACATCAAGTCTCCCGAGCGCCGGGGGCAGATGAAGAGCCCCGCAGCTCTCCTGTCCAGGTTCCCAACGAGCGGTGCCAGCGGGGGATCCTCCAACGCTCTGGCGGTGTTTGGGGCCCGCATGGAGGACCACGGACTGGCCGAGGACTACGGGCGGGTGACTGGAGAGGCCTTTCGCGCAAAGATGCCGGGCTTCACCAGCGACCGCCTTCGCAAGATCATTTCCAATCCGAAACGAGGCCCCAAGTCGAAGCACTTGGCGCGGGCACTCCTGACGAAGCGTGGGGCACACATGGGGGCCTATGGCGCTGCCCAGTTCCCCTTTGGTGTGGATGCTCCTTTCCCACCGCCCCGGACTGAGGGCGAGGAGGTGTTCGCATGAAGCGAAAATACGCAGGCCTGGTAGGCCGTGCAGAGACAGTTGATCTTCCTTTCCTCAAGCAGGAAGAGGAACGGGTCGCCCATCGACCCGCCGCCTCCGCTCCCGCGCCGAGCCCCTTGGACCGTGAGGACAAGGAAGTGATGATGGAGTTCCTCTTCGGAGATGCGGCTCCGCAAATCGAGGGGGCCCTCAACTTTGTGGGATCGAATCGACAGATGGGTCGAGCTGTGTCCCTGGGAGCACTCGGACTGGGCGCTCTATTTCTAGGGAGAATGTAGCCATGGGACGATGGAACCGAAACGCTAGCACGGTCGAGTACAATGCTCGAGCCGCCCTGGCCAAGGCCGAGGAAGAGCGGGCTGCCGCGGCTGCGGAAGCAGCACGGAACCAGGAACAGGAAGAGAAGGACTTCCTCTCGCAAGCGGCGAAGGCCCATCTCGTACAGAAGGCCGCCAGGAGAAGTGCTGCCGTCTCGACTCCGGGTGAGCCCGCGCCTGTATCTGATCTTCCAATGTTGGTGCTCGATGATTCGGAGGCCGCGTCGGACACCGATGCAGAGAGCCCCGCAGAGGCGCCTTCAATCGACACCGAAACAGCAGTCAAACGTGAGCTTGTCGAATGGCTCACCAGTAATCATCCCGCTCATGGTGAGGATGATCCAATAGTGCTGATGCGCCAGAAGCGGGCTCACCTGGTTGAGCTCGTAGAAGGCGCGTTGGCTTCCCCTCACCAAATCCAGTAGGATTACCCTCAACGGATCCCTCTTCAAGGAGACTCAGTCATGGCAACCAAAGCCCAACTCATCAAAGCGTTTGCACAGGCCGCAAACGTGACCCTCGCCCAGGCCAAGAAGGTCACCAAGGGCTTCAAGAATGCGGACATTGAGGAGGCAATCGCTGACCTCGTCGGTGGAAGTGTTGCCGCGCAGATCGCCCAGGTGCAGCAGGCCCAGGCTCCCAAGCCCAAGCGGCGGAAGAAGCGCAAGACGAAGTCTTACCGCGCTCGTACCCGGGCAGCCAACCAGCGCAAGACGGCGGCTCGCCAGGGCCAGATCGGCGGGATGACCAAGGCACAGCTCATTGCCCAGGTTCAGCGGGTGAAGCCCGGAAGCTACTCGGCATCCAAGCTCAAGGCCAAGACCAAGCCGGCCTTGATGCAGATCCTTCGCCGGGCTCATTCCCAGACTCTCCCCTCCCAGCGGAAGTCATCGACCAAGCTCTCGAAAACCAAGACGAAGCGTGCAGCCAAGATCGCCGCCGCAGTCCGCGCTGGCCGTATCCCGGCTCGCCAGGGCAAGGTTGCATACGGCGACTACGCTACCGGAACAAAGCGGCAGAAGCTGGACAAGTACCTGGCGCTCTACGCTGGAGTCACCATTCGCAAGCGGTCGTCCAAGGCCAAGTCCAAGAGCATGAAGGCCATCTACGCCCAGATGCAGGGGCCGAAGCAGCCCTACGCGCTGGGTCGTGGCTACACCGTCCAGGTGGGTGGTGGTGCGCGTGGTCCCGGGATCGTTCGCAAGCTCACCAAGCAGGCGAAGCCCTTCCGCGAGCTTTCCCAGGCCCAGCAGCAGGCCGTCACGCAGTTCTTGAACTCCCAGAAGGGCAAGAAGCTGCGCGGCAAGGGCGCCAAGGAGACGTTCAGTCTCGCGGCCTATCGTGATCTCGCGAAGGCCAAGAAGTTGTCCAAGAGTCGCAAGACCAGCCGTGGTGCAGCGAACTGGTGGTAGGGCGATGGCCGGTCCCACACTCTGCGAGGGGTGAGGGACCGGTTGGCCTCCATCTCCTCGCTTTTGGAGGGAACGCATGTCGTCCCAGTACCTACGCGCCTTGCAGCCCTCTTTCGCAGGAGAGCAACCGCTGTCCGCAGCCCAGGATGCCATCGCTGCCGATCTAATCGAGAAGGCAGCCGATTCCGGCAACGATGCTGCGGCAGAGTTTGCCGCTGAACTCAACGGGAGCCTGGGTCGTGCCTATGTGCGCCGGGCCCGAAAACGTCGCCTGCTCCGAAAAGCCAGGAAGGCCTCGATGCAGGGGCACCACGATCTCGCAGAGCTTGCCGGTCTGGTGGCTGCGGAAGAAGAGACGGAGGCGATGGGCGAAGAGGCCTTTGCTCAGTCCTGCGTCCGTGGAACCCACGACGCCTACGGATACCTGACAGGCCCGGAGAAGCGATTCCTGGCTCGTAAGAAGGCCGAGTCTAGCTGGACGACCCAACAGGCCGAGGAGGTCTTGTCCAAGCTGATGGACCGCCTCTACAGCATGACTGCCAGCTACGGGCTGGAAGAAGACGAGTTTGGAGCCGCCACGCAAGCGAGCGATGCGGCTGACGATCTTGCTTTGGACAAGGCGATCACCCTTGTTGACTCCTTTGGCGGTGACACCCACCTGGTCTTTGGCGAGGGGGTGTACGAGGAGCTGGGGGCGATGTTCGAGGTGAGCCAGGAAAAACTGCGTGCTCGCCGCAAGCGTCTCATGAAGCGCCTCACGAAACTCGAGAACAAGCTCGAGGAGATGGAGGAGTCGGGCAAGAAGTTCGGGCTCAAGATCCAACAGAAACGCATCGAGTGGCTGGAGAACCGGATCTCCAAGCTCGACGGCAAGATCAAGAAGACCAAGAAGGGACGGCGCAAGGTTGCCAAGGCAGAGGCCGAGTCCGAGCAGATCAAGAAGGCCGAGGTATCGGCGGTCAAGGAGACAACGGAGGAGACGCCCGAGGTTCCCGTTGATGAAGTGGCCGACATTGAATCGGAGCTCGAAGAGTTCCAAGAGGACGAGTGGGGCGCGGAGCTCGATCTATTTGGGATGAGCGAACGTCGGAAGGCGAGGGTTCTCCGTAGGCTCAATCGTCTCGAGGCCAGACTGGACAAGATGGAAGGCCGCAAGCAGACCGCAGGTCGGACCAGGCGCATCACTCGCGTTCGCAATCGCATTGAACGGTTGAGGAACAAGCTCCAGACCACCAAGACGGACACGGCTGCCATCTCGACTTCCGATTCGGCGTACCCCACCACGACCTCTGACTACCTGTCGGACTACACCGTGCAAGATCCAGGGGCCTATTCCGATGAGTCCTATGTGGACTCGTTCTTTACCGGGAGCGCCAACAGCGTCGAGCAGGCTGACCGACAGCCCTTCGTCGCGTATTTCTCTCGGCGGGCCGAGATGATGGGTGCCCATCCCAACGACGGATTCGGGGTGGAGGGCCAGGACGCAGGTTTCTTTGCTCGATTGGGCAACTTCTTCAAGACGGTCTTCGTAGAGCCGGTTCAAGCGTTCTTTGCCCCCGACAAGCGGGCCAAGCGGGCTGAACGTCGAGGCGTTCGCCGCGAGAAGGTCAAGGCGTACATGGAGCAAAGGCGGGAGCGGATCGACCGTACCAGGGCAGCCCGAAAGAGCGCCCGTGGCGAACACAAGGTCGAAGCGAAGAGGCGCGCAGCCGGTAAGGCTCGACGTACCCGCCGGGTGGAGGCGCGGCACGCGGCAAGAGCCGCTCACAAGTCGGCCTGGGAGTCCCACACCCCCGGGGTGAAGGCAACCCGTAGAGAACTGGCCGTGGCGCGTAAGAACGTGCGGCTCGCGGCAAAGGCTGCTCGACGCAATGAACAGGTCCGGGCTACCGCCGTCGCGCAGGCCCAGCCGATTCCGCCCCCGCTCGTACTCGCGGGGACCGAGGGATGGGCCGACTACACGCTCCACCCGGAAACACAGGTCATCACCTATGTTCACCCGGGAACGGGCGAGTACTCGAACTTGGCCGGGCAGCACATCAAGGTACAGCCCGGAACTGGTCCTCACGAAGCCATCATGCAGGCGGTGGACTTCCAGCCAAAGGCTGTTGCCTAATGGGATACCGCCCCACCAGACCCTGGGCCTACCCACCGCTGCTTCCGCAGCGGGTGCCTCCTGCGTGGCGACCGCCTATGCCGGTGGGGTTCGTTCAGTACCCCTCGCCTATGCCTCCGGGCATGGGCTACCTGCCGAGCTTTGCGGAGAACTACTGTGCGGGTGGGGCATCCAGGCGCGGGATCTCGGTGGGGAGCTATATGACGGCCAAAGACGCCAGCGCCTTGGCCAGCGTTCATGGGCCTCCTCCCCCTCTGGCGGTGCAGAATTACCATCATCTTCTCGATGTGGATGAGGACGAGATGTTTGACGAGGAATGGGACGACGACATGGACCTTGGGGAGGCGGATTATTCAGTGGTTCTTGGTAGCTACAATCGTCGCCGTCTCTCCCGCCTGGGGATGGATGAAGAGGAAAGCGAAATCCTCGATATTCTTGGGTTGGACGAGGACGAAATTGATGCTCTTTTCTCTGCGGAGATCATGGCTTTCGGAGCTGAAGCGGAGAAGGCAGAGGAAGCCAAGAAGCGGCCTTTCGCCAAGATCAGCTCACTCTTCAAGCGGGATGCATCGGGCGAGTCCAAGATCTCCCGTACCACGGGAAAGATCGCGAAACTCTCTCGAAAGCTCGAGGAGCTCCAGTCCCAGTATGGCCCACCCCAGGCCGCAGCCCCACCCATGGCCGCCCCGATGTATGAGCCGGCCCCACTTCCTCCCGTGAAAACGGGAATGAGCACAGGGGCCAAGGTTGGTATCGGGGTCGGAATTGTGGCGACCCTTGGACTGGTTAGTTTCGGCGTCTACAAGGCAACCCGATGAAGTGGGCCGACCTCACCAGGACGGAGCGCACTCTCCTCTTGAGTTTGGGTGGTGGCACGGTTGCGGTTGCAGTCCTGTCGGTTCTTACGACCGAGCGGTTGAAGCCGCTGCTTGCCGCCGGGATACCGGTGAAGATCACTACCGACGTTCCCACCCGAAACATGATCGCAGCCGCTACTGAAGACTGGACTACCGAGATACATCAGCTCACCGACGCTGGCATCCCCGTCTACGTTAAGTGGGGCAAAAGACCCGAAGCCGAATCTACCTCATAGGATGGACCTCCCCATGCCACATTCTCCCTACTATTCCGCAGACCCCCTAGACGAAGAAATCTTCGGAGACGAGGATGAAGACATTCTCGGGCTCGATGAGGACGATGACGATCTCCTGGGTGATGACGATGATGATCTCCTAGGCGATGACGATGACGATCTCCTGGGTGATGACGATGATGATCTCCTGGGTGACGACGATGACGATCTCCTGGGCGATGAAATGCCGGCACTTGAACGGGATGTCGATGCCTACGGTCTGGGTGGAGAGGACGATGACATGTGGGATGACATGATGCACGAGGCGGACTCGGGACCCCAGGGCTACTCGACAACCGCCCTGTCCTACATGAGTCCCGTAGAGATCGAGGACGACCTGTTGAGTCCTTACGCGCTTCAGCAGCTCGACCCGATGGGCGAGTTTGGCGGCGACGAGGACGATGACGAGGACGAGTTCGCCGCAGAGATGCAAGTCGAGGAAGCCGAAGAGTTTGGGGTCGTTGGCCTGGCCATAACAGCGGCCTCCATGCTCGCTATTCCAGTGGCGACGACAGCGGCACTCGGCGTAGGAACGGCGGCTGGACTCGCGGCGGGCGGTGCTGGAATCGCGGCGGGAACGGCGGCTGGACTCGCGGCGGGCGGTGGTGGCATTGCGGCCTTGATCGCCGGCCTTGCTGGAGCGAAGAAGAAGTACCTCCGCATCACGGCTCGTTTGACGAGGTTGGCCGAGAAGGACAAGATGGACAGTCCAAAGTGGGCCCGCAATGCCGGTCGGCTCCGCGCCACTTGGCGTAGGCTGAAGAGGAAGGGAAAGACGGCGGGCATGCAGTCTCCGACCAAGATCCTCCAGGCCCTGCGCGGTGGCTCGCGGAGCCCGGTGTTCCGACAGGCAGCCCAGGTCCAGCATAGTGGGGCAGCGGGAACTCCTTCGACTTCGGTGAGCTCACAGCAGAAACAGCAGCTCCAACGTCGGCGCATGCAGCGGCGGCGTCAGCAGCAGCGGCGGATGCGGATGCAGCGGCAGAAGCAACAGCAATACCAGCAGTCGCAGCAGTCGCAGCAGTACTCGCAGCAGCAGCGCCAGCGTTATCCGCAATCCTCACAGCGGAGCGGGATTCGCCCCCACCAGATGCGCGAAATGCAACGTGCCCAGCACCAGACCAACTTCGCTCGCCGTGCGGGTCGGAGTGGTCCCAAGGCCACCATGGGTCCGCCCCCGACTTCCAGCTACACGCCCACCTCGATCTCCAAGGGAGAACAGAGGGCGATCTGGGAGCGCGGGCTCCGTGCCAGCCGCGGCCAGCATCGGTACGGCTCGTTCAACAATGGGAACACCCAGGTGGGGATCCCGGCGGGCTACACGCTGACCCCGGACTTCGGAACGGTGCTCAAGGAGCATCCCTTCAAGAGCATCTTGGCGCTCAGTGGTATCTTTGCTGCGGGAGTAATGCTTTCCAAGCCCACCAAGAACATGGTGTCGGGCCTCACAGATCGTTATCGCGGGTGAGGCCATGGCAGGACGCATCGATTTTCTCGGTGCGCTTGCTCCGCGCCAGGGCGCGGCAAGCGCCCGGAGGCCAGCCCTAAGCAACTTGTTTGGGACCGTAAACTCATCTGGAAGGATGGGCATTGCTCCGCTTGTGATGGCTGCGGGACAGGGAGCCGTCAAGGGGGCCGAGTTTCTTCAGACTGAGCAAGGGCAGGCTCTGATCAAGAAGCTCCACAAGGCAGCGACCGATGACGAGAAGCGGTACAAGGCCATGTGGGTGCGCTATCGCAACAAGGCCAAGACCACCAAGAGCCCAAAGAACAAGAAGAAATACCTGGCCAAAGCCCGGCGGTATCTCGAACGCTTTCAGCTTGCGAAGACGCGAGGGATGTTCGCGGATCGCGGGGTAGGCGGCTCTGGACCGCAGGCCAAGGGTACAATCAAGGAGTACCGGCGCAACCTCTTGTCGATGGAGTGGGACTCTGCCACACCCGAGCGGCAGAAGGAGATCGCCACTCTCATCACGGGCTACGACAAGGAGCTGGTGACGCTCAAGCGTGAGCACGATGCAATGACCCAGGCCGGCTATGGCCGCGTCCGTCGCTCCAAGAGCAAGAAGCAGTCTCGGGGTCCAAGCGACTTTCCGATGACGCCGCAGAAGGCGGACGTACTCGGACTGGGAGGGCTTGGCTTTACTGTCCAGAGCCCCCCTGGTGCGGGGCGTCTGTGCCGCCTTCCGCTGTACCCGGCGTCCGATGCGGATGCCATGTCTGGAGCGGGGGGGCTGGTGTCCGCAGGGGATGACCCGTTCCTGCTCATGCAGCTCACCCGGGTGGCGGGTGGAAACGGATTTGTGGCGGGGCCAGAATACGAGGTGGTCACAAGGCAGCTCCAGTACGGGACGTACCGGGTGTTGGGCATCCAGTGCTCCTTCCAAGAGAACTATGTGGGGAAGGACCAGGCGGCTGCTTTCGCTGTATCGACCCTACCCATTCGGGGAGTGGCCATCACCGTGCGGTCGCTCCAGGTCTACAACGGAGCAGAGCTTCTGCTACCACTCAATGACCTGGACGCCAGCTCCTTTCAGCTACTTCCCATCGAGGGCTCAACCTATTTGGACGCCGGGGGAGTCGCGGGAATAGCGGCGGCGAACTTCCATCAGCAGGCCCGCTATAACTGGCAACGCCGCCTGGGCTCCCTCTTCATGGGGCTACGGGACTATGCGGTGGTGGACAGTGACGCGACCTTGACTATGAAGGTCCAGGCCTTCGGGGGGAGTTCTGCGGTGGGGGGAATCGAGAACGGGTTCACCATGCCTGTTCCGGTTTGTTTCAATCTGGTCTGCGAGATGCTGACCGACAAGGTGTATGGCAACCCCAAGGTGCCCTCGCCTGCTGCTCGCGCTGGTGCCCTCGTCAAGCTCAGTGCAAGTGAGACGCCCACGGCCTCCCCTACCCAGACGGCGATCACGCTTACCTCTTCACGCTGGAAGCCGCCGGAATGAGCTCACCCCTCCTCTCCCGTCTTGTACCCATCACTGCTGGCCGCTCCCGCCGCAGGAAGGCCATCGTATTGCCTTACGCGGCCATCCAGCACATGGCACCTGGTGAGTTGGTCTGGGAGAGCTTGGTGGGACCAGCCCGGGGAAAGATCGACATTTATGGGCTCTTGCTTCCCTGGGGCATCCTGTCGGAAGAGGCCCTGGCTCACAATACCGAGCTGTTGGTTCATACCCGTCCACCTCGCGAATCTCGAGCAGCAAGGGACGCTGCGATGCGGGTGAGGGCATGGCTCAACAGTGACGCTGATCAATACTCGACGGTCGCCCTGGTGGCCTATGGAAGACTGATGCCTGTGTGGTCACGGGCCGTCGAGAAGAGCAAAGCATCAGAGCGCGTTCGCCTCATATCCGTCAACAGTCGCGGACGAGGTCTGATTGGCTCTGCGGTGCGAAGGCAGGTGCGTGATGTGGTATTGGCATGAAGGTCTTCGCCCCCATGGTGGAGCTACCCGGACTCGCGGTGGCCGAGCTGGTTTCCGTCAAGAAACGGCCCAAGGGAATGGTGGGTGTTTACCGGCTCCAGCCCACCGATCCGGTACAGTACGTCTCCCGTTTTGGGGACAGTCAGGCCTTCTTCCGGCAGATGTATTCGCCGGCTCCGGGACTTTGGGCGACATTTTCGGTTCCAGAGGACGACGACGAGCTCGAGCTTCATGTCGGCCTGGAAGGACCCTTCGGGGTTGCGTTGCTCGAGGCAAACAAGTCGCTCAAGGGGAGCGCGGAGGTCCTCGTCCCAGATTACCAGGTGAGGGCGCTCGCAATGGGCTTCCTAGACAAGTGCGGGGTGTGAGATGAGCAAGGGATCCCAGAAACGCAGAACAGCGAAGCGCAGGACACCGACTCGCAAGGCTGGGGAGAAGTGCGGGACCTGTCGTTTCTTCGTCGCCAGGAACACCGAGGAGGCCAAACTCGCAACCTATGCTCGCGATGAGTCGGAGTGTGGGCCCGGGGAGTGGGTCTTCCAGGGTGTGCGAAAGGTGGGCTGTCATGGTGGGCCAGTGTATGGCCATTGCCAGAAAGCGGGCGCCCTGAGCGGCCCGGGTCAGGAACCATTTCCTCCGTCTCGAGTGGCCTCTACGTTCTGGTGCCAGCTCTGGCGCATGGCCGATGGCCTCCAGATCCGAAAGGCTGGCTCTGTGAATCGTGCCAGCGACAGGCTCGAATCGGGTGGGGCGATGCTGGCCCTGGGAGCGGTCGCCTTGTTGGCTGCTGCGGCCCAGTGGAAACGAAAGGGCTCCTCCAACGTGGACGGCGTATTCGTGGGGGTGAACGAAGCGTACACCCTGTTCGATGAAGGGGAGATCACTCTCGCTCAAACCAGGGAAAGGATGCGTGGAGCTTGTGGCGAACTCAAATCTGGAAGCGCGAGCAGAGGCGAACCATTCACCGTCCGCAAGTTCGTGAAGACCTGGGGAATCGTTTACGGGTCAGATCCAGGCACCTTCGGCGGGAGCGTCGTGATGACGGGCTTCAAGACGAAGAAGAAGGCCCAGTACGCGGCATCTGCGCTGGAAGACGCCCGGTTCGACCACTCCCGGGGTCGCAAGAACAACTACGACACACGGAGCCACAGTGGCTACACCACCGTAGATATTGTGGACCCGCAGGACACCTACGGCGCTATTCGGAGTACCGCAGCCACGGGTCTGACCAAAGCTGTTGCCAAGGACCTGGCTATCGCATTGAGGGACGCCAACTCCGGTGACTACTCTGGAGGGCGCGGATGAACCAACCCGGCGACAACGGCCTGTGGTGGACCCTGGGAGCCCTGGGGCTCCTTGGGGTGGCTGCGGCTGCACGGGGGTCCCAGAACGCCCACAAGGGGTGCCAGCGATGCACCCACTGCGGCACTGAGATCCGGGGTTCGCTCGCTGTGGTATCGGAGGAAGACCAGGAAGAGCGGTGGAGAGAGAGCGCACTGTTTCTACAGCGTCACGACAACCAGAGTGGATGGCTGGTCCCCTACGATGTGAGCGTGGAGCTTGACCGTGGGTACAAGAAGGTCATTGATCTGGCCAACCAGCAGTTCGATTCCCTGGTTGACCAGGACCCCCAGGGTCTGATCCGTTTGATCCGTAGGCTCTACACGGACTTGAGTGGCGATTCAGCGAAGGTCTACAAGGCGAAGTGGAAGAAGTCTCACCCGAGTCGTGCAAAGGGGCCCAAAGGAAAGGAGTTGTACGGTAGACAGGTGGAAATGGCCTGGAGGCTCGAGCGGATCAAGCGGCACAATCGCATCCTCTCTGCCTACTGGGAGCTCCCGATTGGGCAGGCGTCCAAGGCCCAGGTGGACGAGATCTTTGGAATGGGTTTCGGCGGGCTGGAAAGCAGCGGAAGAAAGACGAGTGTGGAGCGCCCCGTTGCGCTCCTCGACTATGGGGACATGAAGGTCAATGCCAGCAGTGCCTTTACCTCCGGTGGAGGAAGTTCTTCCATCGTTCGGATGCTTGGCCGCATCAGAGATCTGGGCATCTCGCGTCCCCAGGCTCTCCAGAGCCGGGCAACAACAGGCAGGAATGCCCCCAAGAGCGTTCTCCGTGCCATGGAGGGTGTTCGTCTTGGGAAGACCCGGATCTCCAACATTCCCCCACTCAAATACCGTAAGCGCGAAGGGCGGAAGTACCTTCCCGCTCGACGGTCGGTCACTCTCCCCCAGATGAAACGCGAGTACCTGGGTCAGTTCATCAGCTACATGCGATTCCTGTATGCCAAGCGGTACTGGGCCCTGGTCGTCATCGAGCGGTGCAGAGCAGCGGGTATTGACCCCGTGAAGGCGAAGCGTGCGGTGGTTCCAGGTCCCGGGAGGGGAAAGGCCCTCTTCGATGATCTGACCTTCCGGCTCCAGCTTGCCGAGACCATCCCACGAAGGGCCTTCGATGCGGCGGCTTCTCGTGGCATCCCCTATAGCAAGTGGAAGGCAGCCTATTCCCAGATGGAAGTAGGTGGGGAAGCCCTGGTGCAAGAGCAGCAGCAGCTCGCAACGCAACAGGAGGACGATGAAGAGGAAGACGACTCGATAAAGGACGCCAAGGTGGTGGTGGGAGAGCCCGTGCTCTTCATGTACAACTCCCATGGCGTCCGCATGTCGTATTGGTGGATGACGAAGCAGGGGGCGATGTATTTCGCGCATGGGCGCAACCAGGTAGGCCTATTGACCAAGACCTCCAAAATGTCCAGCCCGAGCTTTGGACTACCGGCCTACACCGCGAAACGCGGCGGAACCTGTCCTGCGGCTGACATTGCCGATAGCCGAATCCGGGCCTTGAGCGGCGTCCGAGGAAAGGAGGGAGTGATCTGCACGACCTGCTACGCGACCGGCGCGAGCTACGGCTATCCCAACAACATGACGGACCAGGACGCCCGGAGGCGGTGGGTCATGCAGCTCCGCAAACTGGACAGCACCGGAGAGGTGGCCGGGGTGGCTTTCGCCCACATGATTGCTGGGTATGCGATCAACGGACAGGGGAGTGACAGGAAGGGCCAGGAGATCGGGGTCTGGGACGAAAAGCAGGGGGTCATAAGGACGCCTCGCGGGGTGGCGCGTCCTACCCACATTCGTCTGGGGTCCTTCCAGGGGGAAACCTTTCCCAGCTCCACGCGGGACCTGTTCAAGGGTACGCCGTCTGGAGAGGTGGTCGGCTTCTTTCGTCTCCACGACTCTGGAGACTTCGGCCTGGGGCTTGCCCAGATCAAAGGCTGGACCTGGGTGGCACGTTTGCTTCCACGGGTCTACATCTGGACCCCTACTCGCGTCTGGGTTGCCAAGTCGCGGTTCGGTGGCGATGAACTACGGGGAGCTGCGAGGGGGTGGTACGAGGCGTGGATAAACGGCAAATGCTCCGCGAAGCAGGCCTGGGTCTTGCGTGGTGGAAGCATTGCTCGCGGATCCAGAGCGGCCATTGATGTTGCCCGGGAGGTCGGCGGGGGAAGTCCTGGCGAGACGGGCCTATACGACTGGTATTCGGACGCCAACTGCGACACGACCGTTCTGCCCCAGGACCTGTTGAGGGGTGATCGGAGGGAGACGGCGCAGACCAAAGCCCTGGTGGCTTTCGCGTCACTTCCAAACGTCTCTTGCCGTCCCAGCGGGCTCTACATCAAGGAGTTCCCGGACGATCCGGTCACCATCCCTACGATCTCGGGCCTATCTGCGGGGTCGGGGGTTGCGCGAAAATACGTTCCCCGCGCTTTCAACCTGCTCCGCAAATTGCGCGAGCTCCCTCCCCACGACCGGGGCAAGATTGTCCAGGTCCAGGCGCAGTTTCGCAAGGCCGATGCTGATCGGAAGAAGAGCGAGCTTGTTTACCCTCCGATCTGTTCAATGGGCGATGGTAGCCCGGGATCAAAACTGCTCGCCTACCAGTGTCCTGTCTACACCGAGGACGCACAGGGCAAGGAGGCCAAGAGCTGCCAAGCCGCCAACTGCCGAGCCTGCTGGATCGTACAAGACCTACCGGTCTTCTACGGAGCGCACTAACCGATTATCATTGTTCTACTTTCCCTCACCCAACTGGAGCACATCATGGCAACCCCCAAAGAGGCATTTCAGGCCTATCTCAACAACGGCGCACAGATCACGCTGGTAACGATTGGCGTCCTGGCCGCAGTCTCTGCATGGCGGGACCGAGGCTCCAGTAACTACGGGGCAAGTCACATGGCCCATGTTCCCGCGCATCCGCCCCACGGGCGTAGTGGTGGGCGAGGTCATGGACGGGGGCGCGGCTCTCGGAGCAGCAGCTACCAGGCCTTCACTTCCAAGACCATGCGACGACTGATCGCACAGGGCACCGCACCCAAAGATGCGATGCGTGAATCCGCTCGTCTCTGGCGGCAAAGATAGGAGTCCCCAATGTCCAAACTCGATAGAACAAACGGGGCGAACCTCGCTATGGGGGCCGTGGGCCTTCTTGCGCTGGGGTCCATCCTGGGGGGGGATCTGGCTCTCTTTGATGCTCTGAAGGGAAGCGGCAACAAGCGTCGGGTCTGGACGTTGACAAAGCGTAAAGGCCGGGGCTCTGACGTGGCCTTCACCATCAGCGCCAAAGACAGCTCCACCGGGCGTTCCGTCCAGGGGATCGTCTTCCAGGGCGGGGGTGTGCATTGGGACTACCCCGACCAAGTGCCCCAGTACATCAAGGAACAAGCCTCCGAGCTCGCTGACATTTCGACGCTCCAGGCGGGTGGTTGGCTCCAGGCTTCCGGGTCCAGGGCAAAGGGACCAGTGAAGCCCCAGGCTCGCAGGAACCAGCTCACCAAGATGAAGAAGGCCGACCTCTGGAAGCTGGCTCTTCGCTACAGACTCATCAAGGGCGCTCCCCAGATGGACCGAGAGGAGAGGCGGAACTGGACGAAGTCCGACCTCATCGGGATGATCGTGAAACAGGAGGCGCGACTTGCAAGAGGGGGCAAGCCTTGGGGACCAGCCGGTTGGCCCTGGGAGCACTCCGGTTCCAAGGCCCAGACCAAGTGGGGAACCAAGAGCCACAAGCTCTCTGCCAAGAAGCGTCTGGCCCTCCCCTTGAGCGACTTCGTCTTCCCGGGTGATCGGCGCTACCCGATCTACGACAAGAAACACGGGGAACTCGCCTTGACCATGGCAACCTGGACGGCGACCAGCCGGAAGGATTTGCCGAAGGTCAAGAAGGCCGTGTTCGCTCGCTACCCCTCTCTCATCCGGTGGTGGAACAACAGCGACTACGTCAAGTCGCACCCCCGTCAGGCCTGGAGACAGCGGAGGAAGGCGGCATGAGCAAGCTCGACCGCACCGATGGAACCACTCTGACCCTGGGAGCCCTGGGGCTTCTCGCCGCCATTGGGGCATTGGGCCGGCGTGGGTCGAGGGTAACCAGCGGGGGCCACCACTTCCGTGGGGAGGATGGTCGGATGCTGGCAGACACCAGCTTCATCACGGCCTCCCAGCGGATCCCGGGCGTGAGCATCGAGCACATGGGCTTCGGGGAGTTCTACGCGAACACCCCGGAGGGCAGGGTTGACTTCGCCAGGGGAGGACCTGACTTCCCCGGGAAGGTCGGACGTTCCCACTACATCTACGGACCTGGAGCCGATTGGCTCATTGCCGAGATGGAGAAGGCTGGGCTCTCCACCCTGGGCAAAGCTGGAAGCGGCGCGAAGTCCTTTGGGCATGAGGCTGCCTTGAGCGCGATCCGCGTCGGGGACCGTGTCACCATCGTCAACCGCTTCGGTCAGGAGAGCACTGGAAGCGCGGTGATGAAGGGCCCACACGGTTGGGTTCTCAACATGGGAGGGCGTCATGGCACGCCGGCTGTGGCCACTGCCGACAATATCGTCAGGGTAAGGAAGAGGAGGGGCTCGAAAGACGAGGTCCAGTGGATAGGACATGGCGAGATCTACATCTCGGCTCCCGAGGCGGACCAGGTGCAGTTCGTGGCAGATCGCATCGAGCAGAACTATTTCGACAGTGATTCCGGTGTGCGGGTCAGCATCTCGTTCGACGAGGACCCCACGCGCAACACGGAAGAGGACGGTAGCCGCCATTGGTTCACGGGCCACGGTGAGATCTACATCATTGCTCCAGACAAGGATCTGATCCCCCTGACGGTCCAGACCATCGAGGGCCTGGCTCCCGAAAACGTGGCAGTCGATGTAGCCATCGAACAGATCGAGGCGGAAGAACAATGAAACCGAGAGACAACTAATGGCAAAGCTCGACCGAAACGATGGAACCGTTCTCACCCTGGGCACCGTGGCAGCTCTCGCTGTTGCCGGCGTGTGGCGATACCGAAGCATCCCCGATCCCTCAACAGCCAAGGGGTCGAAGTCTACCGGAAACCTTTGGTGGAAAGATGTCAAGAGCACCGACCAGGTGATGAACTGGGGCGGGAAAGCCTGGATTGCGGTCAGGGACGGAAAACGGTATCTGGTCAACTGGTCAAGCTACGACGCTTCCGAGGCGCAGGCCTTCCTGAAGAAGCGAGCCTCGAAGGGGTCGAAGTCATTCGGCTTCCCGTCCGTGCTGGTGAAGTTCAAGAACCCCCGGTACAACTACGTCACATCAGTGGCCGTTGGCATTGACGAGCAGAAGGCCCGAAAGTACTTCGTGGGCGCCCAGCTCGACGTGGGCACCTATCCCCAGGAGCGCATCGAGAAGGTGATCGACATTGAGTACACCCCTGCGTCGGGCACGCGCCAGTCCTATGGCTCCTCCAACACCTCCGAATTACCATCATCCGTTGTGCGCGGCCAGAAGGTGAGAGGTGACTTCGCCACGTTCGATGACTTCAGCAAGGAAGTGCGCCGTGTCCGGTTGCGGAACAAGAACAAGTGGTGGGGCGCGAACGCAACCGTGGCTGGCCGTCATGTGACGCTCAAGGTCTTTGGTAACAGCAT
>Ga0080013_1001566_pt1 | contig 29820 bp, 44 predicted proteins | sample ETNvirenome_6_85_FD_69236 | JGI IMG/M metagenome (GOLD analysis project Ga0080013, IMG submission 69236) | Marine viral communities from the Pacific Ocean - ETNP_6_85 (SPADES assembly) (version 2) | ecosystem: Environmental > Aquatic > Marine > Oceanic | place: Pacific Ocean | collected 2013-06-19 | reverse complement strand
GTCCATATTGCGGCAAATAGCAACGAATTAACTACCAATGGCAAACTCTAACGCAACACCACCAGACGGGGGCTTTAAAGACCATCCTGAACGAATCAATAAGAAAGGCGCACCCAAGAAGATAGAGACGGTTCTAAAAGAGCACTTCTTAGAGGAGCATAACCTTAAACTAAGCAAGTCGCAAACTCAAGACATCATAAAGAACATCTTAGGCAAGACCCGGAGCGAGTTAGTCGAACTGGCAAAGAATGACGAGTTACCGTTTTGGATTGCTCTAATAGCGAACAAGGCTCAACGAGACTTCAAGAAAGGTTCGATTCATATCCTTGACGTTCTGTTTGATAGGGTTTATGGTAAGCCTAAAGAAGAGATAGACCAAACGGTTAACGGCGGGAAGCCTGAGAAGATAGAAGTAGTAATCCGCAGACCGAATGAAAATTGAAGGAACTGGAGTATTTGATAACCTTTGGACTGCCATTAATGATAAATCCGTTCGGGGAATTGTGTTGGAGGGTGGCTCACGTAGTTCCAAAACGTGGTCAATCTGTCAAGCGTTGCTCTTACTTGGTACGCAAGAACCGAAGAGAATCGCTATTGCAAGGTGGAGACGGACATGGATTAAGCCGACAGTACTCGACACGTTTAAGAAGGTCTTTAAGAGTGTTGAAAGCTGGGACGAGGAGTCGTTTAACAAGAGCGAACTAACCTACCAGCACTACGGTTCTTCGTTTGAGTTCTACGGGCTTGACGACTCGCAGAAACTACACGGTATCGAGACGGACTTCTTTTGGCTTAACGAGGCAATCGAAACAAGCAAGGACGACTTCGACCAATTAGAACAAAGGTGCAAAGGCAAATGGATTCTTGATTACAACCCGTCAACGGATGAGCATTGGATATACGACAATGTACTGAAGCGAGACGATGTGGTATTGATTCACTCCACGATGTTGGACAATACCTTCTTAGACCAGCACATCCGAGACAAGATAAACTCTTACGAGCCAACACCTGAGAACATAGCAATAGGAACGGCAGACGAATATAAGTGGAAGGTCTACGGACTTGGGCAAAGGTCAAGAAGAGAAGGGGCGATATACGAGAATTGGACGGAAACGAAAGACTTTCCAACGGGTTACAAGTGGAGGGCTTACGGCTTAGACTTTGGTTTTACCAATGACCCGACTGCACTTGTGGAGGTGGTTTACCAAGAGGGTAAACTATGGGTTAAAGAACTACTTTACGAAACCGGGTTAACAAATGCAGACATAGCGAGAAGGTGCGGACTTCAAAGGTCGGACGAGATTATCGCAGACTCAGCAGAACCAAAGAGCATCGAGGAGATAAGAAGAAGCGGTTACAGAATTAGACCAGTTGCCAAAGGGCAAGATTCGGTAAGGTCGGGAATCGACAAGCTAAAGAGCGTTCAGATAATGGTACACCAAGACTCGGTTAACGTTATCCGGGAACTAAGGAACTACGCTTGGAAACGAGACTACAAAACCAACCAAGTAACTAACCAACCCGAAGATGACAACAACCACGCACTCGATGCTTTGAGGTACGTTGCTATGGAGAAGCTGAAGGCTAACGCTGGGAAGTACATTTTACGCTAAGACACAATTTTAACAATTCGCTATTTATTATTAGAGACTGAATAAAATATGGCGGATGGCAACCGTTGCAAAAAATGCAATAGTTAACCTATCAAAAAAAATAGAACAGATAAAGAAATGAAGATTGAATTACCTAACAGTTGGGAAGGCGTAACGATAGAGCAGTTTCAAGCCTTGCAGAAAATACTCGCAGAAAAAGGAGACGAATACGCAACGAACATGGCTATCATTTCTATAATGTCAGGCGTACCAGTTGACGAGATTGAAACCTACGCCCTAAAGACTTACGCTAAGTGTATGAGTACGCTCTCATTTCTATCGGAGCAACTTGTCGGGGAGGTACAGAAGGCGGTAGAATTTGGGGGGTTTAGATACGATGTTATTACAGACGTTTATAAGTTGAACGGAGGGCAATACATCACCTTGATGCACTTAATGAAAGACCCGGACAAAGTAATCGACCAGCTTCACGAGATTATGGCGGTATTCTTAGTGCCTAAAGAGAAGACTTGGTGGGGTTGGAAGTCTCAAAAGTACAACTCCAAGAAGCACAAGGAGATAGCGGAGGCAATGCTTCAAGCACCGATGACAATAGTACAGCCGTTGTCCGCTTTTTTTTTAACCAGTTATCTCAAGTCCGCAAAACATATACTGGAATCTTCGGTCAGGAAAGCGGAGAAGATAAAGAAACAAGCGGAGAAAAGGTTGAGACGTTTGAAACAAAATACGGCTGGTTAAACGTGGTTAACAATCTATCTAATAACGATGCAACGAAATGGGGTTACTTCTTTGCGCTTCCTCTTCGGGAGTTCTTGAACCTTATATCATTTCAGAAAGCCAAACAGTCTCACGAATACCACCAACAGAAACAGAATGGCATTCGATAAGTTAGTAGATGCTCTTAACGAGTTCCGAGCGGAATACGTAAGCGAATTAAACCTTTCACTTGCTGGAGGCTCAAGTGCTGGAAGTGGTGGGCAAGGTCAAGGACATACTTCTTCAGGTAAACTTGGAGAGTCTTTGAAGATTGAGGTACAACCAAAGATAAAACTATTCGGGCAAGTCTATCGGATGCAAATAAAAATGGAGGGTTACGGTTTAATTCTTGACGAAGGACGCGGACCGGGAGGCGACCCGAAGAAGATAAGAAACATTTTAGCTATGGGTTGGTTAACTTATCCAAACACTTTGTCAAGGCTTATGGGTTCAGGCAAACAACTTGAGGACGGTCACAGATGGGCTTTGGCTACGGTTATCGGGGAAAACATATCTGAGAAAGGTTACAAGGGCAAGAAGTGGATTAAACCAGCTACCAACAAAATGATGAGCAAGGTGGGCGGAATAGTCGAAGCGGCAATAGCTGAAGACATAGAAATCACATTTGAAGAAATAAAGAAACTAATCGAAACGTAATGGCGATTTTTTTAACCCAAAACGGAGAACCCGAAGAGTTCGGACTTGCGTATAATGACAACGCTTACGTTATCAAGACAACGAACTACACCCCGACCGTAAGGTTTAAGGTCTCAATACTTCCCGAAACTTACCCAGTTGAACCAGTAGTTGGAATTGTTCGAGTTTATCCAACAAGGGCAGAAGATGGCGGAACGGTTTATTTAGATAGGGCTTTCTTTGACCCGTCTCGTTTTCTTCAAAGTTACGTTGAAGGCTATACTAATATCGAGGGTGCAAGTCACAACGGTTTCTTTACAAACAATAAAACGCACAAAGAATATCTTCTATTCATTCAAGAAGAGGAGAAAGACGCTAACGGGGTTTATGTTGGTGGCGACTTAATCTTTACTAATTTAAAGAGCGTATGGAACGGGGTACGAAACGAAATCGAATGGCTCGACTTTGACTATACAAATTACACCATCAACACATTCTCCACGACTAAGAAGTTTCTAACGGACTCACCGAGAACCATTAAGATAGACTCAGCGCAAAGCCATCAGCTTTCATTTATAGTTAACGAGAGATACGGAGCAAATCAATACAATATCAAAGCGTATTCAGGTTACAACGGCACGGGGTCGCTTATTGCTGACGGAGTGGTGACTAATAACATTGCGGCAAATCAAGACTGGTCGAGTAGGTACTTCAGAATACCCGTAGGAACTTACGACATCGGAAACATAGACCCATCACTTTACACGGACTCACTACTTGGCACAACACCTTCAACGGCTCTTACTGGTGCGGCTTCTTACACGATACATTTAGAGGACAACACCAACGCCCAAACAAGTGAGAAGGTTACGTTTAACATTAACCAAACTTGCTCCAAGTATAACGAGGTTCGGGTTCACTTTCTCAACCGTTTAGGGGGCTACGATGCTTTCAATTTTTATATGAAGTCGATACATCAAACCGACATTAAAAAAGACAAGTACGACCAGCAACACCACGACTGGACGGGGTGGTCTTACGACTACTCTAAGAAGTCAAGAGGAGCAACGGACTACAATGTTTCACTTAATAAGAAGCTGACTGTTAACACGGACTACTTGACAGAAGAAGAGAGCCTTTGGATGGAAGATTTAATAACGTCTCCAAATGCTTACATTGAAGAGAGCAACGAACTAATCGCGGTTAACCTTGACGCTCGGAAAATCCAAAGAAAGACAAGCCTGAACGATAAGTTGATGCAGTACACTTTCGAATTAAGCTACTCAATTAAAAATCGTAGACAACGTGGTTGAGGTTAGAATAGAAGGTCGGAGGTTAGACGTATTTGAGGGCTTTGACTTCTCATTCAATTACGGGGTTGCTGACATTCGTAACCCGGAGAAGAGAAGCACCGAATACTCTAAGACAATCAAGTGCCCAGCTACGAAGTCTAACGATGCGCTCTTCGGGCATATTTACGATGTTAACATATCAAACAATTACAACGCTAACACTTCTAACATTAACGTTAATTTTAACCCTAACAAAAAGGCTGAAGCGCGAGTAATAGCCGATGGAGTGGAGGTTATGGCTGGAGTTGTTCAGCTTCGAAAGGTTATCCAAAAGGGACATGCTTACACTTACGAGGTTGTGTTTATTGGTAAGCTCCTTAACATCTTCTCTAAGATTGCAGACAAAGAACTAAGCGGGAAAGACGAGAACGGGCTTCGTTATCTTGACTTCAGCGAATACGACCATTATCTAACGTACACGAATCAAGTTAATAGCTGGACGGCTACAATAGGAGAAGGCTATGTATACCCGTTGATTGATTGGGGAACATCTAGCTTTTATACTTCATCAGGCGAACGCATTTATGACGTTAAAGACTTTAGACCCGCTATTTATGTCAAGACTTTAATAGACAAAATATTTGACTTCGCTGGTTTCAGTTATACAAGTAATTTCTTCGACTCTACCACGTTTAAAAGTCTTATTGCTCCAGTTACCAAGAAGTTAAACCTTCCGCAAAACCAAGTAGAACCGAGACAGTTTAAAGCGGTAAAGTCGCTTCCGCAAATTATGAGCCGCTTCCCGTCAATTAGTCCAAATACATTTGGGAACGAGCAGATATTTAACCCAAGTACGGGCGAAATGGCAAAGCTATGTTTTGAGGACGATAGCGTATTAGGTTTTGACAACAACAACCAATATAGAGTGTTGTATAATTCGCTGAACCCGTTTCTACCGTACACTTACGATGCTACAAACAACTATATTTTTGTCTGTCAACAACCACTAAGATACGACACTTTTAAATCAAGCATTGATATTCAAGTAACTAAAAATGCAACTTTGAGCGGAGTGTTTGAGGGAACGGTTGATGTAGTTCGACGGGTTAACGCTTCCCAAACTATTGAGGTGGTTGCTGAAACTTCTTTTTCCTTTGATATAAGCGGAGCAATTGGACAAACACAAACTCAAACGGTTTACGTCGAGGGCGACACGTTCTCAGAAAATAACGACCAAGTTTACATAAGGCTAAACTCAGACCCTCAAGCAAATGGTTATAAGCCTGACTTCAGAAACTCAGCAAGTGGACTCGGAAACGTAGCTTTAGATGTACGTTGTACTGGAGGCTATTTTGAAAATGAACCAATAACGGACGAACTATTTGAAGGCGACCTTGTAACACTTAGCGACCACTTGCCCGACATCGAAATGAGTGAGTTGTTAACTTCCGTTTTTAAGATGTTCAACTTATATATTGAGGTCGACCCCGACAACGAGAATAATTTACTTATTGAAACAAGGGACGACTTTTATAAAGCTGGAGGAACGAAGGATTGGACGTATAAACTCGCAAGGGACAAGAATATAAACCTTGAGCCTTTGGGTGTTCTAACTGACCGGGAGTACATCTACACCTACTCAGAGGACGGAGACTATTATAACGAGCGATACCAAAATAACAGAGGACACGCCTACGGAAGGTCGCGAATTGAGATAGATAACGACTTTGTGCAATCGACTAAAGAAGTGGAGGTTATATTCTCTCCTTCTCCTTTGGTTAATGACGACCCAAGCAATCGAATTATCCCGAAGATATACGACGCGGATATGGAAGAAGGAGCAAAGCCAACAGACGCAAACATAAGAATATTATACTATGGCGGTCTATTAACTTCCGACCCTGTTTGGCATCATAAGTCTATAACTGGAGATACTCAACGTGCGACTTACCCTTACGCTGGACATTGGGATAACCCATTAACACCAACCTTAGATATTAACTTCGGGTTGCCTTATGAGATCTACTACCAGTCAAACAGCTACACGGGAACGCTTCAGGTCACTAATGCAAACCTTTACAATCTATACCATCGAAACTACATTAATGAGGTAACCGATAAGGACTCTAAGGTAATGACCGCGCTCTTTTACTTAGAGCCGACCGACATTAATATCTTAGACTTCCGCGACCAAATAGTTATAGATAACAGTTACTGGAGACTTAACCGGGTAATGAATTACAACCCTTTTAAAGAAGGTCTAACGAAGGTTGAGCTGATTAAAATCAAAGAACCAGTAACCTTCCAAGATGGAATTAAGAGCCTTAACTCAGGTGGTTACTTAGGACACGAAAGACTACCGAACCCATCGACGGAGATAAAGACCAACGGCAATAAATACCCACCATTTCAAGGTAAGGTAAGCGGAAGAGAAAACAGTATCGGACAAAGTGTAACGGCTTTTAAGGTTGTCGGAAGCAATAACACTATCGGAGAAGGTTCTAAGAACGTTACAATCTTAGGAGATGGCAACGAGGTAAAAGGAGGACTTCACAACGTCCAATTAATTAACACCAACGGAGTAAAAATAACTAAGTCAAATACGACCTTTGTAAACGGTAAGGAGCAAGAGAACCGCGACATCTTAGAGGGCGGAGAGAACACCGTTAGAGCGTTAAACGGAGGCACAAACATCTTCACCGTTGACGGAGGCGAGGATATAGTTCAGACACAATTCAGCGATTCAGCTATTTATATTATACAAGGCGGAGAAAACTAATGGCAACACAAGACTCAAGAATCAAGATTAAACGGACAACGGTTACGGCTACCGTTCCAACCGTACCAAGTTCAAACGACCACACGGACGGTACTTGGATAGCTACCGACATCTACAAAGGCGAACTATTCTACAACCAAGCTGACGGGGTTCTATGGTCAAGAGACGATAGCGGAGTAAGTTGTTTAGGTGGTTCGGCTTCTATTGAGTTAACTCCAGCGCAAATCAAAACTCTAAACGCAACACCGATAACGATAGTCGGGGCGGTTAGTGGTTATGCAATTGAGGTGGTTTCCGCAAGTGTTAAGATTGCTTTTGGAACTGCGGCATACGCAACCAACACATCATTGCACCTGCACATTGATGGTGCAGATGACAACGTTGGTCAGATAGGTAACAACATTCTACTTGCAACCGTTGACCAAATTAGTTCAGCTTATGCACCTTCCAATCCTTCAAGCGGTCAAACTCAAGTCTTGGCTAATGCAGACCTACAAGTGAAGGTGCCAAGTGGAGATCCAACAACGGGAGACTCGACCGTAACCGTTTTCGTTAATTACAGACTTCTCCCGGTATAATGGCTACAAAGGTTGCAATAGAAGTTGATGTCAAAACGGGCGAAGCCAATGACGACATAATTGCGTTAAGGGAAGAACTCGAGAAAATAAAACAGACTCAAGAAGAAACCACTAAAAAAATAGAGGCTGGGTTTAAGGCGGCAAAAGAGGGTTCAAGCGGTGCGTTAGCTGGATTTAAAAAACTCGGTAACGGTTTAAAAGCGGTCGGAAAGGCGGCAGCTATTTTTACGCTTATTGTTGGTGCTTTAAATTATCTTAAAGAAGCACTCGGCAAAAATCAAAAGGCGGCTGATTTTTTAAGCAAGGCATTAACTGTAATTGAATTAACTATAACCACGTTAATTAACGAGGCAATCGTACCGCTCGGTGAATGGTTAGTTAAAATCTTCACGCAACCACAAGAGGCACTTCAAGACTTTAAAGACGCAACTCAAGGAATCCGAGATATAGCAAATGACCTTGCTGATATTTTCGTTAGTAAGGTAGCCGTTGCTATTGATAAGTTAATGATTGGGATTAATAATTTAAGATTTGCCTACAATCTTTTAACTGGCGACACGGAGGAGGCGGCTGAGATAATGGCGGACACTTCCCGGAGGCAGACCGAAATAATTGAAGAACAAGCTAATGCCGCAGAAAAAACCGACAAGGTAGTAAAGGCTATTACCGAAACGGTTAAAGACGCTTACGAAACAGTTGTCGAAACGGTAAGCAATGCAATAACTTTAGCGGATAAACTGGTAGACCTTGAGAAAAAAGCGGAGGTTTCCGATGCAATAAGAGCGAAGAGGCAACTTGTCTTTCAAGCTGAAGCAGAGGCGCAAAGGCAAATAAGAGACGATGTTACTAAGACTATCGAGGTAAGAACTGCGGCTAACGAAGAACTTGGGAAGATACTAACAAAACAAGCTGAACTTGAAACGGCTTCCATATCTGACAAACTTGCGTTAATAGATGCTCAAATTTTTGCCCACGCTGGACTAACAAACGCCAGTGCAATGAGCGAGGAGCAGATTATGTCGGAGGTTGAAGCTAACCGACTCTCGTCAGAACAAGCGGTTTCCTTAATTCAAGTTCAAACAGAACTTGATGACGTTTACGAAAGAACAGAAGGTCAACGCTCGGAGCAGTTAACGAACAGAACTAGCTTAGAAAAAGAAGCGTTTGACATCCGACAAGAACTCGCAAAGGTTGAGAAGGAAGATAGAGAACTCGAACTCCTTGAACTTGAACAACACTTTGCGGCTCTTGAAGAACAAGCACGGTTAGCTGGAGATACTGAAACGGACATTGAAGGAGCGAAACAAGAAGCACTCGCAAAACTCCGTAAGAAGTTCCGAGACGAGGACTTAAAAAAGGAGAAGGATTTAAGGGACAAGAAAGTAAAACTTCAACAAGACTATCTTAGTGCGACGGGGAGTGTTCTCGGAGCGATTGACCAACTTGTTGCGGCAAGTGGTAACAACTCTAAACAAGCGGTAGCACTTCAGAAGACTTTGGCTGTTGCTCAGATTGCTATTGATACGGCAAAGGCGATAGTCGGGGCGATTGCTCAGGCTCAGAGTGTACCTTATCCGGGTAACCTTATCGCCATTGCTACGGGAGTCGCGGCAGTTGTCGCTGGTATTGCTTCGGCTGTAACCACATTAAATAGTGCGGACGTTGGAGGAGCAAGTGCACCACCACCACCACCACCTTCAACCGTAAGTGCTCCAGCAATGCAACAAGCAACTTCAGGAACGACCGAACTCGGAGGAGTAGAACAAGCCCAACTCGCACCGATACAAGCATATGTCGTGGAGACAGAAGTAACGGGCAACCAAAATAACGTTAACCAAATCGAATCACAAGCAAACTACGGATAATGGAAAAACTACCAGTAATATATTTAACAATAGATGACGACCACGAAACGGGTCTCGATTGTATCGCACTCGTTGACCATCCAGCCATTGAGCGTAATTGGATGGCGTTTAATAAGAAGCACAAGTTCGCACTAAACGAAGAGAAGAAGATAGTAAGCGGAATGGCAATGGTAGCCGACTATCCAATTTATAGAAAGGACGAGGACGGGCGCGAATATTACGTTGTCTTTGACTCGGATTCGATTCGTAAGATTGCTTACAAGTTTATGAAGGAAGGTAAGACCAACGCAACCAACTTAGACCACGAGACAGAGGTCGATGGGGTGTTTATGTTTGAGAGTTTTCTAATTGACGAAATAAAGCCAACGCCTAAAGGGTTCGACAAAGCACCGAACGGAAGCTGGTTCGTATCTTACAAGGTTGACAATGACGACGTTTGGGCGCAAGTAAAGGACGGCACGTTCAAGGGCTTCAGCGTTGAGGGTGTCTTTAGCGAGTCCCGACAAATGGACGTGGATAAAATGATTATTGAAGAAGTCGAGAAGGCTCTTCGTTCTTAAGTGGCACAATACAAAAGAATAGCTATTTATAATAAAAGCAACCTATGAACATCTCAGAAATCGTTGGGGCTAAACTTCCCGAAATCAAAAAACTATTGTTCAGCGAAACAACCGAAGAGGCTTTCGTTGATGCTAAACTTGTTGACGGTACTATCGTACGATATGAGTCTTTAGAAATTGGCGTGGCTCTTTCCGTAGTTGGAGAGGATGGCGAGATTGTTGCCGCACCTGACGGAGAACACGAACTCGAAAGCGGTGAAGTTGTAAGAACTGAAGAGGGCGTTATCGTTGAGATTCTTGAGCCTGAAGCTGAAGAGGTTGAAGAGGAAGCGAAGGACGAAGAGAAAGAAGAAGAAATGAGTGCTGAAGAAGTTCCAGCGTTTGACGCTGACGCTTTCAAAGAGGACATTCTCGGAGCAGTTTCAAACCTTATTAAGTCAGAGATTGACGCGGCAAGTTTCGCTAAGACTGACAAAGTAAGCGACATCGAGAAAGCGGTTAGTCTAATGACTGACATAGTGGAGAAGATGGCGGCTACTCCAAAGGAAGCACCGTCTAAGAAAGTACCTAACCCTTTCGGTAAAGGAACTGACTACTCAGCACTTGCGGCTAAGATTAGCGCAGTAATGAAAGAACAAAAAAAATAAACTTATAAATACTTAAAAAATGGCTTTTACTTTTACAGGCTTAGTCGATTATATTGACGAGCAATCATTTCCGATGGTAACAAAAGCTCTTATCGGAGGGCGCACGGCTTCAATGTTAACACCACAACTTGGAGTTAAAGGCAAAACTAAAATCAACTTAATGGACGTTGACGTCACTATGCAAGACGGCTCAGGCTGTACTTGGGATGAAAGCGGAGACATCAATTTGACTCAAAGAGAAATCGATGCTCAACAAGTTAAAATCAACTTGGAGTTCTGTCCGAAAGACTTGAACGCTTACTACTGGCGAACACAAATGGCGGCTGGAACGCACCAAGAAACTATTCCTTTCGAGGAGCAGTTCGCGAACTACCTTGTCGAGAAAGTTCAAGACGAACTTGAAAAAGTAATTTGGGGCGGTGACCATCCCGGAGGAGTTGGTAACTTGGCTATGTTTGACGGGCTTCTTATCCCAACGGCTTCCTTTACTGATTGTAACCTAACTACTGGTTCTTTCCCAACGGCTTTAACTGGCTCTCTAAACGTTCAAAATATTCTTGAAGCGGTTGAAAGAGTTTACGTTGACACTCCAAGTGCGGCAGTTGCTAAAGATGATTTCCGTATTTATATGGGCGTAGACAAATTTAGGACGTTAATTTCAGCAATCGCTAATGGTAATGGCGGGCCTTCTATTTTCGGAGTAGCGGCTGGAGATTCTGCAACAAGCGGGAACGTCTCAAGCGCAAACATTGACCCATTGAGAATAATTATGCCGGGAACGAATATCGAGATTGTTGGTGTTGGAGGTCTTGAAGGATTCAACGCAGTTTACGGTTTCTCTTCTGCTAACGCATTCTTGGGAATGGACTTGGAAGAAGATTCAACTAAAATCGAAAGCTGGTATTCTCAAGATGACAGAAAGTTCCGAGTTGCGATGGAATGGACTATGGGAACGCAATTCGCTTACCCTGATCAAGTTGGTAAAGTAGCAATTTAATTTAACGGGAAGGGCTTTCGGGCTCTTCCCTTCACTCCAAAAAAAACAAAAAAATGGCATATACTTCTTGTGCATTAACTACGGGTTTTGACCTTGACTGCCGCGATGCAGTTGGAGGAGTGAAGAGCGTTAGATTGGGAAGTCTTGAAGATTACGAAGCAATGGCGGCAACGGTTGCGGCTGGTGCAATTACTGGCTTCACAAGCGCGGCTCTTGAGTTCTTCAAATACGACCAACTAAAAGAAACATCTTCTTTAACTGAAACGATTGTAGGTTCTTCACAAAATGGGACGGTTTACTACACTCCTGAAGTTGTCCTCGTTCTTTCAAAACTTGACGTTACTAAACGAAACGAAATCAAACTACTTGCTCAACAAAGACTTGTGGCAATAGTTGAAAGTAATGACGGTTCTTACTGGGTTGTCGGTTACGATAACGGTCTTGAATTGAACGCTGGAACTTCAGCAACGGGAACGGCTTTCGCTGACCTCTCAGGAATTTCTTTAACGCTTTCGGGAATGGAAAAAGAACCAATGCTTTCAATCGACCAAACGGAAGTTGATTTGGTTACGAGTACCGTTCAAGCATAATTTATTATCTTTGCTCTCTCTCTTAGAGAGTTCTTTTCTTAGTTCTGTTTTGAAGCCCTTACCGTTTGGTGAGGGTTTCTTTTTTTACAGATGGCACAAAAAAGACATTTTGCTATTTAAAGAAAAAGACAATGGCATCAACCGTAACTGCCGCAACGGCAACTGTACAAATAACAGAATCTCTAACGCTCGCGGGAGTCGACCGTAGTGGTGCGCATACTCGAACCATCACATCAGTTGCGGAAGCTGACAGAAGAGTTATGACCGTAGCATCTTCAGGAGAGATAGACCTTATTGAATTAGACACGGCTAACGGTAGGGGCAAGTTCGTAAGGGCTTCAATTCGTTACATCCGAATCACAAACTTAGACGACACTAACTTCATTCGAGTAAGGTTCAAGAAGAGCGGAGCGGAAACGGCAGACGTTAAAGTTGACGCTGGTGCAACCTTTATGCTTTCGACTGGCTCAATGGACGTTGACGCAAGTGCTGGGGCGTTTAGTGCTTTCGTTGACATTGACGACATTAGTGCTCAAGCTGACACGGCAGACGTAGACGTTGAACTCGTTGTCTTTGCAGTTTGATAAACATCGAACGAAATAGCGCGAACACGTTAGCCTTAACCCTCAAAGAAGTAGGGACGGCTACCTATTACTTATTCAAGTTTCAAAGCGATAACACCGAAGCGGCTAAGTATTGCGTTGCAACCGACTCAAGTGCTTACCCAAATAGGTATAACAAGTTCACAATAACAGAACAAACAAGCCCGGACAACACTAACGCTGAAGTAGAAATGACCACCGAAGGACAATGGCGTTACTATGTTTACGCAAACTCTTCAGGTTCTAACTTAGACCCTACGGGATTAACAGAACTCGAAAGCGGAATAGTAAAAGTTACGGGAACATCAACACCAGTTACCAGCTACTCAGGCGGTAATTCTAACTATGTAGTTTATGGCTCTTAAAGTTCTAAATTTCGGAGTGCAAAAAGTGCCGACCTTTAAAGAGGCAAGAGGCAAAGACTGGATTCTATTCGGAGACGATGGCGAATACAAGAACCGCTATCCTGAATACTTGCTCGACCTTTACAGAAGAAGCGCAAAGAACCACGCAATTGTCAACTCTAAGAAAGATTACGTAGTCGGTCAAGGTTGGGCGGTTAAGGAAGAAGGCTTGGACACTATGGGACTTGCGAGACTTCAAGAGTTTATTAAGAACCCGAACCAATATGAGTCTTTAAACGACATCTTAGAGAAGGTTGCACTTGATTACGAACTTTACAACGGCTTCGCTTTAGAGATTGTTTACAACCAACTAAACGACAAGATTGCGGCAGTATATCACGCTGACTTCGCGAGGTATAGAAGCAACGAAGATGGGTCTTGTTACTATTACTCAGAAGACTGGAGTAAGCACAACCCAGTTGTCGAGAAGATTGAGGCGTTTAATTGGAAAGAACCAAGCGGAAAACAGTTACTTTATGTTAAAGGTTATTCGCCCGACTGCCGATACTATCCACTACCGACTTATTTAGGGTCTACATCTTACATTGAACTCGATGTTGAGATAGCGAACTTTCATCTTAATGCGGTTAAGAACAACTTTGTAGGCGGTACGATTGTCTCGTTTCACAACGGAGAACCAACGCTTGAAGAACAAGAAGAAATTGAGCGACAAATAAAGGACAAGTTTACGGGTACTGACAACGCTAATTCAATCGTTCTAAACTTCGCAGATTCTAAGGAACGAGGAGTCGAGATTCAGCAGTTAAACGGTAATGACTTCGACAAGCGGTTTGATATTCTAAACAAAACAGTACAACGTGAAATATATGCTGGGCATCAAGTAACCGACCCGGCTTTGTTTGGTATTAAAGAGGACGGTATTTTCACTTCAAGAAATCAATTAGTCGATTCTTTCGAGTTGTTTCAGAATACCTACGTTAACAACCGTCAGCAGTTTATTGAGCGAGTGTTTAACGAACTGGCTTCTTTACAAGGGCTTTCTAATCGTCTTTATATCCAAGACACAGAGCCTATAAGCGTGCAGTTCTCGGAGGCTACCGTTACTTCGGTAATGACAGAGGCGGAGATACGCGAGAAGGTCGGTCTAAGCGTAGTTCAAACAGAAGAGGAGACAACCGTAGACAGTAAAACGAAAGACGCTCAGGCGGCTCTTAAAGGTTCTGTTGGTGGAGTTAGCGGAATCATCACTTTACTTCAGAATGTTAAGCAAGGTCTTATTGCTGAGACTTCAGCCATCGCGGTTCTTGTTGAGTTGTATGGATTCACGGACGAGATTGCAACTACAACGGTAACGGGAGGCACTATCCCGGAGAATGTTGCCGCAGAAATGCGACAAGTCTTTGAGAGAGCGGACGAGGACGACTTATTAATTGAATACTTCAAAGGGTGCGGCTCGACAGACTACGAACCAGTTGGAGAGGGTAAGGCTTTAAACTTTGAATCTGAGACAAGCGCAAGTTTACACGAAGAACTCAACCGAAAGTATTGGTTCGCAGAAGTAGACCCGATTGATACGGCTATTCTTGACATCTTAAAGAAGAACCCAAGCACTCCATTCTTAGCAATCGCAGAACAGTTACAACTATCTATTGAAAGGGTAATGGCTGGGCTTCAGGCACTCAACGAGGCGAACGCTATTGTCTTAGAAATTGGCGAAGTCTTAGACTCAACCCAAAGGGTTGTTAATGTAACCAAAGAAGGGGAGCGATTACTTAAAGAAATACCACCAGTCGAGGAGGAGTTTGTTATTCGTTACACTTACGAGAAACGACCCGGAGTAAGTGGTGCCTCTATCATTTCAACGACTCGCGAATTTTGTAGGAAGCTGGTTAAATTAGTGGAGGAAGAAAATAAGTCTTGGCAACTTGACGAAATACAAAACATTGGAGTGAGCAATAACAGAAATGTTTGGATGCGAGGCGGTGGCTTTTGGGGTAAATCGTACCATTGTCGCCACTACTGGAAACAGAAACTAATGCGTATAAAGAAGTAAGATGGCTAACGTATTATTCATATCCGAAACTTTCCTAAAGGACAATACTCTCCTTCACGAGAATATTGACTTCAAATACTTGCGCCCGGTTGTATTGATGTGCCAAGACATTCACATTCAACACAAGATAGGGACTACCTTATACGATGAACTCAAGACGCAGATAACGACCGCAAGTTTAACGACTGCAAACGAGACATTATTGGAGGACTATATTCAGCCGTCTTTATTGTACTGGGTTCAAGCTGAAGCACCTACCGCGATTAGTTACAAGTTCTTAAACAAAGGACTACATCAACAAAGTTCTGAGAACAGTTCTAACGCTTCACTCGATGAGATTAACTTCATTCAGAAACGGTATAAAGACAAAGCCGAATGGTACACCGAGAGGCTGGTTAATTTCTTACTTGAAAAAAGTAGCGACTATCCAGCTTATCAAAATCCGAATAGCGGACTTGACACAATCCAGCCCGATACTCGGACTTACACTACTGGAATGTTTCTCGGAAGTTCAAGAAGATACACTTCACTTGAAGATAAATATGAGCATAAACGTAAACCGTAAGAATCTCGAAAAATTAAAAAAGTTTGTATACGCTCAACGAAATATTAACCCTAATCAAAAACGAGGCGACCGCTCACCTTCAGGTGAAACAGTACGGGCATGGGGACGTTTGGGAGATAAACCCGAAGGAACTTGACTACCTTGTTTTGTGGGCTATTGAGGAGGGCGTTGTTCTTTCAGAAAGGACGTTAACTTACAACATTCGATTACTTGCAATGGATAGAGTCTTGCCGGGAGAAGAAAACGAGCAAGAAGTAATGTCGGATACGATACAAGTTTTACTTGACTTCGTTGCTTACTTTAGGCAGTTACATACTACCGAATTAAACCTACAAACAAGCGTAACACTTGAACCATTTACCGAACGATTCGACGACAAGGTAAGCGGACATTCTTGCGTTCTTTCAATAACACAACCATACAACTACAATAGTTGCCAAATACCAACATAAAAAATGACTGATTCACAAAAACTATTAGGAGGAAGAGGCTGTAAAGTTCTCGGAATCGCGGCTCACACTTCATTAACGGGCTACGCTTTTATTGCCCAAGAGGACACGACTGTAACCGTCTTCACGGTAGGAACCACCGACTCGTTAGCGGCTTACGGACTTTCGGGAACTACCTTAAAAGCTGGGGCGTATATCGTTGTCCCAAGCGGTGAAGCTATTACTGCCATCACTTTAACAGGTGGAAGCGTTATAATCTATAATCAATAAGAGGTGGCGATAGGAAACGGCATCGGAGTACCTTTTCGCAGAGGAGGGGGAGGTGGCGCAATAGTCAGCCCTGACTTTGTTATTGAAGTGGACACCACACAAGCTGGTTCTGCATCGGATACTATTATCCTTGCGTTAACATCTAGTGGCACATTCGATGGTACAATTGATTGGGGCGATTCAAGTACAAGTGATTTGACCTATGCAAACAGAGAACATACCTACGCAAGTGGTGGTACTTACACTATTACAATTAGCGGAGATACGTTTGAGGGATGGAGGGTAAATAATGGTGGAGATAAACTAAAGTTCATCGACGTTCAGAATTGGGGATTCTTCACGTTTATACAGACAACAAGACATTTCTATGGATGCAGTAACTTGGATATATCCGCAACAGATGCTCCAATTGTTGCTACAACAACTTTTCAAGATACGTTTAGAACGTGTTCTGCGTTGACAAGTTGTGATTTTGATTCATGGGATGTTAGCGGTGTAACCACCTTTCAAGGGATGTTTTATCAAGCTACTAATTTCAATGGTGCAATGGGTAATTGGGATACAAGTAGTAGTACCAATTTTGTCCAAATGTTTTTTGCTACTAGATATTTTAACTCATACATAGGAGATTGGGATATGAGTAGTGCGCTATCAACTGGGTATATGTTTTATGACGCACGAGCTTTCAACCAAGATATAGGCAGTTGGGATGTCTCGTCTGTAACTTATTTTAATGGGATGTTCAGAGCAGCATGGGCGTTTAATCAAAACATAGATTCTTGGGACACAAGTAGTGCCACAACAATGACCTTTATGTTCTATCAAGCAAATGCATATAATCAACCAGTTAACTCTTGGGATGTTTCCAATGTTACTGATATGAAATATATGTTGACTTCGGCTCCATTTAATCAACCACTATCTAATTGGAATACTTCATCAGTAGTCAACATGAGTTATATGTTTCAGTCAAATAATACGTTTGATCAAGATATTAGCAATTTCGATGTGAACCAAGTATCTAACCTAGACAATTTCGGAACTGGTTTAACTCTATCAACAGCTAACTACGATGCTTTATTAATCGCATGGGATGCTCAAGGTGTTATGTCATTTAGCGGTACTGTTAACTTTGGTGGATCAAAATACACATCAGGCGGGGCAGCTGAAACAGCAAGAACAAGTCTGATAACAAAGTGGGGCGGAATCACAGACGGTGGAGCAGCTTAAAAAATAAGAAATATGAACGAGATAAAATACCCATCAGTAAGAACATACTACATCTGCTTCGATAACGAAAGGATAGAAGTGAAATCATATGGATGGGTTGAGCCTAATCAGGTCTTTGACACTATTTGGATATTCGATGAATTTACGGACGAAGCCGAATGGTTGGAAGAATTGGCAGAATATGGCATTGTGCCAGAAGTTGACGAACAAGGTAATGTAGTTTTATAATGGATGCAATTTTAGAGGCGTTAGCGAGTTACGGGATAGCAGGAATATTTCTTGCGGTGTTGGTTTACTACCTTAATAAATTAACCGACATTCACCGAGAAGAAAGAAACGACTGGCAAGAAGCCAATGACCGACACGTTGAGAAGTTTGCGAACGTAATTAACGAGAACACGAAGGCACTTGTGGAGATGAAAGGAGAACTCAAAGAGAATCGTTGCAAGATTAAATAAATGGAAAAGAAAACAAGACCAAGCGCGGCAAAGATAGCCGCAGAGATTATAAAGGAATTTGAGGGCTACTCTTCAACGCCTTATTTATGTCCAGCTAACGTTCCGACAATCGGATACGGGAATACAATGCACACCAATGGAGAACGGGTTACAATGGACGACAAAGAAATAACAAAGAAAGAAGCGGAGAAGATGCTACTCGACACCATTAAGAGCGTTGAGAAGCAAGTTAAAAACGTGGTTGAGGTCAAACTACCAGCCCACAAATTAGCAGCTTTAATTTCATTCACTTACAACGTAGGAATCGGTAACTTCTCAAAGTCTACTCTTTTGGCTTGGCTTAATTCAAACCCGGACTATTCAAGAATACCTTACCAGTTCAGACGTTGGAACAAAGGTGGAGGTCGAGTTCTTAAAGGATTAGTCAGACGAAGAGAAGCGGAGGTCGCTATTTGGGAAGGATGAACGGAAGCGAGAAGGTACTTGCTGGGGTTATCTCAATTCTTCTTTTTTTAATTATCATTATGGGCTACCAGTTAACCCAAACAAAGGAAGACATCGGGATTGCCGAGCGCGAGAAAATCAAGATTCACAAGCAACGAATAAAGGCGTACAAAATCCAAATCAAAAGCCTTGACAAAAACATTCGTAAATTGCAAACCCAAAACGATTCATTGAATGACATTAAACAGAGGGTTAAGATTATCACAATTCGCGAAGTTGACTCTATTTCTGCTTTGCCTTTCATTGACCAAGCAAGTTTTTTCACAGGTGAGATTACCCGTCTTGATTCCATACGCGGGAGATACCTTGATAGGGGTAACTCCTGAGCAGTTCTCTACCATCCTCTTTTCCTTTTCTTACATTAGAAGCCTTGAGGGTACTAATAACATTGCGTCTAAACAACTAACGCGCAAAGATAGTATAATCGCATATTTGAATATTCAAATGACCTTAGAACGCAAGAAACAAAAAGAGCAAGTTGAGATAGCTGACAATTTAGAGCAGATAATTGCCGACTATAAGAAGGCACTCCGTAAACAAAAGACACGCGAGACCTTAATGTATATCTTTGGGGGTGCTATTATTGCGGCTGAAACTGGTTTACTTTTATATGTAATAGTGCGATAAGTGAGCGATTTTCGACCCCGACTTAAAGGGCAGTTAATAGACGCTTGGGATAACCTAACCCGAAAGGAAAGACGTATCTTAGTTATCGGAGACCTACATGAGCCGTTTTGTTTAGATGGTTACCTTGACTTTTGTAAAGAAACCTACCGCAAGTACAATTGTAACCAAGTCCTATTTATTGGCGACTGCATCGATTCGCATTACTCCAGCTTCCACGAGACAGACCCGGACGGACTCGGAGGAGGTCAAGAGTTAGAGTTAGCTATTCAAAGACTTCAACGGTGGGTTGAGGCTTTCCCAGTTGCTGACGTTACAATAGGAAACCACGACCGTATAATAAGCCGAAAGGCTTTCTCAGGCGGCATTCCAAAGGCTTGGATTAAGTCTTTTAACGAAGTGCTCAACGCTCCGACTTGGAACTTTCTCGACCGCGTTACTTACGATGGGGTTCAATATATTCACGGAGAAGCTGGAACGGCTCGGACTAAGTGCCGGGCAGATATGCAGTCAACGGTGCAAGGACATCTACACACTCAATGCTATACGGAGTGGTATGTTGGTCAGAACTTTAAAGTGTTCGGCACTCAGGTCGGTTGTGGAATTGATTTTGACAAGTACGCCTTTGCTTACGCCAAGAGAGGAAAGAAACCCGCTATTGGTTGTACCGTTGTAATAGGTGGTAAGACTGTAATAAACGAACTAATGGACTTATGATTATCTTTCTTTTAACTGTTTCCGTTTGTCTCCTTTTGTTGGTGGTCGGGATGCTTATATATATAGGTTACAAGTTACGCCAATTTGAGGACGTCCAAGAGGTTATTTTTGACGCGGCAGTTAACGCTGAGGAGCGAAACCGGGAGATAGAACTAAACCAAGAGGCAATTCTCAACGCCTATTCTCGACAGAATTAAGTTCAAAATAAAAATAATTTAAAAAAACTTTGCTTATTGTTTTGAATATTCAAAATAGTTTATGTATGTTTGATGTAACGAAAGACATGATACGCACGAAATCACTTAAAGAATACAAAAGGTTAAAATCTAAAGGATTCACAGTTGAGTTAGTAACTAAGCAAGACATCAACAAAATCAAATGACCCTACACCTAAACACAAAAAAAACCTACGATAATCAAAAACAGAACTATGAAAGACCGAGTTAAAAGAGTAATCGAATCTTGCAAGACACGCGACCAGCTACGGTCTGCAATGAAGTACATGGAACTTGCTGGATTGGAAAAAGACCCGAAAACAATAGAAATATTATGGTATAAAACAACCACTATTTATTGAGATTTAGTAACTTTACAAACATCAAAAACAGAACGATGAACAACACCCAGAAAGAGAGGCTTACGAGTCTCGCAAATGAAAACGGTCTAAACAAAGACCACTTCTTTAAAAGCCCTCAAGGCTTTGTAATTATAACCCGACAAGGCATTGAGCGAATCCAAGCGCATAAAGCTATCCGAGTTACCTACGAAGTAGTTAGCTTATCGGACGACCTTAAACACGTAGTAATAAAAGCTACTGGTGAGATAAGTAACAGCAACGGCTTACCTTTACAGATGGAAACCTTCGGAGAATCTGCACCCGACAACACGCGGCAAAAGTACCCGGTTGCAATGGCGGAGAAACGAGCCTTATCAAGAGTGGTTCTGAAACTCTCAGGGCTTTACGAGGTTGGAGTATTTGGAGAGGACGAATCGGACGACTTTAAAAGAGCAAAATAATGGACGCGATATTTGACGAAATAACAGATTCAGAACAACGCTCGGAGGAGTGGCTCGCGGCAAGGTTAGGGAAGTTTACCGCTTCCCGCTTTGGCGACCTTATGACCAACGCCCGCAAGAAAGACGAAGTGCTTGGAGCGACTGCAATTAGCTACATCTATGAGAAGGCGGCTGAACTCTTAACGGAAGAACGAAAGGAAATATTCGGAGCGGCTTTAGACTGGGGCAACGAATACGAGTCTATTTGTAAAGCGTATTATTCAGAACTAAAGGGCGTAACTATTGAAGAGATGCCCTTCGTACTGATTAACGAATACTCAGGGGCTTCTCCTGACGGGATGGTTGACGGTGAGTTGATAGAAATCAAATGCCCTTACAATACCAGCAACCACCTCAAGACCGCGTTCGAGGGTTATATTGACCCGAAGTATGTTTGGCAAATGCAGGGGCAAATGTTAGCAACTGGCGCGTTAGCTTGTCGGTTCTTATCCTTCGACCCACGAATCAAAGACGAGCGGTTTAAACTTGTCGAAATACGAGTAGAAGCCGACCTTGAGATGCAAGAGAAACTCCGCGAAAGATTGGAGTTCGCAAACGATTATCTTCTTAAACTTATGCAGAAATGAGAGCAATAAAGTTTAGAGGATTAACGATAAAAGATAGCACTTGGGTTTACGGTTGTTTAGTTTACTCAGAGTGCAACGCTCCGTTTTCTAAGTCAGTTGATTATGCCGAGATAATAACGCCTAACGCAGATTCTATCGAAGTTTGGGTTGCTACAATTGGTCAATTTACTGGACTGCAAGACGTAGACGGCAAGGACATCTACGAGGGTGATGTTGTTATGCCTACAAAATTCAAAGATAAACCTAACGATGTCGAATATATCAGTAACGGGTTTTACAGAACAACACAACACAACGGGAAGACTTACGTGAACCCGTTAGGTAGTTGCGAAGTAAAAGTTATTGGTGACGCTTATACCGACATCTATTGAAAAAGTAACCTTTTAAACTCTAAATAAAATGCAGAACAAAGTAATTTTTGTGGACGGCTTGAACGTCTTTCAACCTAACGAGAACGCTCCTGAATGGATAAAAGCGGATATGGTTATAAACCCGACCCAGTTAGTGAAGTGGCTGGAGCAGAACGACCAGCACCTCCGCGAAGGGAAACGCGGTCTTGAGTTACGACTTCAAATAAAGAAGTCAGCACAAGGCAAACTTTACGCCTCAGTTGATACCTATCAACCAAAGCTGAAGGAAGAAGTAACTTCAAAACAAGCAGTCGTTGAAGAAGAAGGCGACCTCCCGTTCTAAGATTGTCAAGAATTTAGATGCCGCTTTCAGTCGATTCATTCGGTTGAGGGCGGCAAATCTTGACGGTTATTGTGAGTGTTACACTTGCGGACGTTCCTACGAACTAAAAAAGATGCAATGCGGACACTTTATGTCAAGGGCAAGGTATGCCACGAGATGGCACGAGGACAACTGTCGACCTCAATGCTACGGTTGCAACGTGATGCAACAAGGACGCCAATACGACTTCGGAATTAACTTGGACCGGGAACGTGAAGGGCTGGCGGAGGAGATGCACCAGCTCAGCCTAACAACGGTAAAGTTTGCAACGTGGGAACTGGAAGAGAAACTTGCTTACTACCGAGCAAAGGTCAAAGAACTTGAATAAAAAATTTACCATAACGTTTTGAATATTCAAAAGCGTTTTATATTTTAGTCGAGAATTAAAAACGGAACAATGGAATACTATTTAAACGAATACACCTTCCGCGACTGTTGTGGAAAAGAAGTCCGGGCTTGTGATGGTTGCGAATGTTACGAGTGCAAACGGTGCGAAGAACCGAACTACGAAGAAGCAAGCCCCTTAGACGAAGAGGTTTGTATTGAGTGCTATATTGACGAACTAAACCAAAACAAAAATGATTCAGACACCCAAGATTGACGAAGTAATAGCGGAGGCAAACGCCAAGAAGATAACCGCTTACCGAATAGCCAAAGACACCGGGCTATCCACGCAGACCGTTTACGCTTATTTTAAAGGTGAGCGAGTAAGCGTCAGAACTCAAGAATTAATTATTTACTACATAAACAGAAGCTAATGTTTTACAACACAACAAACGAAAACGGAGCGACTCTAAAGGAGTCCCGGAAGAAAGCCAAAAGCCAAGACGAATTGGTGTTGGAATACTTCAAGAACTATGATAATCTAGGCGCAACGCCTGAGCGAGTTCTTAGGCATTTTAAGATAATGGAGAAACTAAGCGAAAGCAAGTGGCATAACACTCCAATTACTTCAATAAGAAGGAGTTTCTCAAACCTTAAAAACAAAGGGCTGATTAAGAAAACTGAAATACTAATAGAGGGAGACTTCGGTAAAAACATTCACATATGGAAGCTGGTATGAATAAGAGAGAACGGGAAGCAATAGAAGGACTTGTAAGCGAGTTTCGCCAAAGATTGATAGACAACTACCACGAAGTGCATAAGATAGCCTTAGAGGCTGGTTCTCAACCTTTACGCTTCGAGAACCTTTGCCAACAAATATGCGATTACTACGGCTTAGACTTGAGTAAACTAATGAGCACCGCGACACGCCAACACGAATACACCAAAGCCCGGTCGGTTGTTTATTGGATTATGCGCCAAAGAAACAGCGGCTTCAATTACTCATTGAGTAAGATAGCTGAAATGATGGGAGGCTTCAACCATTCAACGGTTGTGCACTCAATTAAAAAGTTCGAGGATGAGATTGAGTACGATAAAGACTTTAGGTTTGATATTGATAACTTCCTAAGAATAGTCGGGCTTAAGGTAACAAAGATGAACGGGCGTTACTACCTTCAAATTCTACAAAATGAAACGGTTTCAGATTAGACGAAGAGACAAACGAAACACGCTTCTATTTTGGAAGTACGCAACTCCAGTATTAACTTGTATATGGTTAGTTATTATTGGACTTATCGGAAGTATTTTGTAATTTTATAATGTCGATGCGGAGACTGGTTAACAATATTATAAGGGCTTGGGGGAGTAGGTGCCGCATCACCGAAACCCTGAGCCGTTTTTAATTATGGATTACAAAGATTTCTTAGAAGCTAAACGCCACTCAATAGGCAACTTCGGATTTAATGCAACTTTCATTCCTGAAATAGCTTTCGACTTTCAAAAGTATGTTATTGAAAAGGCTGTTAAAAAAGGTCGTATCGCGGTGTTCGCTGATACTGGATTAGGTAAAACATTGATTCAGCTTTCGATTGCTCAGAACATTGTAGAACACACTAATAAGAAGGTTCTAATATTAACCCCTTTAGCGGTTGCGTTTCAATTCATTTTAGAAGCTGAAAAAATAGGGGTCGGAGATATTGAATACTCAAAGGACGGGAAACACACAAAGAAAATAGTCATCTGTAATTATGAGAGGTTACACTACTTTGATAGTTCTGATTTTGAATGTGTGATATTGGATGAAAGTTCAATATTAAAGAACTTTAATGGTAAGATAAAATGGCACGTTACAGACTTTGTAAAGAAAATACCTTACAGATTTTTAAGCACGGCAACACCAGCACCTAATGATTATATTGAGTTCGGCACAAGTTCGGAGGCGTTAGGTTATTTACCTTACATGGATATGCTAACTAAGTTCTTTGGTAATAACGAGAACAATGTAAGACCTCAGGACATTGGCACTAGATGGTATTTAAAACCACACGCAAAAAACGAGTTCTTTTCTTGGTTGAATCAATGGAGTATGTCAATCAAAAAGCCAAGTGATTTAGGGTTTTCAGATGACCGATACGCTTTACCTGATTTAATCGAAAATAAGGTTTACATTAAGAATAGAAAGAACTGGGTAATAGATGGTCAGGTAATGATGTTCAACGGTATTGCAAAGACAATGTCAGAAGTGAGAGAGGAACAAAAAGGAACTATTACAGAACGATGCGAAAAGGCGGCAGAATTAGCGCAGGGTAAAACGTCCGTTTATTGGTGCAACTTTAATGATGAGGGCGACCTATTAAATGAATTGGATAGCGATGCGATGCAATTAAAAGGGGGTATGACCATTGAGCAAAAAGAGGACATTCTACTAAATTTTGCAAACGGAAACATCAAGCGGATAATAACCAAACCAAAGATAACCTCATTCGGTTTGAATTGGCAACATTGTAACCATACCGTTTACTTTCCTACGTGGTCTTATGAGCAATACTATCAATCAATTAGAAGGTTCTGGAGGTTCGGACAAGACAAACCCGTAACAGTTGATTTAGTTTTAAGTGATGGTCAAAAGAGGGTAATTGATACGCTACTTTACAAAACGAATAAAGCTATTGAGTTCAACAAGTTAATTCAAACCAACCGTAACGGAATAGTTAACCTATCAAAAAAAGAGTTCACAAAAGAAATAATTAAACCAACATTCTAAAAATAGAAACAATGAAAGTAAAGGAACAAAAGATTACAGATGAATACGCGGTTTACAATGGTGACTGCATGGATGTACTTCCAACGCTTGAAACTGATAGTGTTGACCTGAGTGTTTATAGCCCTCCGTTCGCAGGGCTTTATAATTATTCAAGTTCTGAAAGGGACTTTAGTAATTGCAGCACAAAAGAAGAGTTCATGGATCAGTACGAATACTTAGTTAAAGAGATGTCAAGGGTAACTAAGTCAGGACGTATAAACGCGGTTCATTGTCAGGACATTCTAACAGATACAACTAAGCATATTCTGTACGATTTTCCTCATGAGATAATCGCACTTCATAAAAAGTATGGTTTCAATCTTCATAATAGAATAACCATCTGGAAAGAACCTTTAGAGGTTAGAATGAGAACAATGGTCAGGAGTTTAATGCATAAGAATATCGCAGAAGATAGTACCATGTGTTTTACTGCTATTCCTGATTACATTTTAGTATTCAAAAAGATAGGTGAAAACCAAGTTAAAGTAACTAATCAGGACGGGTTTAAGATTTATCACGGTTCTACCCCTTTACTTCCAGCAATGGAAAAGAAGTATGGTAATTGGGATCACATCCTAACCAAGTACAAGGAAAGCACAAACGAAGGTAAAGACCACCTAACCAACAAGCTAAGTCAGATAATCTGGCAGCGTTACGCTTCGAGCGTTTGGGATGATATTAGAAACGATAATATTCTACAATTCAAGAACAGCCGCGAAGATGATGACGAAAAGCACGTACACCCTTTACAACTAGACGTTATTGATAGACTTGTGGAACTATATTCAAATCCTAACGAGGTGGTGTTAACTCCTTTTATGGGTGTTGGTTCTGAGGTGTTCAGCCCCGTTTCAATGGGTCGTAAAGCGATAGGAATTGAATTAAAAGACAGCTACTACAAGCAAGCTATTCTAAACATGAAAGAAGCGGAAAGACGTTTTAAAGAAAGCGTGAAGCAGCAAGCACTTTTTTAACGGTGGAGCAGAATACCGTAGACCAAAACTGTAAATTAATCAAGCTGATTATTATACGAATGGGGTAGTCAGTATAAAGCCTCGTTAATTCGGGGCTTTTTTTAGTATATTTGCAGCGTACTCATGACACGGTACACCTCTAAACACAAAGAAATGCAAGACAAAAATTATGGGGTTAAAACTGAAGGACGCTTTCTTTGTGGGTTGTTTGGATGGGGCGCGTCAACGCCAACCCCCTAAGACTTTATAAATGGCAGAAAACAAGAAGGCATTTGTAGCTTATTGCGATTGGCTCGAATCGTTTGAGGAATTAACGGACGAAGAGGCTGGTAAACTTGCGAAACATTTATTCAGATACGTTAACGACTTGAACCCGGAAGCACCCGACCGAATGACGAAGATGTGCTTTATACCAATCAAACAAAGCCTAAAGCGCGACCTCTTGAAGTACGAAGAAAGGGCGGAAAGGGCTCGGATAAATGGGTTAAAAGGAGGACGACCTAAAACCCAGAAAACCCAGTCGGTTATTTCAGAACCCAGAAAAGCTGATAGAGTAACAGTAACAGTAACAGATAGAGTAAGTGATAAAGTAATAAACAAAAAGGGGGATTATTTTTCAAATGATAAATTAAACCAATGCTTTTCCCTTTGGTTGAAGATGTGCGAAGAGAAAGGAAAGAACCGAACGACTACCAGCATTGAAGCTATTGTAATGAAGATGCAATACAAAACTACTGAGCAGAATATAACGGAAGTCGAACAAGCACTTGAGAATGGTTGGTTGAATCTTTACAGTATCAAGCCTAAGACCTACGACAAGAAAACAGAGAAGCCAGTATATGACGCTCCGCAAAGCGTTAAGAAGGCTCTGAATGACTTAGCTAATAAAATGAAAATATGAACAACATAAATCACAACTAAGAATGTTTTGAAATAATCACTAACTTGGTCGCGTGAGAGACAAAGCGGTGATTGATTTGCTCGGAGACGAAGAACTCCGGGAACTGGCTCAGAAGATTTGCTCAGTCCCGGATGACCTTATCCAAGAAGTCGCACTTGTATTAATGGAACTACCCGAAGAGAAATGGCAACAGATAAACGAAGGCGGCTATCTTCGTTACTACGTTGTAAGAACGATGCTTAATATGGCGACATCTCCACGCTCCAGCTTCTCCAAATTATACAACCTTTACAACTACGAAAGGTCAGACTACGATCGGGAAGATTATGACGAAGAAAAAGAAGCCGACCTTCAGCTACTTGAGACGTTAATGGAAGAACTGCACTGGTACGACAAGAAGATTTTAGAAATGTGGCTCGAAGAAGGTTCTTACCGAAAGGTTGCGGCTAAAGTAGACATCCCTTTCAAGTCAATCGGAAACTCAGTTAAACGAGCACTCACAACACTTAAACAAAATTACTATGGAATACATCTTGAACGCCTTGTCCGGGGCAATGTTGGCATTCATTTGGATAGACGTTATCGAACTGGACATACTGATAAAGAAGTGGGTTAATATTCACGAACTAACAAGAATTAAACCGTTAGATTGTCGACTATGTTTGGCGTTTTGGTTTGGCGTTATGTTTGGAGTGGTTGACCCGTTGACGGCTTTACAAACCGGGTTACTGGCGGTACTGATTGAGCGGTTAATGTATCGTTTTGAACTATGAGCAAGAAGGTTAAGTTATTAAAAGCTGACAAGATAGTGCAGAAGTTGGATAGTATTCTACGCTCAATCGAAAGACTTGAAAAGATTAGAAAAAGATGACCTACCTACCAACAACAATTAGACTACTAAGGAACTATAAGAAAGGAATAGTCGAGCAGTTGGCTATCGTTGCAAAGCATGAGAGCGGTAGTATGATTAACAAGAAAGATTCAGACTTTTGGAAGGTGACACAGAAGCTGAGAAACGCAACCCAAGAACTTGAATATTTAGAGGCGTTATGAAAGCAGTATTTATATCTAAACAAGGGCATAGGGTTACTGTTGAACCTATGAATAAACAGACAGAGGAGCAACTTCGGAAGAAAGCCTTACAGATTATGCGAAAAAGAAACATCGACTCAGAACTAACGATTGAAAAATGACTTACAGCTATAAGTGTAAAGGCAAATGCAAGATGGTTCATGACTACGTGCATGGAATGAACGAAAAGCCAACATTCACCTGTTGTGGCAAGAAGATGGGTAAACTAATAACCGCACCGTTTGCAATCATTGGAGCAAATTCGGGTGGCAGAAAGGGAATGTAATGGACAAAAAACAAGTTTTGCTATTTATTAAAGAAAGGCAAGAGGCACTAACTAAAATGAAGGCTTCGCAATTCGCTGGAAGAATCACAAGGGAAGAACAGAAACTTTATCAAGAGGCTTGGAGTTACATCGACCCAAAAGCAAAGGTTTGTTTCTCTTGCGGTCGGAGTCCTCAGATTATGAGCGTTGCACTTTTGAATTATTACGAAGCCAATAAACCAAAGAGACGTAAGAAGAAATGAAACAGAACGAACAACACGAAAACTACGGGCTTTACATTACCCAAAACACATTTACAATGAAGTTCTACTGCTTCAGTCGAGACGATGCAGACGACTACTGGGTAGGAAACCCGTGTAAGAAAGCATCGGGCAAGACATCTCAAGAAGCACTTTCAAACTATAAGAATGGAGTTTATTGCGATAAGTAAAGTAAGACCCAACTCGGAGAACCCGAGATACATCAAAGAGGAGAAGTTCAAGAAACTAGTTCAGAGCCTGAAGGACTTTCCAGAAATGGCAAAGGCTCGACCGATTGTAGTTAATCAAGAGATGGTTGCGCTCGGTGGCAATATGCGTCTCAAAGCAATGCAAGAAGCTGGGTGGAATGAAGTCCCGGTTAAGGTTGTAGACTGGAGCGAAGAGAAACAGAAAGAGTTCATCATAAAAGACAACGTAGGCTTCGGGGAGTGGGATTGGGACGAACTCGCTAACACTTGGGACTACGAGGAACTTAACGAGTGGGGGCTTGATACGTGGCAACCCGAAGCGATTGAGGAAGAACCGAAAGCAACCAAAGAAAAAGAGGTTTGTCCATATTGCGGCAAATAGCAACGAATTAACTACCAATGGCAAACTCTAACGCAACACCACCAGACGGGGGCTTTAAAGACCATCCTGAACGAATCAATAAGAAAGGCGCACCCAAGAAGAT
>Ga0080013_1001565_pt1 | contig 29821 bp, 37 predicted proteins | sample ETNvirenome_6_85_FD_69236 | JGI IMG/M metagenome (GOLD analysis project Ga0080013, IMG submission 69236) | Marine viral communities from the Pacific Ocean - ETNP_6_85 (SPADES assembly) (version 2) | ecosystem: Environmental > Aquatic > Marine > Oceanic | place: Pacific Ocean | collected 2013-06-19 | reverse complement strand
AATTAAGTAAATAGTTTACCCTTCCAAAACTCATGAATCTCGTCATCGGTCATATCCTCTGCCGGAGTCTTAGTAGGTTGGGTTTGTAAATTGCTGGACAATGTAACTTGCGACCGTCTGCCCCTGTTATTTGATGCGTCTAAGTTGTGGTATTTTTTAAATTTTGCGATAACGGCAGGGTCATTGAAAATATTATTTTCTTTTTCCCTTAAGCCAGATTCTACTTTTTCAAATGCTTCTTTAAAACTTAGCTCTACTCCCGTCTGCTGGTAGTAGGCTGCGATTCCTTGAGCAATGTCCTGTGCACTGCATTGTTCGACAGTAAGAGGGTAATTGGAAGCATCGGTTGTTCCCATATAGCCCTCAATTTCAGAATAAAACTTATCTATCTGAACCTGTCTTTTTTCCTCGATTCTTTCTTGAGCCCTAGCCTGGTCTCTTTTTTTAAGCTCTTCTCTTAATGCCTTTAGCTCCCTTTCCGTTTCTGAAATTCTAAGATCTTCACCGGGCTTATTGGAGCCTGTTGCCAATCTTGTAGTCCAGTCGGAATAAAAGTCTATCGGGTCAATACCCTGATCTTGTAGAAATTTTTCCGGGTCATTAATGAATTGCTTCCTTAGTTCGTCCTGAGAAAGTATTGCCTGCTCTTTCGCAGAAATCTCCTGCTCTCTCCTCTTTAACTCAATCTCTCTTTTTCTTTGGGCTCGATCTTTCTTAATCTTTGCAGACCAAGCTTCCTTCTTAGCATCCTTGGGCCTTTCTTGGTCCGGGGCATTTTCCTCTGCCACCGCCTCCACTTCTGCCTCATCGCTATAAATATTGAAATTAGGCATATCCTCCGGCTCTGAATCAAACGCTTGACTCTCTACCGGTGATTCCGCTTCTGTTGCTTCTACTGTTGCTTCTGCTGCTTCTGACATTTTTTACCCTATTGCTGGTGGACCAGGAGGCATTGGAGGAAGTCCTGCCGGAGCACCCGGAGGCGCAGCCATTGGTGGTCCAGGCGGCATAGCTCCCGGTGGTCCCATTGGCGGTCCCATCGGAGGTAGTCCACCTGCCGCTTCTGGCGGCATTGCGCCAGGAGGCATTCCCATTCCTGCTGGTTGTGGTTGTGGCGTAGGCTCCAGCAATACGGCTGCTTTAGCGATCCATCGCCTTAGCTTTTCTAACCGCTCCTCTGGAACTCCTTCTAGTTTTGCTAAATTGTATGCCTGCTGAAAACGCTGAATTCCCAATTCGAGATTCAGATATTGTTCAGGTGGCTCATACTTATTTTTATCAATGATGCTTTCAATTTGCTTATCGAGCAATTCGATGTGTGAGTTCTTAAGCTTATTGGCCCTATCTAAATCAGGGAACTCAAGGAGCTGGTGAGCTTCTTCGGTGGTGAATAGGCCGTTCATGTGCATCTCTGTAACACTTGCAAGCTTCGCTGCGGGAGTCTGGGGCAGTGATCCAACAGGCTGTATCCTCATTACATACTCGTCTTCTTCAAGCTGAATTTCGCCCCAATCTATTTTCTCAACACCGGAGTTCTGAGAGAAGCTAGTCGATACATACTTTTCGCCATCAGCCGCAGCCTCTTTAACTAAGTTGATCAACTGCTTAGACATTTCAATAAAAACGCCTTCATAAGCCTGACCGACAACCATAAATCTTTCTGACTCAATATCGGAAAACTCTCTCAAGGCTCTTCCTGACTCAAGACCTACAGGCTTTTTACTTTGCGCCGATAACTGAGAGATACCTGTCATCTCGTATGCCTGATTAACAAGTCTATCGAGGTGTTGAAACATTTCGCCGGATACAGACCTAGGAACAAAAAACTGAGGTGGCTTACCTCTGTATCGAATTGCTCCCCATACTCTATTGTTCAGATGGGCATTCACAATCTTACTAGTGTCTTCAATGAATACCTTTGGGGTGGCAAGGTGCATTTGCTGCTGGATTTGAGCAAGTAGCTTGTTGATTTCAACCTGAATACCCTTTACCTCGCGGGCTAAGCCATTGCCCCAAAATGAAACAGGGGATTCAGTCCAGCGAATAAAGGCAAACGGGAAATAATCTCTATCATACTGCTCGTCTAAAAGAGTTGCATTTGCGATTGATATAATGTGCCTACCATCTTTTGACTCTGGACCGGATGGCAGATGCCAAGCTTCATGGCACTTAATGAGGTCAGAATACTTTTTTTCCTCGCCATTTTCGTCCTGGAAGTCCTCAGTTGCCTCAAGTATCACTTTTTTGTGCTTTGGGAATTTTGCAGCCAACACATGACGAGAGACTAGCTTTGTCTGAAATACCTGTCTTGGGTCTGATGTGCCAGATTCAGCTCCATCAATAGTAAGCTCTACAAGCGGAACTCTTTCTAGTTTAGTTTTCCCATGCTCCATGAAGACCTTGATAACTCCGGTCCCTACAATACACGCATCGAGGAATGCCTTTTGCGCAATACTGTATGCTTTAGTCGAATAGATCTGACCCTGCATAAATTTATCGAGGTTTTTGGCTTTCCGCCTTTGCGACCAATCGCCACCGGAGGTGAGAAAAGAGATCCCTGGACGATGCTTTGCTATCTTTGCAGTTGCAGCTTGGCAAAGGGAGTGAATGATATTGAACGTTAAGCGGGGCCTATTGTTCCTGTACCGGAACGCATCTTCTGAATTATTAAGAGGCTGACCACCATACAGACCTACAAACGTACTTAGGTCATTATAGAAGTCATGCTGGTCATCCCGCAGAACAGTAATATACTTATCTATCGCAAGATGAGGATCTTTCTTGCTTTGCCACCAGAAAACGTCATCAAATATTCCATACATAATCAGCCAGCACTCCAATTAAGGATTTCATCGTCAGAATAGCCCATATAGCCTTCTGGTTCTGCGTTACTGTTTCCAGCGTTTTTAATGTCGGTTGGTTGCGCTTTATCGTAATTATCTATCGAAAACTCAGCATTTGCAACCGAAAGTGTATTATCCTGGTCAGAAGCGTACAAGTTTTGCGCTAAAGCTACCGGACTCTCTAGCTCAATCTCCACGTCTTCCGCCCTGTATTTGGTCACCCCGTACTGTGTTAAAATGTCTAAAAGCTTCCGTAATTTTCTAGGGTCTTGCGCCATGTTACTAATCCTTGCTACTTAACTATTTGGTTTAATTATAGAAAGCGTCAGAGTTTGAATATCCAACGCCCCATAGGTCCTCGTCAAAACTACCCTCTGTTTCCTGCTCTCTTAGTAGTCTTTCTTCTATCTTGTCTTCTAGTTGCTTGTAATATTCCTGGGTTCCATGAGCAGGTGGAACGGTTTTTTCCTCGTAAAGAAAGTGTCGAGATTCCATCCAGGTATATAGCGCCGCATCGCTCAAGTGGTTATCAAACCGCTTATCTTCTGCTGTACCGGCAAGATTATACTGTAACTTATCCCACTCGGTAAGAAGTTCTGAGTCTTCTTTAATCTTGATCAAGCCTCTTGCCAGATCTGAATTCATTAGCTTTATAAGTCCAAGTTTGTCACCGCTTTTCTTGGCAGGCTCAATCGGAAGTGATGTTCTGTCTTTGAAGGTCTCCAAGACCATTCGACTAGCGCCACCGCCAGTATCCATCACTATCTTGCTAAAGTTATACCTTGACTGAAATTCCTTAATAACATCCTCAACATCAGAGGTTAGCATATTGGATTTCTTAAACTGCTCGATGACAAACAGCTCTTCGTAATCATCAGAGTAGGCCGCCACAATGAAAGCCGTAGGGTCGTGATAGCCTAAATCTATACCCATGATGTATTCCCAGAAAGAGTTTTCCGGCAACTCTGTGTAGAGATTCGCGTCTGAGTATTTGTAAACTATAGATCTATCGTCCTTGACCCAAAGACCCTCATACTCTCGCTTGTAGGCTGGCTCTGTCGGATCAAGAATTCCCGCCCTAACATCACGCTCGATAGCTTTGACGGCCTGCGTCATATAGGGATTGTCCTTGATAGACCATTTGTGAGTTGAGTAGCCGTATTTCTCAAGCTCAGTGATTTCGTAAAAAAACCCCGCGCACAGTTCATTGGGGGTGCTGATCATTGCTAGAGTTCCGTCGGAATCTAACAGCGCGGGGCCGAGTACGTCACGGACCAATTCCTTGACGTTAATATTAAAGAAGGCGGCTTCATCGAGAACCGCCAACGAAAATGCCGCACCGCGTAACTTATCTACATCAGAGGCGTCATTTGCGCCTGTGAAGATAATCTCCGAGCCGTTGGGGAATTTGGCTATCAGAGCGGCATTGTTGAATTTTAATCCAAGCCGATATTGCTTATCAGCCTGCTTGAGCATGTTCCACAGAATCCGCTTCGCGGCTTCTCTTGTCCTGGCAATATAGACGCACAAGGTTTCAGGGTTATCTAGTGCCTCTTGGATAAGATACCTCGAGACAGCAAATGACTTGCCAGCACGACGGGTGCACAGTGCAGCTTTCCTTTTGGACGGATCATTGATGAAATCAAGCTGCTCCTTAAACAAGTGGCGCTTGAAGTTGAGGGTGATGTCAGAAGTTCTCTTTATAACCCGAGCCTTCTCGGGAACGCCGAACCTGCCAACAAGAGCTTCAAGGACCTCTCTACTACCGAGCGCAACATTAGGCTTTCGCCGCTGCGCGTTGCGCCTAGCCCTTGTCTTCGGTTTTAGCTTTTGCTTTGCCATGAATCCTGTCTACCAACACTGGCAAGAGAAGAGAATTGAACTTGAGTCCCCATTTCTTCTTCAAGTTATACTTCTGACACCAATACGACCAGAAGGCAGTTGGAACGGAATCGCCACCAGGGAACTTAGCCCTAATGAGTTTCCCCCCTATTCCGTGACCCCTGAGCTTCTTCTTAACAAAAGCATAAAGAAGACAGGGATACTCTAGCTCTTCGGTGTACCCCAACCAGCCCAGAATATGATCTGGGTCTTCGTCCGAACACGCAACTAAGATAGTGCCATCTTGTACGCAAGTGTCAATAACTAATCGCGTCATGCGTTGAACACCAGGTATATTGTAGTCAACCGACGCTAACCAGGAGTGGTAGATAAAATCCTCGTCAAGAGGCTTGTAGGGTCTTATCTCAATCATTTAGTTTTGCTTGAAGCATTAGCTTCCCTCAATGTTTTGCGAGCGAGAGCTTTTAACTCGTCGTCTGTCATAGAAGCCAAGGCATCAGTCTTAAGCTCCTTCTCGATTACGATTAGCTTCTTCAAGCCATCGTAGCAGAGATCTAACGTCTTAAGGTCTTTAGCCGTTAAGTCGTCCTCGTTCTCTACCTTGCGTCTTAGTCCCTCAATTTGCTTCCGGGTAATCATATACAAGTCATGTAGCAACTTGTGATTATCCGCATTTTGATAGACCGTTACTGTGTGGTCTTTCGGCATATAGACACAGAATTCTCCTTTTTACCAAATCCTGTCAAGCGAAAAGAGCATTGGCTACTCTAGCAATACCAGGTACTTACAAGACGGGTTGACAGATAGTTCCAAATAAGTACATAGTCTCTTTATCCCCCTCAGACATACAGTATTACTAGTAAAACTAGTCCTCTAGCGGTTCTGTCAGACCCTTCAAATCGACCAAAAATTCATAGAGAGTATCTTAAGGATTGAAGATTTCTTACAAAAGGGGTGTACCCCCTCCGAGATCGGAACGCAGAGCAAAAGATTCAATAGAAAACGCGACAGCAATGGCGAAGCCATGGGGTGGGGTAGGCGGGTTCTATGAGCAGAGCGAATAGAATGGGCCCCCTGAGGGAGGGACGACCCAGGGTAGTGTAGGTATAGACTTCCGGAGAACGACCGTTAGGGGGGAAAATAGAGGGCGAAAGGGGATAAGTAGTTGATAGTAGGTAAGATGAGTTAACAAGACTAGAACAGTGTGAGTACAATTGGATACAAGAGTTGTCCACTATTGGATGCAATGGCTACCATGAGTCGACCATTGGTGACACTGCAACTGCTGGCATCATGAGAGCTAATAGGATCCTAGGTATCTTGGGTGGAAGTGCTATCAATGATGTGGATAACCTGTGGATAAGTCTAATCATATCAACTAGATAAAAGATCGTGACACTAAAGAAAAGATAACAAATAGTAGACAAGTAACTTGAAATAAGCATCAACCTACGATAAGTCTATATACATCAGGAAGGAGAAGCCTGATGCAACTACAACTTAAACCAGAGAGATAAGACAATGACAAACTTAAGAGAACAACTAGAAGCCGACCTTTTCACCATCGACCCAAGCAACGCTATTGAGTTTCTGCAAATGGCCGAAGCTAACGACGATATCCTTAAGGTTGAATCGTTCAAAGAGCAGGCTCAGCGAAATATTGATGTTATCGAGTGCTTAAAGATTCATCTTGAATGCGAGCTAACCAAATGGGAAGCCGAGCAAGAATATCTGTCTGATGTATTCGAGCAAGCCAGAGCTAAAGGAATTCGTCCTACTGGCCGCCAAATTGGGCTAGTTATGGGAGCTTTCCGCAAGCTGCAACGCATGGAAGTTATGCCGAATGGCCAAGGAACTGGTTTCTTTTGGCTTGCAGACCGTGACAGAGATCAGAAGCTTGAGCGATATCACCACCAATCCAACGCGGTAGCTCGTAGCGCTATGTACTCTCAAGCCTCTATTGATAACCCCAAGGGCTCGGGCTTCAAGTCATATTCAGAGCGAAATACTGAATCCTGCCGGACTCTATTGGCTAGTCTTCAAGGTTAGAACTTAACGGGAAGTGATAAGGCGAAGCCTATCATTGAGCGGTAAGTGGGGGAGAAATCCCCCGCCCTTACTGCCTGTGGATAACTTTGTAAAAAAAAATTTTTCGCTCGCTACGCTCGCTAGGTTTAATAGGAAAATAGAGATGGATGAAGAGTTATATGTGATGATTGAGAGGGCACTTACGCGTAATTTAGGATGGAGTAAGTACCAAGTTAAACGATTTATGGAGACAGGTGACGATTTAGATGATTGGATTGACCAGGATGTAAAATGGAACGCCCAATCTACTGAGTCTGACGATGGGAATCACTGTAGATTAAGAAACTGAGAAACTGAAATTCATGGGGGGAATCATGAGAATCAAAGACGCAATAGAACAATACCAGTCTATAGTTTATGAATGTGCCTTAGGAGACAATGTAATCCGATTACAGGCACGAAAAGACTTAGACCAACTAAGCACCTACCTCACAAGAGAACTAGGCTCAGCAGCCGTATACAAGCTCAAAACAGAGGTAGAGTTATTGGCTCAAGAGCATAAGAAATGAGCCTGCTAGGTAAGCTAAAAGATCTTAAAGAGGAGGTAAAAGGTAAGCAACTGACGCGAACTGATCGCCTTTTGCTTGACATCCTCTCCGAAATGGTCGACATATTAACTAGTTCTGATTTAAAGGAGAAGTTGAATCAGAAGTTAAAGAGGAAGACTAGTACTACTAGGGAGATAAGCAATGGTAAAAAAGTGTTATCGCTGTCGGACTTCTTACGATCCCGAAATGACGGGAGGGGAGAAGATAGACGGGAATGAATTCTGTTCGTTGGCATGCTCCGACGGTCACATAGAATACGTTAGTTTCTTTGAATCTTTAGGGGAGAAGAAAGATGAAGAGGAAGAGAATGTTTAAGCAGAGTTGGTTTGTCTTGGCTTGGTTAGCTCTGACAGACGGGGGGATTGATGACCTATGGATTTTAAGATCACAACTTTCACGACGCTAGGCTTTATAGCTGGATGGATATTCAGAGCATTATACAGGAGTTGGAGAATTAAGAAGAAAAGGCAAGGCTACCTAAGATGGTATGATTAGCGTTTGGGAGAAAGAGATGAAGAATTTCGACAATAAGACAGCATCTATGGATATATTACGCAATGCGTTATTTAAGTATTGCACATACTACAGAGCAAAAGTCCTGATTGAGAGAAGCTGTAAGCGAAGACCAAGCTGGATACAGCTTAGGACTAAATAGCGCAGGGTGCTTGGATTAAGTGCGTGGATTAAAAATCAATAATCTTAGCTACTTAAAGCTTAATCCAAGCACTACTAAAAATTAACCTGCTTAACTCATATTTATTTGAGGGTTATGCAGAAAAAAACGTTTGGGAGAACGGAACGAGATGAGTGAAAAAGTTAACAAGATAGTTACGGATAGAATCATTGAACTCATGGAGCAAGGCACTGTTCCTTGGGTAAAGCCCTGGAATACAAAGGCTGGAAAGCCACAGAACGCAATTTCTAAGAAGCAATACCGAGGGATTAACGCATTAATCACAAGCCCCTTGGTCAGCAAGTTCGCAGATAACAACTGGTACACAAGCAAGCAGGTATCCAATCTTGGATTAAAGCTTAAGCCAGAGCAGAAATATACACCGGTTCTATTCTTTAATTGGGTAGAGAAGGAGGGGAGCAATGGGAAAAAAAGAATTCCTTTCACAAGATTTTATAAATGCTTTAATCGAGAACAGATCCAAGACTCTGATACAATATGGCCGCGAGAAGACTCCAAGCCGATCGAAGATTGGGAATCAAAAGCCCAAGGGCTTATCGAAGACTACGGCGTCAAAGTAGAACATGGCGCTTCGGGTGCATTCTACCAGCCAGTTGCAGACAAGATACTAATGCCCCACAGAGCAGATTTCACCTGTACTGCCGAGTATTGGAGCGCCTACTTCCACGAAGCAATGCACAGTACCGGACATGCTAGCAGGCTCGATAGAAAAGAGGGCATGAAGGCTATGTTTGGAGATCATAACTACAGCAAAGAGGAACTAATAGCAGAGATGGGTTCCTGCTTCTTGATGGCTGATTTTGGTCAGGAGAAACAACTAGAGAACTCAGCAGCATATTTAAAATCCTGGTTAAAGGTATTCAAGCAAGACAGAAGAATCTTAATCCAGGCAGCACAACAAGCTCAGAAGGGCTACGATTTTATCAAGGGGGAGCAATACAATGCTAATTGATCAAGATACTTTTGACTGGCAGGAGGAACTAGAAATGGATGACAAATGGAACGACTACCCAACAAGAGAAGAATACGAGAAAGCTCAGACAGATATGGAGTTTCTTGTGATTCTTAATAGATACATCCAAGAGCAGCGAACTCACAAAATGTTCCTAATCATGGCTCAGGCATTCGCTAAACCAGGCATTGAAATCAGCGTATTTATGACGAGAGATAGTGAAGTTTAATGACCAAGAAAGAAAAAGATAAGCTTAGACAACTGTTTAAGGCGAACCCTGTTTTAACGGTTGAGAATTCTCACATTAAATCAATCTTCCAGCAGACTCTAAAGACTGTGATTGATGATGTGTATAGCGATTTTTCAGAAGAAGAGCGTGTCGGTATTTATGGTGAAACTCTTTTAGAAGTTGAAGAGATAATGTCAGAGTTTTCACCGACAGAGAAAATTTTACATTAAGGAGATAAGAAATGGCTAACTCTACGACGAACATTCACGAGATAGATTCAATAATTATAGATGCAAAATGGGCACAGCATACCACTGAAATTAGGCCCTACCCTGTCCAGACAATAAACTTTGAATATGCAGAGGGAGATTCGCACGAGATCACAACCTTCGAACCTCAAGGGATTATTATCAAAGATTGGGACAAGTATCAGTTTGATTTGCAGCAAGACAAGTTTGGAAAAACACGAATGCATATCATGCTAAAGCCACCAGTCTTAGACGAAGATGGAAACCTTTTAGAAGGCATAACACCGGGGAAGCATTAAATGTCAGAATACTACACAGCATCAAGCATGAATACTGGTTTGCAATGTCCGAAGTTGTTTAATTTCAAATACATTCAGCTATACAGAACAAAGCCAACAATACATTTATATATCGGCACTGCTTTGCATGCAGGACTAGAGCAATTCTTCAAGGGCTTGCCTTATCAAGAGGCAGAGAACGCAATGTTCAAATCCTTTGAAGAGTATGAATACGACGAAGGTATTGACGAGATAAACAGAGAAAGGCTTAGAGCTTATCTTAAAGGATATTACAATTGTTGGGAGCTAGAGAGAACTGTAGGGCTTAAGGATAAAACTGTATTCGTAGAGCAAGAGTTTCAGTTTGAGAATCAGGAGCTTGAGTTCAGGGGCAAGTGGGATGCGCTTGTTTATGATCCAGAAACTAAGACCGCAATTATCTACGAGCATAAGACAACAGGGCTAAACCTTGAATCAGTTACAGATCCTTACTTCGACAAGCTGCCGCTAGATACCCAATGCACAATCTATAGAGAGGCTGCATTCAGATGGCTTAACGCAAATGGTTATCCAACTGGTGAAATGCCTAGAATTATTTACGATGTAATAAAGAAAACTAAGTCATCGCCAAAGATGAAGAAACGAATTGTTAAGCGAAAGACAGAGACAGAGGAAGAGTTTGCAGATCGTAAAGCTGAACAGATGGAAACAATCCAGGAGTTTGGTGAGCGAATGATGGAAACCTATATGAATACAAGTCCTTACTTTCGTCATGAGATTCCATTTGTTTTCTCAGATCACAAGAGAAGGTTGATCGAGTTAGAAGAGTACGCTAGACTTCTAGGCAATAAGGGATTTTTAGAGATAAGAAATTCTACAGCATGTGGGAACTATGGGGGATGTGCATTTATGAATGTATGTCTTGGTCGAGAAAGACTTGACGATTCAACAACGCTAATAAAGCAAGAAGAAAAACACCCTGAGCTAGATGGCAAGGGTAATACAGTGGTGAACCTGTAAAGGAGATAAGATGCAATTTGATTTATCAATTTCAGAAGAGGCTAAGAAACCACCTAGGCTTATCCTGGTAGGTGGCCCCGGTATGGGGAAGACTACATTTGGTACGCATTGCGAGGATCCTGTATTTATTCTCACTGAGGATGGATGTGCCGCAAACGTACCCAAGATGCCCAAGAAGGGGAAGCTAGAGAAGTGGGAAGACGTACTAGGCGCAGTTGGATTCCTAATTAGAGAAGAGCATGATCGAAAGACTGTAGTAGTTGACGTGATGAATGCAGCAGAAAGTCTGTGTAAGGATTACGTGTGCAATACAAAATTCGGTGGGCGAATGATGCCAGAGAGAGGCAAAGAAGGATACATGCAGTGGGGGCAAGGCGATAAGCTAATGCACCAGGAGTTTCTTCGATTACTCAACGGGCTAGATTTACTCAGAGAAAATAAAGATATGATGGTTGTCCTACTGGTTCATGAAGGATTGCATCGACAGGGTAATGCCCTTGGTGATGACTTCCTAAAGATTGGTGGAGCTATGCATAAGTATACATGGAACGCAGTAATGGAGTGGGCCGATCAAATAGGACACATCACCAAAGACCATGTAGCAGTAACAAAGCAAGGCGATAAAGTTGCCAAGCAAAAAGGAAGCAATAAGAGAGTTTGTTATTTCGAAGGCGGTCCAGGTCGTGACGCAAAGAGTCGCGCAGGATATGAGATGCCTGACAGTATTGAATTCTCTTATGAAAATTACATTAAAGCATTAAAAGGAGCGTAACTATGCCAGCATTAAATCACAACCCAGAAGAAATTGACGAAGGATTCCCAGAAGGAATTTACAATATTCGAGTTAAGTATATTGAATTCCCTTACACTTTCCGTTCAGGCAGCACAGGAATGCGATTGCAGTTCGACGTGTGGAACTCTGACGGTGTAGGATTCGAGACTTGGGAGAACATTGTTACATCATCACCTAAAGCTAAATGGAAGCTCAAAGAGTTCTGTTTTGCAGTAGGTCTTGATTACGATAACCCTGAGCTAAAGTCAGAAGACTTTGAGGGAAAAGAAGGAAAGGCCAGTATGCACCGAGAACCCGGTAGCAAGTGGTTATCCGTAGATCACTACCTATCAGTTGATTCCGTTGAAGATAAAACAGAGGAGAAAGCTGTAGACGCAGCACAGGAATCAGTGCCATTCTAAGAGGTGGGGAGAGCGCCTTACTTCTCCCATGTAATTCCCCTTGTGATCAGTCTCTTATCTCCTGATTGCAGGTGGCGTTCTCCCCGCTCAACTTTAACCGAACTTAAGGAGTCAACATGCCTGAACTAAAGCTGTGTACGTCGTCGCGTTTGCATCCAAAAATCAAAAGACTAAAAAGAAAATTGGGTGCAGATGGAGTCTTAGGACTTTATAACCTCTGGTGTTTCTGCATCGAGTATCGAAAAGACGGGCAGCTAACAGGTATGGATCCTTTAGATATTTCGGAGGCAGCAGACTACCCAGGCAATGAAGAAGAATTTTTAAATACGCTTGTGGAGTTACGTCTGTTGGATGCCGAAGGTGGGGTGTACTCGATTCACGGTTGGAAGGAATACAACCAGACAAGGATAGTAGGCAAGAAGAGAGACAGTGAATCTTCACGGAACTCTCCCTCTTCTGCAATGTCTGCGAGTATTAACCAGGTAGTGTCGTACTACAGATCAGTGCACCCCACCCGAGGTAAAAAAATCAAACCAGGAAGCTCAGACTGGAAACGTATTCGCAGAGCATTGAAAGATGGCAACGAGACTCATGAGTTAATGAGAGCGATTGACGGTAATAAGCTATGCCCTTGGCATCAGAACGTACCGGCAGGCCATAGCATTGAATACATATTTCGCAACCAGTCTAAAATAGAAGGCTTTATTGAGAGGGCAGCAAACCCTAATCAATACGGCACACAGCAAGAACATGTCGGCCACCACCGAGGGAGCAAAGAATTCAATGACGGAAATCAAGCAGCAGGATTCTAGTGAAGAGGAAGAGTTTCAGAGGTTCCTTGACTACTCAAAGGACTCCGATGATGAATGGGTTAAAGCAGTCTATAGGCTTTATCTGGCGCAAGAACAGAAGAAGGCTGTTATGGCCGCAGAAGGTAGAGAGTTTTGCCCTATAAGCGAAGACGGTAAGATCAACCCAGAAGATAAAATTAAGTGCCTTAAAATGTGGTGTGTGCCTGAACGCATCTTGAAAAATCTAGGCAACCTTAAGATTACCAAACCAATTAACTACGTTAGGGAGTTTGCCTTAGCTCCAAGAGAAGCATGGTGTCTGATTCTGTCTGGTGGAAAGGGCACAGGCAAATCAACGGCTGCTGCTGCATGGCTGTATGAAGAAGCTGTAAGGGTTCCTACTCACGAAGAAAGATTCTGGTGGAATGGCACAAGAATAGCCAGAACCAACGGGTATAATAAGGAATACGAAAAGATGATGAAGAGCCATTTAATGGTTATTGATGATCTTGGAGTTGAATACCTAGATAAGAATGGAAATTTCTTACAACGATTAGATGAACTTATAGACGAACGGTACTCCAATTTTAAGAGAACCATTATTACGACGAACCTAAATGCAAGGGCATTCAAAGAAAGATACGGCGAAAGAGTTGCCGATAGAATGCGAGAAGGATTCTCTTGGGGTGGTGGATATATGGAGCTATCGGATAATTCAATGAGGAGTGTTTGATGGGTTATCGAGAACCTTGTTTGTGTGGGGCATTGGATTGCCCTCGTTGCTATCCTTTCTCATGGAAGGAAAACTTGGCAGAACTGATGGGGGAATACGAAGAGGAAGACGAAGGGGGAGAGGAAGATGAAGATTCCTGATGGACATGTGTGGGAGTTTCAAATTATCGGCAAGCCGGTGAGTCAGAAGAATGCAAAGAGAGTTGGGGTTAGTCGGGGCAGGGCATACATGTATACGCCCAAGGATGTTAAACGCTGGCATGAGAGCGCAGAGCGCCAGCTTAGAGCCCAAGTTATAGAGCAAGAAGACGCAGGTAAATATTACGATATCCCCGAGAAGACTGAGTTAGAGGTTAAGATCATATCTTATCTGGACAAAGGACAGGCCATTGATGTTGATAACCTGGCAGCCGCACCACTTGACGCAATGCAGAAGGCAGGAATCTACAATAACGATTATTGGGTTCGATGCGTGATAAGCGCGAGGAAGAAGGATTGGATTAATCCAAGAGTTGAAATCAAGATAAGGGAATATAGGGAGAGTTATGATTGAGGCCGATAAGGTTAGGCTAGGCGACTGCCCGAAATGCGGTAGCCTAGATATAGTGGGAGATTCTTTTGAGATGGGAACATGCTCGGTATCGCAAGACGTTCACTGCGTAGTGTGTGAGCATGAATGGAATGATAATTATATTCATCAGGATATGATACCTTTTTTACTGAAAGAGTTATTTCAAACAGGGGGAACTAATGATTAAAGCAGAGCCAAGTCTGTCTTACGGGCAGTATGACCAAAGAGCAGGCATAGGAAAATACCTTACTTATGCTGTTGTATTCGGTGCGATATTTGGCATTGGATGGATTGGCTATACCCACGGGAAGAAGCTGGAAAAGGCAGCTATCGGGGAAGTTAAATCAAGCAGCCATGTGATCATAGAGCAACAGCAAGGGCAGACCACTACAATCACGCAAGAAAATCGCCAGTGGTTAAACAACATTGTTACGGAGGGGAAATAATGTTTTTTTCTAAGAAGAAGTCTCGGAAGACTATGCTTAAGTACGACCTACAGCAGATACATGACGTGCTTGACTACATAAATCACACAGCAATCAGAACTGCGAACATGGGTGCCGAGTACAAGAAGAGACTCATGATGGAGGGAGATGAGCAGGACGGTGCCTATATGGGTGTGTGTGACACAGTGACCAATCAGCTCAAAGAAGCCTATGAAACGATGTATTCAATCATCGACGCAAAACAGCAGCAGTTAAATACAAAGTAATGGGGGAAAGCTGTGGATGAAAAGACCAATCAGAAAAGAGAAGATCAGCACTTCACCGAGAGCTGGTATAGAGATCAAGTAAAGCTAGGGTTTCCTGAAAAGGTTATCGTTAAAAGCTTTAACAAAAGCAAAGAAGAAAAAGAGAAGTTCTACTCAGAGTGGAGAAAGAGCCAGAGAAGAAAGCAATTCAAGATAGTTGCAGCAATTGTTATAGCAAGCATCGCGGTAGCCTATTCATTGGTAATGCTAGGGGTAAGGCTTTGACACTTACACACCTTCATACCGGCAGTTATCCCCGACAAAAGTAAGCCAAATGTTTGTATGAAGTGGTGGGGTATGTCAGCATCAGTCATCTCGCTAATGCACTCCACTACTTCATGCCAAAATGTTTCCCATTCCATCGAGGGTTCAAGACCATTTCTGATCTGAATCTCTAGCTCCTGAATATCCCATTGACCAAAGATAAACTCACCAGGCTCGCTAGCATCAGGGACATCCACATATTTTACGGTGACAGTATGTGGTCCAATCTTGATAGTTTTCGGCAGTGAATATCTCTTATCGGCCATTGATAAGCTTCCCTTCTAACACACAGGAGCCATTAACAACGGGGACTGGTACGAGTATCGGGGTGCCATCATTCATTATATATGCTGTCCCAAATCCAGTAATGGCAAAGCGCTTAACCTTGCTTGCAGGCATATAGTCTTTCATGGCTTCGGGATCACCTAACCAGCCCATCGTAGCACCAGTAATCAGCTCCCCCGTTTGGAGCTTCTTTTCTATAACCATCGCCATTCGATGGGTATGACCTATAGCAATGCTCATGCCCGTCATGTTAAGAGACTGACTATGAGCACTTTTACCAGCATGCCCGATATCGTGGGCGAGAATAAGATTGCCGATACGGAGGTGGTCGAGGTAGTCGAAATGCCCAAACCCGAACCGTTCAAAGTCGAGAAGGCCGGGCAGATTAATCATGTCGTAAATCTCAGGGGCCTTAGAAATCAGATACTTATAGACACGGTTCTCATGGTTCCCCATGATGAAGTGTCGTTTGGCTCTACCGGCAGCCTTATCTATTCGCTCAAGCAACTGCTTAGCGACTGTTATTTCCTTGGCGAACCGGATAGTTTTTGACGGTGATTTGTCATGACGCGACAAGCTATACACATCAAGGAAGTCGCCGGTCAGAACTAAGTGATCTGGTTTAAATGCCTTTAGAGCTTTCAGGGCGCACGACACGGCCTTTTTATCGTACCAAGGGCAATGGGTATCGGGCCAAATAAATACCCGCTTAAGCCCCATCAGGCCAGCTCCAGCTAGAGTCTGTCCATCGAGCCCGTTTAGTTGGCCTCTGGTCTACGTGTATTCGGCCATCATATAGCCCAATACCATTTGCACCGTACTTGTCGGCGTGAATATACAGCTCAAGAATTCCCATTTTATCCCTCTTCTTTGAATCCCAATAAGTAATATCTGAGGCGTAGAGGGTATTTGTTCCGTATCTAGGAACATGCCAGGAGTTGGGTGCTCCTCCTACTTTAGTGTTGTGCTTCTTGCAGCGAGCCCCCGATGTAATAAGTATCGGTTCCCCGGTAGCAAGTCTTATGTATTCAAGCAATTGCAGCAGATCAGGTACAATACTCAAAGACATGGAGCACCCGCATTTGCAGGTAAACTCCGACATTGAGAAGTGTTTACTTACTGTGCCCATCTATGATCCCTCTTAACAATTCGAGCTTATGCCGAATCGCCCCGTGTAGTGTAATTATATCGTCCTTATCCCGTGTAAGAAGGAGTAAATCGATCAAGTGTTTAATCTCCTTGGAAATTATCTGAGCCTTGATCGACACCTCACCACTTCCATTTGACGTTAACCCCGGCACCGAAATCACCAAGAGTATCACTCCAAGCATCAGCAGAAGCCATTAGGTTTTCTGAAACGCGGTGCGTCATCATTAGACGACCAGTTAGCTTTTCAGGCGTAATATCGGCAGTGAACCCTAACCCCCCACTACCGATTATTGCTTTGGGTCAGAGAAGTCTCCATTGAAGATCATGTGCTTAATTGCATTCTCTTTAGATTCGCCGGCCTTGGTCAAGGCACGAGAGCCTGAGTACCCAAGAGCACCTAGAGCTGTGGCAGCCAAGCCTAGCCCCTGTAGAACAACGCTGTTAGTAACTGCGCCGGAAGTTGTGATTGCTCCAATGACCATAGCTAAAAGACTTAGCCAGAATTCAGTAGTCTTATATCCTGGTTTTTTCATTCCTCATTACCCCTCTTTTTTGAAATAGCCCAACGGATTCGGGACTCTTCCCTAAACTCATAAAAGGCTCTTTGGAAATCTTGAAGCTTAGCTTGCATTTCCTTGATTTCATTTTCGAGCATAGTTAATCGGTATTCGACAGACCCGCCGTTGGCTTTCTGCATAAGCTTCTCAACAGTCTTAATCAATGCCATTACTATCCCGACCAAGCCTGCTGTTAACGCGCTGTCTTCCATAACAATACTCCCCGTTATTTATCCTTAATGTAGCTCTTTCCGGTAATACCTTCGAGGTCCCTAACTACATCCATCATATTGATTCTAACCACTTGACCAGTGTTCACGTTCCGAGAATAAAACTCCCAATCACCGTTTGAATTATGGGGAGAAATCTTTGTTTGATTGCCAACTTCATCTTGAACAAAAAGTTCTGCTAACCCGTCTTCTTCTGCTGCTGGAACAGTGAAAGCAGTACCCGAAGAAATATCCTTTACATTCCATCGAGCGGAAGACGTGAAACGAACTTCGTCAAGATAAGCATCCAAGTAATTGCCGGAGTGATACTTTCCGATCAAGATGTGCGTTCCATCCTGATGCAGTGCACCTGTGAAGTAGGTTGTGTCTTGGGCTTCAATTACTCCATCCAGAGTCATCGTTAGCGTACCGCCGTGGCGAATGATTGCAACATGATACCATTGACCGGTGCTGATTGTGGTGCCTCCCGTTATACCGTGGCCCGCATCGCCGCTGTCTCGAAAGTGTGCAAAGAGGTTGTTGGACGCAGTAAGCTCTATCTCAATATCATCCATGCCGGCTCCACTTGCTGGACCATTCGAGATGATTCCTTGTCTTCCTGTGGCTTTAAAATAAACCCAAAAGTCCCAAGTAAAATCGCCAGCAGCAAAGTAATCAGCAAAGTTTGTATTCGTGGAAAGGTAATCCCCACTTCCGTCGAACTCAGCGCTAGCAGTCCCAAACTTCTTCACCGTCGTATCGGTGTGTGTATTTCCGTTTACATTGATCGTGCTGCTGGATTGGCTGCTGTCGGTAAATGTTGTTCCTCCGTCAGAACCATTGCATTGCAGGTAAAGCTTAATGTCGTCATTCTCGCTAGCATCGCCATTGTTTATGGCGTAGAGCTTGGCATAACCCGAAGAAGTAGAAGGCTTCGATGTTTCTTTTAAGGCAACAACCCCATCAATATCCAAAGCACCCGCAGCCGGTGCTCCTACATTAACCCCAACAGTGTTAGTGCTGTGGTCAATTGTTAGTACGTTAGAGGCAACCGCTTCGGCATTCCCCGTAATATACATTCGCTTATTGCTTGAATTATATTTGATACTTGCTTCATCGGGGTCTGTCTGGTCTCCAAACAAAATACCTTGCCAACCGTTGTCGTTGGAGATCACGTTGACGTATGCCGCCGCTGCATCATTCTCCACAACCAAGGGCGAATACTCGGCTGGGGTTGAGGGTGTCCCGCGATTCGATACCATCAAGAGAGCGCTTGGGTTATTACTCGCAGCCTCAGCGGGAGTGCAGCCAACCCCTACAGTATTACCACCGCCATCAACAAAAAGCATGTGTGTGCTGTCGTTTGACTCAACACGAAAATCACAATCATCACTATCTTCGTTAATAATAACAGCGGTGTCCGTAATTGTAATCTGGTCGTCGTTACTGTCGCTTTGGTCGTCAATACCGGCCAGTGTAGCACCTCCACTTGCAGCAATAGTAACAGTGTCGCTACCAGCATTTGTGGTAATTGTTACATTGCTCCCTTCGGCAAGGGTAAGTGCATCCGTACCTGAATCTGCTACAACATCCGACTGACCTGAAACTGATATAGTCTTAAATGCATTACTTGCTCCGCCGGATGGTGTTTCAGCAGAACCACCGGTACTTGCTCCGCCTATTGTACTAAAGCTCATTGACCTACTCCTTACAGCCTAAAGAGGCTAGCTTGTCTAAAATTTCTTTTTCAGTGGGCGCGATAAAGTTATCGGCAAGTTTTGTGATATCCCTTAGTCGCTGCTTTTCTGCGACAATGGCCGTGGTATCCTCGCCCGTTTCGAGTGCTCGTTGAAACTTGATATCCTGCTCCTCGAGCAATGGCTTTCGCTCTTCCCTCAGGATCCTCTTTGCCTTTTCTCTCGCCAGATACAAATTTATAACTGCTGGCATGTTACCCCTCCTGCCCGTACTTAGCCTTAAACTCATTTCTGAGTTCGCTGCTTGTCTTCTCGTTTTCGCCGGAGGTATATTCCCAAGCTTCCCTGAATCTGTCGTCAGGCAACTCATCCCTGTGAACAATCTCATATCTTGTTCCGGTGGGAAGATCTTTATCCGCTAAATGAATAAGCTTCTCTTCTTCCGTCCAGTGCTCAGGGAGCCCTTTTAGGAATTCACGCATAGGGTGCATCCTTATAACCGCTCCCGGCTTTCTTGGGTTCTCGTAAATAATTTTGTAATCGCTCACAGTCTAATCCTTATCTAGTTAGCCTTTGCATGACCATAAAGACATAATTTTCTCCTGCTTTAGAATACTACTATATTGCGGAAAGCTGACAAGCAGATACGCTAAATCTTGCCTAAGTTAACCTCTACCGAATAGGTTTCGCCGGAAGCACCACTTGCAATTGCGAAATCCTTAATTCTAAAAAACTTGTAGTTAAGGGGAAAATCTATAGCAAAAGTCGTACTCGCATTACCGGTTGCCTTTGTGTAGACAATATCGGAAAGAGTTGCGACCCCTGAGCTTGTTGAGGCGCTTTGAAGAGGATAAGCCGTAGACTCATCATTAGACACTTCAATCTTGAATGTGATGTTTGCCGACGTAGCCGAACCATCTGCGGTAAATGTACCAAGCAAAGTAGCTTGGTTGTATCCCGCACAGGGAATCCAACTACTGGTTGTGGTTGCATTTCCAGCCTTTGCTGACATGCCTATGTCTGATGCTGACTTAATTCTCAACAAAGACAAGTGATGATCGCCCATTTGGTGCGGGCGACTGCTATTTGTTCCTAGTGCCATTTCTCTTCTCCTATGACCTACGCGAATCTATTATGCGTGTGCCTGATAATTGTGCTAATTGGGACGTATCTCCTTGCCATTTGGCTTGTGGCTTTGGCCCCGGTTTTCCTTCTTCCTTAGGCGCGAACGTTTCCCTTAAACGTTTCTCCACCTGCGGACTGGTTCTGTTAAAAGCGGTCATGATAGCAAGTTGCTCTTTAAATGACTCAGGGGCTTTTTTCTTGAATTCATCCCCCATCTCACCGACAGTTTCTAAGATCATCTGCTTCATTGCAAACGCAGTGCTTGGGTAAAACTCTTCCATAGTATCCCATTCTGCTTGGCTAAGGACTCCCTCTGCTAAGCTTCTAAATACTGCAAAAGGCCCATGTTCTAGGACTGAAAGTATTTCTGCGAACTTCTGAACCTCAAGATCTGATGGCCATATATCTTCGCTAAAAAAGTCTCCCTTAATTGTTTCAGGCATCATCTTCGCAATAAAAGTTAAATACTCTTCCATCTTATCCCTGATCAAAGGAGCTACCTCGGGAGCATAGGCTTCTACCTCGGCAGTAACTCTGTCAAATAAAGCCTCTTTTAATCCCGGCGACTTAGAGATGGTTTCGAGCGCTTCTCTTGTGTTTTTAAGTTCTTTAATTCCGTATACGTTAGAAGGATCTCCGCCAACTTTATGGCGATAATCACCAGGCTTTCTTGTGTATCTTGCAACGAGATTAGAGGTCATCATTCTAGGCCATTTCGAGATGCCCTTATGGTCATAGTCAAACTTTCCGTAGTTCTTGATGTAGCTTGATATCCAATTCTTTACGGCTTCATCCCTGGTCTGTATGCCTTCGAACATTCTTTGGACCCTAAGAATTGTATTCATAGGGGTCATGGCTAATCTTGTCTTAGCTACACCAGGACCAAAGGCTACGGCTGCACCAGCAGCAGGGCCACCAGTTACTGCGGCTCCTATTCCTGCCAATGCCGCCATCGGACCAGGAATCATGCCTTTCGCAAAGTGGCTCAAGTTCATTTGGTTGTGCTCTTTTTTAAGCATCTCCGCATAGTTCAAAGCAGGTTCCATATCTTCTCTCAGGAACCTAAGAAGTTCATCCCAAGAATCTACAGAATCGGCTGCTCTATTTGCGGCATCGTTAAAGAATGAATCATCAACACCAGACGGGCGATTAAAGTTTCTCTTTAGGTACTCTAATACTTGCTTATGATGAATTCCGTAATTGGTGACGTGATCTATAGCGTCATCCTTGTTCCCGCTGTTCAAACCGTAAATAAAGTCTTTGATCTTTTGCAGGCTTGCTCTGTACCTAGGGGCTCTTGCAAATGTGGCTTCCGGATCTTTTGATGCAAACTTTGACCTTACTTCCTTATAGTCTCCATCCTTTAAGGAGAATAAAGCATTTATCTGTCGCTTTCTTGCAACAAGAGACTTTTCAAGAGCAGGGTTACCCCAGGGGAAATATCCTCCGTAGGTGTTTGGCCCTGCTTCCCATATACCTCTTCCTGTTAAGAAATCAGTAACAGCTTCTTTAAAGGTGTTTATGAACTGTTGCTGTTGGGGAACATCCTGGAATCTTCCCTGGATTATCCCGGTATGCAGACGTGCTGCTAGTCTTTCAAGCTCACCAAAAATAGTCGCATTAAAATCCTGGTCTAACACTCCTACAAGCTCAGGTTCTCTTGCAAACACATCAGCAACTCGCCTTTGTGCATCTAGTGCTTCCCCAGGCATTTGTGAATCTAAGCCCTCTGCGGCGGTGTAGAGTCTTCTTCTCCAATCAGGCCCTTCTAGTACACCATTCCAGTCGCCAAGATCACCTTGTTCAAGAAGAGCTTTTGCTTGCCTAGTGACCCAATCCGCTGTTCTCGCCTTAAGCTCGGCTATTTTTCCATGCACATACTTTAGCTCTTCTCTGATTTGAAAAGGAACGGTAGGCGAAATGCCTTCTTGAATTGATGGCTCTTCAAAAATCCCTAATTGACCTTGTGGAGATGCAAGCTTCTTAAGTCGCATAGCGGCTTTGCCTGTCATTTGGTCTACTTGATCTGCCAAGTTATCAAGAAGACTACCAGAGTTAACGCCTACTTCATCAGCAAGACCGCCAAGAAGCTGAGATGCAAGAGCGCCAGAGCTTGCAGCGCCCTCTGTCCCAGGCTGAACTCCCTCAGTCAATGCTGTTTTAAGGGATCCCATCGTATGGCCTGCTTGCTCTATTTCTCTGACCTGCCTATTGATGCCAAGCATATCGTCAAAATGAGCCTGTGTTCTTTCGGCTACTTCATCATACTGCCCTACAAGATTCTGCTGTGCTTCTCGTGCTTCTCTGCCTTTCTTGGCTTCGAGAAGACGTTCCTCCATAGTCTCCCTCTTCATTACGTTATGAAGAACGCCTAATTCGTCTGACTCTTTGGCTATATCCCTGAGATAGTTATCTGTGGCTTTTCTGTCAGCTATCCAGTTGAAAGCGCCAACCGCTTTTCTTCTGCCATAATCAGCAGCACCAAGGCCCAGATTAAGCGCCGCGCTACCAACAAATGGAAGAGCTAAGCCAAGTACGGTTCCTGCTCCAATTCCATAAAGGATATTCTCTTTAGCTTTTTCAGGATCACCATTAACATACTCAAGAAGGTTATCATTAACAGCATACCCTGTGCTGTAGAGAAGAGATTCAGTACCCAAGGATGCTGTTCTGGCAAGTATTCCTGTTGCGGCTTGCCTTTTTAAGCTTTGCTCCCCGGACTCTCTTAGGATGCTAGCTGCAACCTTCTCGCCCCATTTGCCGGGTAGAGACTCTGCTGTTTTTTTGACTCCTGCGCCAATAAGTTCAGGAACTTTTGCCCCGGCCTTGGTGATCCAGTAAGGGGCAGTTAGTTTATGAACATTTTTGGCCCCAAACTTAGCTGACCACTTAGCCCCTTCTTTACTCAGAATAGGGACAGTTAAGGGCGCTGCGGTTCCGCCGCTAAAAGCAGTAAGGCCGAGAGCGCCAACCGTTGAGCCAATATCGCCTAGTACATGCCACCAAGGGTTTGCTTGGGCTATTTCCCTTGTGGGATAGCCCATAGCTTCGCCTATCATGGACGCACCGTTAAGGGTTACCATGTCGGCAGCGCCTAATGCTGCGGCTGCGCCTTCGTAGCCGGTTCCATACTTCTTCTCTACCTTCCAGTCATACGCTTGTTGCGGTGACATATAGTGAGCGTCTGGATCTTCTCTCAGCCTTAGCTTGGCCTCTTCTCTTGAGTAAAGTTTGGCCTCTCCCCATTCATCGCTTGGATCTCTACTCCCATCAGGTCTTGTCTTGTAGTAGCGAACCGGAACCTTTGGCTCCGCAAAGTCAACCATGTCGAGTTCTAGGGCTGCCCTTACATCCTCGTCAGGCATCTCTACTAGCTCGCCAGTACTTTTCTTAATCATCCAAGCCATAAATAAAATCCTTGCTAGAAGTCAGGAAGCTCTTCGCCAGCAGTTCTTCCCCGCCCTGCGTTCCTATCTAAAACTTTTTGCCCTCTCTGGGCTGCTTCCCTGCGCCGATCTGTATCTGCTTTAGACGTGATCGTAACGCCATCAGGTCTTTTAACTCCTCGAACGCTCTTCATTCGTTGCTCTATTTGATAAGCCTTGTCGCGGCTTGTCATTCCACCTTTGCCAATATATCCCATTGCTTGCTTAGCCATAGGAGAGCCGGTCTCCCTTAGAAATCTTTCCTGAATCTCGACCTGTTTTTTAAGGCCCTCAACATCATCATTCTCCGCAAGAATCATCTTTCTAAGCATCATTTTTTCAGGCTGAGATAATCTTTGATACGCAGGACTTGCAGCCATTAATACTCGTTGCTTGAATCTGATAACCTTCCACCAGCCTGTTTCGCTGGAATCCCACATTGGGAGCTGGTTCATAGCCCTTGCTTGTTCTTTCTCTGCAAGGTTTCCAGCATCACCCATCGCCTTTGCTAGCTTTGGCGCATAGGTTTCTCTAATAACCCATAATCTCTCTAAGTCACTAAGGGTCTGAAAAGAGCCTGGCTTCCCAAACTTTTCCCCCATCTCGAGAATAAGAGTCCTCATCCCTTCCGGGGTACGTTTGTGATACATTTTGGCAAGAGTCTCATCCCCGCTTCTTGCCCATATTTTCTCAATCTCTAAAATCTGAGGAATCATATCCTCGGCATTGCTCGCTAACTTGCGTTGATCAGGGGATAGCTTCTCCCTTTTGACTCTCATGTTTGCAAGGTTGATCAAGCCATTAAGGTATTGAGATTGAAGCCCGCGTTGGTTGGCTTTTTCTGAGTTAAGCGCTTGAATGGCTGTATTGGCTTCTTGGGCCTGAGCATCCATAATCGCCTTATCTCGCCCTGTTTGCTGCTTCCTTAGTTCTACGGCAAATTTTTCATCCACCATATCAAGAGCAGCCTTCATCTCCGGAGTTTTTGCCCTTGCCTTCTCTACAGCAATTCCATCCCTTATCCCTTGAACTTTGTCTATTCTTAGCTGATTTGCTGCAAGTGCCTGGTTTTGATAAAGGTTATAAACATCCTTATACTGCGCTCTTGATTTCTCGATTCCCTTTAAGGTCTTATTTATTGAGTTTAATTGCGCCTTTGTATCGTGATCCATCGCCGCCTTAAGCATGTCAAAAACAAGGAAAGGAACCCTTCCTCCTTTTTTGCTTGTGGCAGAACCCATTGTTGCCGCAAAGTTAGCAAGAAGGGCCATGGCAGAGACAAATGTGAATGAGGACTTACCCCAATCCCACTCTTCCTGGCCTGTTTCTTCATTAGTTGAATAGAACCCAAACATACTCCAAGGACTGGTATCCTGTTTTTTTAGTTCAGCAATCTCTAGGTCTATTTGCTCAAGTCTTTTTTGGCCTTCTTCAAGGGCCATTTCTCGCCAAGTGTTTGCAAGGTTATTCTGAAACTCATTTATGTCAGCCTCAACCTGCTTTGCTTGTGCTTCTTTCTTTGAGAGATCAAGCTTATTCTCAGCTATGATTCTGGCTTCTTGCTCTTGTTTTTCAATTAATGCAGCAGTATCGCCGTATTGGGCATTGATTGACTCTTTTAAATTGTTTGATGCTGTTCTTAGCTTATTGGCTTCTTCTAAGGCGGTATCAGCTTGATCTATTCTAAAATCATTTTCTGCATACTGCCTGCTCATTTGCTCAAGAACGCCCGAAGCAGTATCGCTTAACATTCTGCTATCAAGGTCACCATCAAGCATTTGCTTTTGCATGCTGATATGGGGAATGTGTTCGCCATCAAGAATAGCTTGCTTGAGCCTGCTTTTTTTCTGAGGAATAGGCTCCAATGCAAGCTCTGGCAATCCAGCAGCTTCCGCGTGGGCATGAGTTACTTCTTCCGGATATTCGGCAGTGCCACCAGGACCAGTGTACTCCCAATGCCAATACTCTTTTCTGCCAGATCTTTCCTCTGTTGGCGCTGTATTCACAAAGCCAAACTTAGAAGCATTCGCTGCAAGCCACTTGTATTCATCTGTTAGCTGATGCCCTGAGCGGTACTTGACTCCATCCTTTTCAACAAAGGGGCCGTCTTCCGGGGGAGCCATATAGATATCATAGGCATTCCCGTGAACGTGTTGCCCTCTCATGGCTTTTTCTTTGCTCCATCCAGGGTGAAGCTTCATTTGCTCTTCAACGCTTCTTTTTCCGCTTGTGATATAAAGAGTTCTACCGGTTTCCTCTTTATGCGCTTGCTGCATTGCTAGCATTGCTTGAGATGCAGGATGATCTGGATCAACCTTCTCCATAAACGGCTTTACTGCTTTTCCGGTTTCAGGGTCTACTCCACCAGAAACACTGGCTCCCTGAATGAATTGTGTTTGCTGAGGTGCACCTTGCTCAAAAAGGACAGAATCATCTGCTGTTTGTTGAACCTCTGCTGCTTGTTGTTCTGCATCTCCAAAATAAGCGCTTAGCGGAGACTTGTCTGGGACTCTTGGAAAGTCAGCAGGATCAGCAGGCTCACCAGGAAATCTAGGGGCGGGAGGAACTTTAGAAACTCCCAGGTTTCCAGGCACAGAACCCTCATAGCCTACCGAGAGCTGCTTTAGCTTCTGCTCTTTTTGCTCAGCGTTGAGAGTTTGGTTATCAAGGATATTCCTCACTAAAGCCTTCATGTCGCCAGCAGACTCGGCAGGAGGCTCGGCAGGAGTCGCCTCGGCGGGCTTTTCTTCGGGCTTAGGTGCAAGATTAGCCTTTATTTTCTGTAGCTTCTTATTGCGCTCTCTTTGCGCTTTTAGTTGGGCGGCGATTCCAGTTGCAGGTGGTTTCTGAGTTTGCGCTTGGGCTGCTTTTGCCTTTCTCGCCGCTAATGTTTCCTCGCTAGGCTGATACGTATAAGGCATTTTTCTTCTGCCTTCGTCATACGCCTGCTGTCCGGGAGACTTCTCCCTAGTTGTTTCCTTGAAGTAACTAAAATACTTTTGAGGTGGAGCCGCACTACCGACAATCTCATCTGTCTCCTTATTCTTGTACTGGTATTTACCATCCTTTTTGCCAGTAAATATCCACCCCTTTTCCTCATGACCTGGCTTATAGGCTTCCGGAGTTACCTCTTCCTCTTCCATCATCGACCTCCATTAAGTCTCTTGCGAAGCATTGCCAATTCAGCAAGGTTCTTTTGCTTTCCTCCGTAACGAGGCTCTACCTTCTCTCCTACACCCACCGAAGCACTATATTCTGGGTCGTGGATACTATCCACAGTATGGGTTGGCTGAGCACCAGTTGGCCTGAATTGACCACTGTGAATCTGTCTCCCAACATCCTCGCCAAATAAAGCAGTATCGGCTGCTCTCATTGCTTTCGATCCTACTTGAGCACCAGCGGCACCGCCGATGCCCGCTCCAACTCCTGCCCCATAAGGACCGCCAACTACGCCGCCAAGGGCTCCGCCAGCCAATCCGCCTAGCCAGCTACCGAGTGATGCACCACCGGCACCTGCTGCGGTCTGCCTTAAGGCAAGAGCTGCCGCATCGCCTTTATCAACAGCAGGATCGTCCTCCATTGCAACATCAATAAGAGCAGAGGTCCCAGAAACAGCAGGACCGGCCATCTTGCCCATTCCGGCACCTTCATCACTAGCTAGGTATTCAGTAAGAGCGCCTTCCGCTTCTTGTCTCGCGGCAGCTATAGCTTTGTCCTTTGCTTCCCCTTTGTCTCCCGAGGCCATATCAAGAGCCAGGCTTCCATATTTATAAGCTGTCCCGATATTCCCAAGGGTCTCTTGGGTATCTTTCATCCCCTCCTGAGCTAGCATTTGTTGTTGTGCTAGCCTGTCCTCTGCTGCGGAGACTTCCATAGCCATTCCTTCCGCCGCAGGAACTTTCATTCCGGAAAGCATGTCTCCTCTTCCGAATCTTTCCTTTGTCGGATCATCAAGCAAAGGCTCGTCAAGAAAAGATTGTTGATCAAATCTTGATTGATCGAATTGCTGTTGAGATTGAGTTCCTGTATCAACCCCTCTCACCTCATTTTCGGCACCAATTTCACCACCGGTAAGGGTGCCAACATTAGCGCCAACAGGTTGAGATAGGCTGCTTTCTGTTCCCATATCGACAATCGGTTCATAAACTTCTCCGATATCACCGCTGTAATATCCTTCAAGCTTCTCTCCTTTGTCACCAGGATAATGCTTTTCTACCTTCTCCCCACGGCCAGAAGCAGTCCCCATTATATCCTCTGCATCATCCTGCCACCACCATGTTGTTCCGGTGTCCTCGAGAACTGCGATATCCCTGCCAAGCTGATCTTGAACTTCTGCCGCCCAATAGCGATACATAAGGTCACTTTTAAACTTCCAAGCTTCCTCTTCGGCCTGCATTCTTGCAATGCTCTCGTCAACACCCATCCTCATAAGCTCATTCATTCGCTTATCGGTTTCAATTTGAAGCTGAGCCTCAACCTCGGTGTTTACCTTGTTTGCTAGATTCTGCATCTCTGCATTCGATAGATTTAGCTGTTGCTGTAACTGAGCTTGCAAAACAGTGGTTTCTTGCTCAAGTCTAGCCTGCTGCATTTCTCGGTCTTGCTCTAGCTGAACTTGTTGTTCGGACGCTCTTTGAGTCATACCGGCCTGCTCTGCCGCCATTTGAGCCTGAGCTTGAGCTGCCTGCATTTGAAGCTGTCCAGCCTGACCTGCTAGCTCTGCGCCTGCCTGTCCCATTGCTGATTGTGCACCTCTTGCGGCAAGTCCAACATTTTGACTTCCTCTGGCTCCTGCCTGCTGTGCAGCAATAGCTCTTAGCATTCTGTCATGTTGTGCCTGCATTCCCGCCGAAACTTGACCTTGAGCCATGCCGCCCAAAGCATCCATTCCGGGTCCAGCTATTTGACCTGCTTGAATTTGCCCCGTAGCGCCAATTTGTGCCGCTGGACCAACCGTAGTACCTGCCGCCTGCGCCGCCTCCATCCTTGGCGATCCCCTGCGATTTGCAAGAGTATTCATAAGGTCTTCACGCTCAGTAGGATCAAGCCCGGACCCTTCTCCACCATAATTGGGATTACGCTGCCTACCAGGAGAAGTCTGCTCCCCTGTTGTCCAGGTTCCATCATCCCTCTCAACTGGAACTTGCTTCTTCTCGTAAACGTTGTCTTGAGCGCTGGCTTCACCTGGTTGCCAAAGCCTATTTGGGTCTAATCCGGCATCTGCCATTGGTATCTCCTAGTTAGAACCTATGGTTGAAGTGCTGCCTAGCTTTGCATTTGCGTCACGATAACCATCGGTCTTGAGCCCTATTTCAAGGGCTATCTCGCTTAAAGTATATCCTTCATCAGTTGAGCCTGAGTTATCGGCATCAACTATTTCAAACTGAATCGCCTGACACTTTTGTTTGCTCAAGTGACCTCTGAATTGAAGAACAGAATCCGTTGCTGTTGTTGTTGAGAATGTATACGAATCAACTACCGTACTCGTATCATAATCGTAATAAACGTTTACCGTCAAAGTGTGCTTATCAATAGATTCGCCAAGAATGTGGAAGTTGTAGACTCGCTGATAAGACTGAATGCCCGCTAAATTAATCCAGGCAGTCTTAAGCTTCATAGGCACATAGACACTATTATCCTTAAACGATGTAAGCTCGGTATACACTCTTGGGTTTTTATTGCTAACATGGTGAAGAAGACTTAAGTACAACCTCTTCTTGCCTTTTACGGTCCCAAAGCCAAAAGAACCTCCGGCACCAGAATCATAAGTATCCATAATTGTATCAACGCCCCACTGACCTACGTTGTAATTATAGCTTAACATTTTCAGTCCGGTAGAAGTGCCGCTTATTTGGTTGGTTAGAAACAAAACAGTTTCTTGCTCTGGCATAACTGCAATATCTCGAACTATTAAAGGGGTTCCTCCGGCAGGGTTAAGGATATTTTCAACGGCAGCACCAGCATAAGTAATTGACATGTTTCTATTTAGAAGCTGTATTCTCTGAGCCGTACCGCTACCAGAGACAAAGAAAAGACCCTTATCGGTTAACTTGACCGGAGATCCTTTAACAGCGCCAACAACGGATGGAATCTTTTTAGCGTCATAAAATCCACCAGCCCCAAGGTTATCGGGACCTTCTCCTGCCACAATATAGATAGAGTTCTCTGTGAAGATAAAGAGATTGCCATCCATACTGCCAAGGGCTGTTGGAGGATCTGAAATATTATCAGGAGTTTTTATACGGAGTGCTTCGTTAAACCCTGCACCAAATCCGTCATTAACAAGTTTGCTATAATAAATAACGTCATCTTTACCTATTACAAATACT
>Ga0080013_1001564_pt1 | contig 29841 bp, 29 predicted proteins | sample ETNvirenome_6_85_FD_69236 | JGI IMG/M metagenome (GOLD analysis project Ga0080013, IMG submission 69236) | Marine viral communities from the Pacific Ocean - ETNP_6_85 (SPADES assembly) (version 2) | ecosystem: Environmental > Aquatic > Marine > Oceanic | place: Pacific Ocean | collected 2013-06-19 | reverse complement strand
GTCTGGTTCTCGTGGAAGGAACTACAGGTCACGTCCACCGGCATCAGGAACGTGGCACCGGCTGACGCACGGCTCAACCTCCGACTGCTTGTCCATCACTGTCTCGACCCCCTCAGGGTGCATCTGGAGCGTCCTGTGCATGTGACCAGTGGCTACAGGTGCCATGCGGTCAACGACGCCGTGGGAGGGTCTGTACGGTCCTTCCACACCAAGGGTCTGGCTGCGGACATCAAGGTGAAGGGTCTGACTGCTCACGACATCATGCGGGCGGTCATCGACTCCGACATCCAGTTTGACCAAGCCATCGCCTACCATGCGAACCGAGGTGGGCATCTGCATCTCGGCTTCTCGGTCGGGAGACTCCGCAGTCAGAGGCTATGGGCGCGGAAGTCTGGTGGGTACGAGGTCTACGACGACGATCTCGCGTAAGAGAGAACCCCCCACCCGGCAGAGCAGGTGAGGGGTCAGGTGGCAGGCTCTTGATTGACCTTGCCTATGCGTTCCTGTAACTGGCCCAGCGGGTCCGTCCAGCCGTCCACACACCATGTAGCAGGGCGATGATCGCGAACATGCCAGCAAAGAGCAGGACGCCAATCAGTCCAGACGTGATTGTCAGAGCCAGTGCCTTGCTCCACGTCCCACCGGCTGCGACAGCAGGGGCAGCGGACCCGATGAAGTAGAGGATGGTGATCGTCCAGAACAGGCGGAAGTTGTCTCCGTTCATTTCGTCTCCAGTGCGCGAGCGAGTCTGAGGATGGCGAGTTCGATGCGCCACATGGCTTCGGACTCAGTGAGGGGCTGACGCATGGACATCCTATCCTGAGCGTCGTCGATGTCTTCGGTGTGCATCCCACCCTTGGGGATGGTCACGTTGAGCAGTCGTTCGAGGTCGGTCATGCTGCACCATGGATAAGGTCCATCAGCCAGTGGTCACGAAGGTCTTTCGGATCATCAGGCAGGGCACAGGGCAGGGTGACGGACACGAGGGGAGCCACAGGGCGGGAGAAGGCTTCCATGCCCCACTCAGCCTTGACTTCCTCGTAGCGGGCCACGGCTTCGCGGAGCGTCTTGTACGTGCCGAAGGTGAAGGTCTTCCGCTTGAGTCCATCCCGGCTGCACTTCTCACCGACAGGACCACGACCGGTCACACGGCAGACCTGCACACGGTATCGGAGTTCGCCCTTCTTCGTGGTGTACTGGTAGATTCCCTTGAAGCCGGACTTGCTGGAGGTCTTGCTATTCATCCGGTTCTCACCGGGGGTCACGAGACGGAGGTTGGAGATCCGGTTGTCGGAGACATTGCCGTTGATGTGATCCACGTAGAGGTCGCCGGGGTCACGACCGGTGTGCATCTTCCAGAGCACGCGAGCGAGAGGGTACTGACGACCGCAGATGCCGACCTTGACTCGACCATCAGCCTGAGAGGTGCCACAGGGCTTGCCAGCCTTCTGGTTGCCACGACGACCCTTGTAGGCGGGATTGGCGGTGAGGGTTCCCTTCTCGAAGTCTGCGATGAAGCGGTCACGGAGAACGGGGAGGGGCGGAAGACGGTGCTTGACGTTGGACATTTGGTAGTTCCTTTGGCTGCAAAGCAGCGGGAGGGTAGTGGCCGACCCCGACATGGGGCCGACCGGAGGGTGAATCAGTCGAGAGCGGAGTTGAGCCAGTCGAGGAAGACGCGCTTGCTGATGGTCTTCTTGCCCTCGAACATCGAAGCCAGTTCGCAGAACACGACAGCGAGGCGGTCAGGGTCATGCACGAAGTTCAACATGGCTTCGAGGGTGTCTTTTGCGGCGCGTGTGCGGGTGATACGCATCAGTTTACCAGTGCCAGATGAGGTCACCGCAGGAGTCCACGGCTTCGAGGTACAGGGCGTAGTCACGGTCAAAGTCGTTCAGGGGGATGACCCCGAACCGCTTGGTTTCGACTGCGACGAAGGACTCAGGATTGCCAACGAAGTAGGCGTTGACGAAGGTGTTCCCCTCGGTGCCGTCAGGGGCGATGAAAGTCATCTCGACCATCAGGACGTTGCCGTCATCGGCATGGACCGAGCGCACACGACCGAGGCAGTTGCCAAGGTCGGAGAGGTCAGACATCACTTCGATGGCACCGGGGCCAACGGGTGCTGCCTTGCAGATGTAGTCGTCGTCACAGGGCTTCACGAAGAAGGTGTGAACGGTGAATCTCGCGGAGGGCATGGTAGATTGCCTTGGTTGGTAGTGGATGTGAACAAGTTCTCTCCTGTCCACATCCCTACCTTACTGCGGCGGTATATCTACTGTCCAGCCTTTTCTTCATCTTTGTTGTTATTTCTCACGCGGAGAGCATGGCCTCGTCGTCCAGCACCTTTCCGTGGTCCCGCCACCGCTGGCAGAATGCCTCAGTGATTCGGATCATGCCCTGCACATCCGGCTCTGCCAGCCAGTACACCCGCACTCGCGCTCCACGTGGCCCCTCACGGCGGCTCCGCATCTTCAAGCCGCCCATACCAAGGAGGGTCTGCAACTGCCTGTGTGGAGCCGTCAGGCGGTCTTCGCGGGGCTTCATGCCTGCTGCCTGCATCAAGGGCACGGCAGCGGTCACAATCTTCTCAGCGTCATCGCGGGTGATGGTCCACCGTCCGTCGATGAAGGGACACAGTTTGCCGATGGAGCCGATGACGGAGTCAAGCACACGACCACTCGGGATGGTGGTCTTCGCGGTGATCACTGTCTTCCGTGCGTTGTAGCGAATCTCGGCTTCTGCTGCTGCCTCACGGTCCTCAGGGGTGGCCATCATGCGGCAGATGGCGAACACGCGGGCCTTCTGAGCAAGGCGCTTCCTGCTTGTCTCGTAGACGATACGGGCCTTCTCGTCTTCGTTCTGGATGCTGTAGCCGGTGACTCCGTAGACCTGCTCCATCTTCGTGGCGCGGAAGGCATGGTACTCATCCTCGTCGTCTGCGCCCATCTTCTCGACCTTGGCCATGGTCACGTCATCCAGCATCGGAGCCTGTGCCACGTTGCGGGCCAGTTCGCGTTCGAGGCGGTCCCGTTCGTCCTTGGTCGCCCTCACGAAGTCTGCATCGTCCTCACCCGAACCGGCAACGAAGGTGTGAGAGGCTGAGAGGCAGGTCAGTGCCCACCGGAAGCCCTTCTCGTACCGTGCAGCGATGATGGTGGCCTGCAAGGCAGCGAGGCGCTTGCTGTTGTCTTCCCACATCCAGTCCCCGGCAAGGACCAGACCGGTCTTCATAGAGTTTACGCCGACCTGTCCTGCTTGCAGTCGCTTCTGTGCAGCCTTGACCTGCTCTGCGGGATCACACCGCCAGTCGTTGATGGGCGCTGCGACGGTGCCTGAGATGATGAACCGCTTGGACTTCGGGTGACGGACACGGTGGACAGCCTGTTCGATGTGGATGGCATCGGTGACGTTGCCCCGGCCAATCAGGAGGTGAACCTCGTCGTAGTGGTCCTTGACATCGTAGGAGACTCCGGTGTTCATCGCATTGTTGTAGACGAGAACGTCGGCTGTAAGCCCACTCTGGGAGAGGTCATTCTTCTGGTCGTTGCTGACGTTGCGGACTCGGACCTGCACATTGAGGTGAGAAAAGCGGTCCTTGATGGTGCGAGCGAGTCCCTTTGCGGCGTAGTGACCGGGGACATAGATGGCCAGTTTCTTGCCGTCTTCGATGGCCTTGAGGATGCGACCCTTGTGCATGAACTCGGAGGACCGGACGGGGACTTCCTCACCCTTCTTGTTCGTGCGGAAGGTGCCCGACACGTACTCGAACTCGTGCTTGTGGCGGTCGGTGTACCACCCGGTCCACTCGATGACTTCAAGGCGCTCATGCTGCTCCTGTGCAGCCTTCACGTCTTCGATGAAGCGGAGCGTGACCTTGCCCGCGTTGGCATCAGCCAGCATCACCTTGCCTGCCCGAGCACACAGGTTGACCAGCATGTTGTATGTCTCTCGGGCCTTGTCGCCATCGGAGAGCAGACCGACCAACTGCGAGAGGGTCGTCTCACATTCGTCCATCATGATGTAAGTGGCGGTGAGGTTGGGACCGGACAAGCCGTAGGTCTTCGATACGAGGCTTGCGAAGCACATCGCGAAGGAACCGGTGCGCCAGTCCACGTTCGATGTTGCCTCACCGTGGGCGATGCCCAAGCGGTCAGACAGGTTGCCTGCAAGGGCGATGGTGGGTGCGATGGCGATCACCCGCTTGTGGAACAGACCGGGACGACACCATGCCTTCTTCTCGCGCTCCATCAGGAAGGTCTTCCCTGTTGCCGTGCGTGCGGTGTTCACGAGGCGGGCAGGCACCACGGCAGGCCAGAGGGCGTGTCCAAGGTCATTGAGGGGGACGTAGCCCTCAGGGTGGACTTCTTCTTCTTCGTCCGCGCAATCGGTTGCGTCATCTGGAGCGGGGTTGACGAAGGCAGCGGGGACATCGAAGGTCGGGATGACCTTGAACTGTGTGGAGCAGGAGAAGCAGGAGTAGTGCTTCTCGGAGAGTCGCTTGTAGCCGGTGCCGTCGCACAGTGGGCAAGCCTCAGCCTTCTCGCCAATCTCGAGAACAGGGTGCGCTTCGGGGTTGTGGATGCAGGAGGTCCAGACGTTCTGGTTGACCGGACCCTTCTTCTTTCCGAGGGTGGCCTTGGTCTTCTTCGCCTTCTGCTTCTTCGGGATGCCGGGGTACTTCTGTTCGAGATCAACGAGCCACGTGTGAAGGTCGTAGTCTTCCTCGCAGTGGTCAATGAGACGGACCTTCTTGCCTGTGTCGCGGTGCTCACCCTGCGGGATGGGGAACAGGCGAGTGCCGATGTCCTTGGCGCTGGAGTCCCACCACCACATGTCTTCGTTGTGGGCATGGAACCGCTTGATGACCTGCTTGATGCGGGCAGGAGTCCAGTCACAGCCTTCCTTGTCGGTCCAGCCAAGGTCATCACCCAGCCAGTAGATAAGGCACAGTCCGTGGCCAGTGTAGATGGTGGCATTCGGCACAGGAGGAAGACCGACAGCATCGCATTCTTCCATGACCACATCGCGGAAGTGGCTGTCCTTCATCCATGCGATGACTTCCTCAGCAGAAGCGGCACGCATCGCAGCCTTGCGGGTCTTCCGGTCAGCACCCCAGCGGTCAGCCCCACCATCCCAGTCGTAGGCGTCTACGTCGATGGTGATGGCGCACGCCTTGTGCAAGTCTTCCTGTCGCATCCCGCTACTTCCGGGAGTCCATCCCTTGAAGAAGCCACCGGCTGCGAAGTGCTGACGACCGTGGTGTCCGTCGATGTATCGAGTCCGTACTTCGCAGTCTTGGGGGGCTTGCGGCAGGATCAAGGTTGCATTATGCTGATGGGGCGTCATTGGTAGTGGCCGTCCTGAGGGGAGTGGGTTTGGTAGGCCCGCTCCCCTCACCTCTTTTGGGGGGAACAGCGCCAGCACCATGAAAGGTAGGGGATTGAGACTCGGAGAGCAAGGACCGATGCCAGAGTCCGCTCGCCACACTCCACTACCTTAGCGGCTACTTCTTGTTCACGCAAGTAGATCTACCCAGATAGGTGAGAAGCCCCACCAGTACTGGGGTAGCCTCGTGTCCGCGTGTTTCCGATATAGATACAGAATGACGTGACGTGGACACCGTCTGCCCCAGTGTTTATGGGCCTTCTCGCCGTTTCAAAGTAGTCCTACCCCATCAGCCCAGACCGGAGTATAATGGGGTCAAGGAGCGAGAATGATGAAGTGCCCTTACTGCCACGGCAAGACAATGGTGAAGGAAACCTTCCCCGACATCCAGACGGCGAGGAACACGCCGCGTGCAGTGAAGCGGTTCGTCGGTCGCATCCAGTGGCCCGGTGCGATTGTGGCAAGGAAGCGCAGGTGCCTCAACGAGAAGTGCCTCAAGCGGTACGACTCGCTCGAGGTCAGCCTTGAAGAACTGGAAGCCATGTTCGACCACATCGAGGCCATGGCACTGACCAAGGAGGCATCGTGAGCAGCAAGCCGCCCCGCAAGAGAGTCTACAGCCCGAAGACCGCGTTCAAAGACCTGACCGTCCTACAGCAGAAGGTCGTGGTCTACATGTACGAGAACTCGTGCTCCCCTTGGGATTGCGTGCGAGCCGGTGTGTGCTCCAAGGCGTCCATCGAACTGTGGCGCGTGACCAACGTGCGGGCATGGGTGGGGCTGTACAAGGACAACCTCCCGATGAGTCCCTTGGATCTCGCCAACCACGTGCAGTCCGAACTCAATGGCCTGCTCCAGCACTCCATCCGTGTGCTGAGGGACACCCTGATTGCCGGTGAGGGCAACAGCACGGCAGTGAAGACCGCGCAGTACGTCCTCGACACCATCAAGCAGGCAGGAGCAGACCACGACGGGCAACTGTCATCGGACATCAAAGAGGCTGAGAACGAACTGGCCTTGGTCCTCCAGATGGTCCAGAACAAGTGACCTTCATGCCGGGGTCAGTACCCGTCAAGATGCAGAGCACTGTCTCGCAACTGATTGCGTCCTTCGACACGTTCAGCAGGCTGCACAAGGTACAGGACAAGCACACCAAGCGGCCCATCCCCTTCGTGCCGTCTCCGATGCAGGACAAGATATTCGCGGCAGTCGAGGCAGGGCACACGAGGATCGCTTGCATCAAGGCCCGACAGGTCTACTGCACGACAGGCTGCAAGATGGTCCTGCATCAGATGGCCTACACCACGCCCTATGCGGCCATGCACGCCGTCGTGTCCATGCGGGATGACTCCGCATCCATGCTTCTCGATGACTGTCGCAGATGGCTGGAAGACCCGCCCTCCTTGCTCAAGCGGCGCATCAGAACCAAGGCGAAGTCCCGCATCGTGTACGACGACACCGGGGCATCCCTCCGAGCATTCACGTCGAGGTCGGCTACCGGTCTGCGGTCCTTCTCTCCGACTGCTGCTTTGATCTCCGAGGCGGCATACTCGCCAGACCTCAAGGAAACCATCGCACAGGCAGACGCGGCAGTCGGTGATGGCCTGCTCATTGTGGAGTCCACGGTCAAGAACCCCGCAGACTTCTTCTCCGACCTTGTACGCGCTGCACCCGAGAATGGCTGGCATCTGATTACGATGTGGTGGTGGGAGCATCCGTCCTACGCCGACCCGCCCTCCATGGTCCCTGCCGACTTCGAGTCCACCTTGACGGACTACGAGAAGGGCATCCGTGATGACTACCATCTGTCCCTCGGCCAACTGCACTGGCGTCGTCGCACTGAGGCCCGCATCGGCTCCGCGCACATCTTCCGGCGCGAGTACCCTGCCTGCTTGGATGACTGCTTCATCGACCGGGAAGGAGGCTTCTTCGGTGATGACGTTCTCTCCGATGTCCATGTGGTCGAGCACGAACTCCACGGAGGCACACACGGCAGGGAGATTGAGGCCCCTCACGTCAACGACAGGTACGTCATGGGCGTGGACATCGGTGGAGGCGTAGGCGGCGACTACAGCGCCTTGTGCGTCGTCTCGGTCAGCACCCGGCAGGTGGTCTACACGGAGCGGAACAACAAGGTCACGCCTACCTCGTGGGCACATCGGGTCATCCAAGTGGCCTCACGGTACAACCAAGCCCTTGTCCTCACTGAGTCGAACAACCACGGCCATGCGACCTTGGCTGAACTGAACAACTGCCGGTACAAGAACCTGTGGTGCAACCCGAAGAACGGGAAGCCGTGGGTGACGACCTTGCAGTCCAAACTGGATGCGTTTGACACCCTGAGAGAATCCCTCAAACTGGTCCAGATACTCGACCGCCCCACTTGGCTCGAACTCCGGTCCCTGACCATCCTCCCCGGCAAGGTCGCCCCGCAAGCCCCGAAGGGCGGTCATGATGACTCAGCGATGGCCTGTGCTCTCGCCTTCCGTGCCCTACGTGATGTACCTTCTACTTGGCGAACACATGCGTTAGTCTCAAACAGAAACCGCATCGACGAACTGATTGCAGCGTCAAGGGCAAGGCGCATCCGTTCCTCCAGCCTTCCCTTCTAAGAGGCCGAAATGCTTGAACCATCCGACATTCGCGACATCCTTGAGCAACACGACTTGTACTTCGACCAGCGGCGTGATCGCCTTCGTGAGATGCGTCGGCTGTACCTGACCGACTTCTGGGGAGGCTCCGAGAACCCCATCATGGACGGCATCCTCCGCACCGAAGTCCCCAAGGCATACGCGGTGGTCGAGTCCTACCTCGGTAGCCTCTACGCGAAGAACCCCTCCGTGCGGGTCGAGCCTGATGTCCGTGACCGAGGCAACCCAGCCGTCGCGGAGGCCACCGGCAATCAGTACCTCCTGACCATCCGTGAGCAACTGGAAGACGCCACTCGCCTTGCGTTGATCTACCCCTGCTCCTTCATCCTGCTGGCTCCGGTCGAGAACGTGGACCCCTTGAAGCGCGTGTCCTGTGCGGCGCTCCCTCCATGGGAGGTCATCGTGGACGCGACAGCAGCCTCGTGGGACCAGCAGCGGTACGTCGGGCGTACTCACCTGATGCCCATCGCAGAAGCCAGTGAGCGGTACGGCAAGCCCTCGGAAGACTTCCGCAGTCGGGCATACAGCAAGTGGATTGAGAGCACGGGCATCGCCGGGAAGAATCGGATGCAGGGCATCGACTCCAACATGGGCGGTGTGCCTGACTCAGACCGCTGGGTTCGCGTGGTCGAGATGTTCGACCTGCTCAACGACAAACTGCTTGTGTGGTCGCCAGACTACGCGGACGGCGACGACTTCCTGTTCACCGGGGTCAAAGTACAGGTTGGGGCGCTTGATGAAGCAGCAGGCTCCGAGATGGAGACACCCGAAGCGGAGATCGAGCACGAGACAACCGGAATCCCGTTCAAGTCTGCATCTGGTCAGCCCGTCATCCCGATCATCCCGCTGTACTTCTCTCGTGACCCTGACACTCCGCTGAGGGGATACAGCCTCGTCAGACGGTCTATGGACCAGTTCCGCGAACTCAACGTCATGCGGACGTATCAGGCGCAGGGGGTCAGACGTATGGCCCGTCAGTGGCTTGTGCGTGCAGGGTTCCTCGCAGAAGACGGAGCGGCCAAGATTTCTCAGGGCATGGACGGAGAGTTCATCGAGGTGGATGTCCAGCCGGGTCAGCCCATCGAGGGCAACATCACCCCGGTCCCTCAGGCTCCCATCCCGGCAGACATCGGGCTGTACGCGCAGACGGTCGAGAACGACATCAACAGCGCAGGACTGCTTGCACCCTTCACGAGAGGGGAAGTCACCAAGTCCACCGCAACCGAGCAAAACCTCCTTGCTGCCTACACTTCCAGCGAGATTGGTCGCATGGCACGCATCCGAGATTCGGTCATCACGAACATCGCCTTCACGTACAACGTCATGCTCTCGGTCTGCCTTGGCGATGACGCGGAGCCGCTTGCGCTCCCCAACCCCATCGGGCCTACCATCCTCTCGGCAGACGACCTGACCGGAGACTTTGGCTACTGGGCTGTCGATGCAGGCACGACCCCGATGTCCGACCTTGCGAAGCAGCAGTCTCTCGAGAGGCTTGCTCCAGTGCTTGTCTCCCTCGGAGCAGACCCCACGGTCATCCTCGAAGAAATGGTCCGTGTGTTCCAACTGCCCGAGAACCTTGCCATCCCGGCACCACCGCCTCCTGCCGAGCCTACGCCCGGTGAACTTCCCCCTGATGGGGCATCTGCCCCTCCCCTCGACCCCGAAGGAATGCAGTAATGCCTATCGACTACGGACCATCCATCCCGACCGACGACATCCCCGAAGACCTGATGCTTGCCGCAGAGGGAGCAGACGACATCATTGGCACCGAACTGGCGTCCATGATTCCGCCCTTTGATCGTCCCATTGGCATCAAGGTGATGAACGCACTCGCCAAGGGCATCGCTGCTGCTGCCACGGTGATGGGCATGGACATCGTGCCCGAGAAGTACACCGAGCCTGTCTCCGAACTGGAGCCTGACCTTGTGCGCTTCCTCGCCATGATGGACGCGGCATCTGCCGACTACGGACGCCCGTTCCCCATCGCCTTGGACGCCATCCGAGACGAGAGCGCCATCACTGCCATCACGGCACACCTGATGGACCTTGCATCGGACGAAGACTTCGAGGCGTTCCTTGACATGGACGAAGCGGAAGCACCCGAAGCAGATGTCGAGATCAACATCGAAGCACCCCTTCCCGGTGGTGGTGAGATGGAGGAAGACTTCGACTTCGCCGCACGCATGTGAAATGGGTGGCTGTATTGCTCAGAACCCCCATGGGAACTGGGGCAAACGGTGTCCACGTGAAGTGGTTTCTATAGAGAAATGAAAAGACGTGGACACAAGCACTTGCCCCAGTATCTATGGGCATTCTGGAGGATTTCATGGCTTTCACATCATTGAGAGCAAGGCTCGCCAAGGCTTTCGGCTTTGGTGCGCGGAGCAAGACAGTCATCCCTCGAAGCCGCAAGGCCCGGTACGTCGCCTCCTTCGGCGGCAATCCGATGGAAGAACTCAAGAAGGCCATCAACAGCAAGCAACCTGTCGCCTTCTTCTACAACGACAAGTGGCAACCCGAAGGTGTGTCCGGCAAGTACGGCAACCGCGTGGGCAATCCCCATGCTGTCTGGCGAGGCAAGAACGGCACGGTCTACCTGCACCTCTATGTGGACCCTCAGTCTGCATCAGCGACAGGCGACCTCCCCGGCTGGAGAACCTTCATCGTCAACCGCATCCAGAACGTCTCGGTGCTTGAACTCGGCACCCGGCTCTTTGGCCGACAAATCGAGTTCGTGACCGCTCCCGGTTGGAACCCCGCGTGGTATTCGCGCGTGGGCACTCCAATCGACCTCATTCCGTAGGGAGACTCAATGTCCACCCCAGAACCATCCTCCGTCCTGACCGCAGAATCCAACGCCCCGAACATCAGCAGCACGGCTGAGACTGTGCTTGCAGAAGCGAACGCCATCGTGAACGGAGACACTACATACAGTGCTCCCGAGCGTGCTCCGACACCAGATGCAGGGGAAGCAGACGACCCCGCGCAATCGGTTGCACCGGACGCACCCGAGAAGAAGACGCGCAGCCTGTCGTGGAACGACGCCATCAAGCAAGTCCCTCCCGACATCGCGAAACTGATGAAGCAGATGCAGGGCGACTACACCCGGAAGACTCAGGAACTCAGTGAGCAGCGCCGCGACTTCAAGCGTGAGCGCCAAGCCTTGATGGCAGGCACCAAGGACTTGAAGGAGAAGGAGGTTCCCGAGTACGACCCCTTCAACGAACAGTCCATCAACGCACGCATCGAGAACGAGGTGTCCCGTCGTCTCCGTGAAGTGCTTGAGCCGATGGAGCAGGAGTACAAGGTCATGCAGGCTGAGGACTCCTACAAGTCCTTCCTGACCGAGCATCCCGACTTCAAGGACGACCAGACCCTCCGCTCCGAGGTGCAGCATCTTCTCGAAGGCAACAGCGGTCTGGACTTGGAGACGGCGTACTGGGCAGCGAAGGGCAAGCAGGCGAAGGCCCGCAAGAAGACCGAGAACGTGTCCCGCAAGGCCAAGCGTGAAGCGCAACGCGAAGCCGCCAATGCCATCGCACCGTCCCGTCGAGGCAAGACCGGGGCAACCGCTCCGCGCAACGCACGCCGCAACATGAGCAACGCTGACATCCTCGCACTGGCCAAGGAGATGCACCGGAACGGATAGTGGCCACATCTACTGGAGATGTGTTAGGATTGCAGTATTCGTGGGCCACCCCTTCTGTGGAGCCTGCGGTTTCGGCACCCGGCACGTCGGATACGCCATCAAGAACCCGCTGACTTCAACCCCTCAGGAGGCCACATGGCTCCCCAGAGCGTCATTTCGACCACGCTCCAGTTGCTCCGCGACAAACTCGTGGACAACAGTTTCCTCGCCCACCCGCTCATCCGTGCCATCGAAGATGCCGGAAATCTCGTCAAGGTCACTGGTGGCCTGCGAGTCGAGCAGCCCGTAATCTTCGGGGATCACAGCAGCATCAGTGAACTGAGCACGGGCTGGGAACCAGTCTCGCTTGCCGTCACCGACCCCTTCAACACCGGCAAGTTCGAGTTCTCGAACTTCACCCAGCCGATTGTGCTGAATGCCGTCGAAAAGGCTGCAAACAAGGGCGATCTCGCCGTTGTGAACATCCTCGAAAGCAAGATGCGGAACGTCATGCTGTCTCTCAAGAAGGAGGTCAGCAAGCAGATCATCCGTGGTGACTCGGCAGTGCTGACCACCCTTGAGACTCTGAACGGCAACGGCATCTCCAGCGGTGGTGTTGACATCACTGCACCTGACACGACCGGCTGGCTCGAAGCCCGCGCCGGGACTGCTCAGTTGGACACCGTTGGTGGTCTGGCCAAGACGACCTTCCGCTCCCAGAACTGGTTCAACCAGTTTCAGGATGCAGGTGGTACTCTGACCCTTGCTGACATCGACCAGATGTTCATCAACACCCAGATTTACAACCCGAACGGCTCCACCCCCGACATCATGCTCCTGTCGCCGTCCTGCTACGCTGCGTTCCTCAACCTGATGGACGCCCGCATTCAGTACGTGTCGGTCAGTGACCGTGATGGCCTGAACAGCCAGATGGTCGCCACCTACCGTGGTGCCCGCATCTACGTTGACCCGAACCTCGGCTTCAACGTCCACTCCAGCGTGATCGGTGGCCGTACTCCGGTCAGCGGCTACCTCCTGTCGTCGGACCAGTTCCAGTTGTATGTGGACACTGACGGCTTCTTCAACGTGGGCGACATGATGCCCGTCCCCGGCACTGCGACCGAGGCGGCCATGGTCTTCTGTAGGATGCAGTTGGTCACTGGCCATCTCGCAAGCCACGCCCTTCTTCTCAACGCGGAGGCTTGATCCAATGGCTGATTCCACACTCATTCAGTTCCTCGGTGGAACGGACGGCGCTTCCCCTTCGGGCAGTACCGAGACTGACTCCAACCGTCGTCAGACGGAAACCTTCCTTGCCGGTGGTGCCATCACCAAGGGCGACTGGGTTTCTCTCGACACCAGCAAGACTGGCTCCGACAAGGTGCTGTACGTCACTCAGGCTCCTGCCACCGCTTCTGATGCTCGCTGCATCGGTGTCGCGGACAACACGGCAGCAGCAGGAGAGCAGGTCAAGGTCGTCATCGCTGGCTACGTCGCTGCTGCGAACGTCGTCACCGGCACCGGCATTGGTCAGGCACTCACCCCGAACGGCACTGCTGGACGGGTTGGCCCTGCTGAGTACATCGGCAACGGTTCCGGCGCTGCTGCTGTCCGCATCCCGACTGTCTGTGGCGTCACTCTGACTCTCGCCGCTGGAAACATCGCGGAAGTCATGGTGAAGAAGCAGTTCTGATCTACGCTGGGGGCTTCCCAGCCCCTACTGGCCCCTTGCCTTGCGGTTCCTCTACAGCGTTGTGGAGGCCAAGGTTGGGGGCCTTCCTCTAAGACCCGCTGGAGTCTTTCGTGAACCTCGGTGACCTAATCGACTTCGTGGGCAACCTTCTCGACTACGACCCCACCAACGAGACGTACCGTGCTCAGTTGGTCAGCATCCTCAACGATGCCCAGACGCGAACCCTGACAGACCGACCTTGGGACTTCTCCATGAAGGACCGAGAGTTGAACGTCTACACGGACACGACTCACCTGTTCAACGTCGTCAACGGCTCCGCTACCGTGGCGGGCGCTGGCTTCCCCATGGCTGGCTCTGCCGTCAAGCCGGGGTCACGGTGGGACCAAGGCATCGCGACCATCACAGACAGCGCAGGGGCGACACAGGACTACACCATCGCCTTCGTGCGGACAGCGAACCAGTTGTTCCTCGACCGAGACTTCGAGGGAGTGACAGGGGCGTACACCGTCACCTTGAAGTGGCGGGACATCTACCTGCCCTCGGACACGATGACGATCCAGAACGTGTCTGACCCCATCGTCGGCATCCCAGCCAAGGCACTTTTTCTCAGTAAATGGGAAAGAGAGGATGCGAACCTCGACCCTGACCTTCTCGGGACCATCGAGGCGTATCTGCCATCACAGGGCAAGACCGTACCTGCTCCGCAGTTGCCGAGAGGCGTGGCCACGGTGTCTGCTGTGTCCGCTGGCATCAGGACCATCAACGTCTACATGGTGAACGTCCGTGGACCGAGGGCGACGAACTGCCCCGTCTACCGCCGTGACGTGTCTGATGGCTGGGAGAGTCCGTTGTCCAAGGTGGCGACGTACAACCTGCTGGACAACCAGTCCCTCACCTTCACGCCGGAAACCATCAACGCGCAGACTGGCCTGTACCGCCGCTACTACATCACCTGCCCTGAGGCGGGCATCCTTGCGCCAATCCGAGTTCGGAATGCTGATGACGAGCAAGGTGGCGGACTTGCACTCGATGTGGACACCATCGACCCCTTCGGTGGCATCACCTTGAAGCCAGACCTCAAACTGTCCACCCTGACCAGTCAGCCCTTCCACTCGAGATCGATCCGGTATCAGTGGAACCAGTCTGCGGCGTACACGTCCATCCAGTTGTTCCCGCATCCGGCAGGCAATCAGGCGCTCAACGTGCGCTCGGTCATCACCCCACCGAAGATGCAGGAGGACCAAGATTCTCCCTTCGTGCCTGCTTCGTACTCGCAAATCATCGCCTTCGCGGCGCTGGAAGCATTGACCTTGAAGGTGGACAACCCTGCCCTCTCCGCAGTGTATCAGCGCAAGAAGGAAGTGCTCTACAGGGGCATGGAGCAGCGGTTCTTGCAGAAGGTTCCTCGCAGGATCATCAAAGGCACGCCGACAGCAGGCTACAGGTTCGTCCGCAACCCCTTCGGTCCCCTGACCTTCACGTGAGGCTCCAGTGAAGCAGAACGTCTTCCAGACCCCGCTTGCGGGTGGCGTAGAAACCAAACTGCCGCAGAACGCGCAGAACGCGGGACGTGCGGAGAACCTGACCATCGACAAGACAACCGGTGGATGGTCTACCCGCCTTGGGTACGAGCCGTTCATGGCCTCGCCTTCGTCGTGGACGCCGTTCACCAACACCGGCCCGGTCTACAGCCTTCACTGTGCTCAAGCACTTGCAGCAGGCGCACGGCAGCACATCTTCTACGAGGCAGACGGCAACCTCCATCTCGTCTACGAGGCATCTGGTGTAGACCGAGTGCTGACCGTGGCGCAGAACAGGAACATCCCGGCTCCGACCGAGGCAGGTAGTTGGTTCACGACCACGGCATACGGGACCATCATCACGAACGGTGTAGACCGGCCCATCATTGTCCGTCCATGGCCCCTTGCTGGCTACGTCGATGCGACCAACACCATCGACCAGTGCATCAGACCCTTCGGCTTTGACGGTCTGCCGACCCCTGTAGACGTTCGCAACGTCAAGCCCTACCCTGCACCCTCCGGTGGCTCCTTCCCCGCTCCCAAGGCATCTGGCAACGGCGCAGTGACCCTCTGGTGTCCTCAGCAGGGCAACGCCATCCCCGATGGAGGCAAGTGGGGCCTTGGATTCGCGAACAACACCGCAACGGGCAACGCGGACGGAGACAAGGAAGCCATCTTCGGGTGGGCCTGCTCCTTCATCAGCGACACAGGCTCCGAGGGACCAATCTCGACACTGGCCAGCATCAAGTGGGCGCTGGATGCAGGTGCAGAAGGCTTCCGTCATGCTTGTGCGATGACCCTGCCGCTTGGTCCTCCCGGCACCGTGGCCCGTAAGGTCTACCGGACGACGAACTACGGCGCTGACTACGTGTCCCCCGGTGACACCACGCTCTACTTCATCGACCTCGTGCGGAACAACGTGGAGACTACGTTCTTCGATGGCGTAGCGACCGCGAACCTTGGTCAGCCTGCTCCTGAGATTGCGACCGGTCCTCTCCCGGCTCCTGCTGCCCGGTTCAGCGCACTGTTCAACGGCTGTCTGTTCCTCGACGGAGGCATCAACGACTGCAAGACCCTGTTCTACTCGACCGTGGGCCTGATTGAGCAGTTTGCTGCTGATGCGTACATCGAACTGAGCGCGGAAGGTGGCGGAATCACCGCACTTTTCTCGAACTACAACACCCTGCTTGTCTTCCGAGAGAACGGCATCGACATCGTACAGGGCGACTACACCAACGGCTTCACGGTCACTCCCCTGAGCAACAGCGTGACGTGCAGGGCACCGCACTCCATCGCGACCGTACCGGGGCTGGGTGTCTGCTTCCTTGCCGTCGATGGCGTCTACGCGGTGGTAGGCGGTCTGCAAGGTGGTGCGGTCAACGAGGTCATCAACCTCACCGTCCCGCAGGACGACATCATTGAGCGGATCACCCCCGACTGCATGGCGAAGGCACAGGGGATTTTCAGTGAAAAGTCGAGGGAGTATCAGTTGTACGTCCCTGTGGATGGCAACGACAGACCGAACCTTGGGCTTGTGCTCCACGTAGACCGGCTCCAGACGGCAGACACGCTCTCCGCATGGACCACTCGAGTCGGGTTCCCTGTAGGTGCCGCCACGACGCTGTACGACGGCACGGTCATCTTCGGGCACAACACCGGAGCGGAGACAGGCGGCAGCGACAGTCAGCGTGGCCTGTTCGTCATCTCGGGCAAGCGTGCGATGGGAATGGATGTCGTCAACGACGCCTTGGTCTACTCGGCTGCACCGACATCGGCATACCGGTCGTCGTGGTGGTCTGGTGGCGACCCTCAGATGATGAAGCAGGTGTCCTACGTGACCGTCTGGGTGCTGACGACGGGCAAGCCGCAGATCACCATGCGCCACTACAAGGACTTCTCCTTGGTCCCGACCATCGAGCGGACGTACACGGCACAGTCCCCTGACGCTGCTTCTCAGCCCACCCTCGACAGTGCTGTGCTCGGTACGGGGAACTGGCGGGAGGAACGCCTTGTGCCTCTCCGCTTCTCCGTCGCCCATCAGTCCTGTGCATGGTTCTGCTTCGAGATTGAAACCAACGAGGACATCACCCTTGTCGGCTACGAACTGGAGTGGACCACCAAACAAACGCGAGTCGTCGCAGGAGTGAGGGCAAACTCATGAAGAAGTGGACTCAGCACGAAGCACAGGCGGGACTTGCGGTCACTCCACGCTTGATGAACGACGAGATTCGGGCACAGCAGTCGAGCATGACCACCATCGACCGGGCACAGATGCCTGAGGCGTGGGTAGACGAGGAAGACCTCAAGGACAACGCGCTGCATCAGGTGTGGCAGTCTGCGGAGTACCCGTCTGGTGGAGAGCAGACCTCGGAGCGGGACACCGGGGTTGCCGATGCCGCATGGAACAGCAGCACCATCCAAGTGCAAGCCGGTGGATGGACCAACATCGCAGGCTCAGGCTCCTTGACTCTCGCGGGATTCAAGGGCGGCAACCTGTTCTGTGAGTGGTCCTGCAACACCTACGTCAACAACATCTTCGCGAGAGGCATCAACGACGGGAAGCCGGGAAGCCCGAACTACATGCGAATGAGGATCGTCATCAACGGTGTGACCGTCTGCGAGAGGCGCGGAGCATCCACACACCAGACCACCCGGCTTGTGACCGCGACTGACTTCCCTCCCGGCGACCTCAACGTGGAGTTCCAGTACAAACTGACTGCTCCTTCTGAGGATGCAGCCGACGAGGACAACAGCAATAACCACGTTCCATACGGCCATATCTGGAACAGCCGCTACTTGTTCATCGCGAGGTATCGCTAATGTCCCGACTCACTCAGCCACCCGTCAAGGATGGCGACGACATCAACGCGGCAAGCCTCAATGACAGGTTCACCCAGTTCACCCAGACGAACCTGAACCAGTTCAACACCCGAGATGCGGCCATCGACCTTCCGCAGTTCAAGGGTGGTGTGCTCCGCTTCATGGCCCCGGCGCTGTATACGCAGTCCATCGGCTACAACGACTGGAGGCACACGGCAGACACCACCGTCACCGGGCAGTCTACGGGCGCTGCACCGCACATCGTATCGGACTCAGGCGGTACGCCGACAGACCTCTCCTTCGGCGCGACTGGTCTGACCTTGAACCAGAACGAGGACATGCTCCGCGTGTACTGGGACTTGTCTGTGCGCCCGAGATGGGAAGGCACCCGTCCGTACACGTCATCCGATTTGATCTGGACCTTCTCGACCGGCGGTTCCACCGCGAACGTCTTCTCCGGCTACGGCTGCTGGGCATTCTGGCTCCAGTGGGACGTGACCAGCAACGGTCTGACGAACTTTGTCAATGTGCCCGGACAGGCTGACTTCAACAGCATCGTGACCGGCTCTCGTGGCGGGAACCCCTTGGCTTCGTGTCAGTCCACATCGGTCGTGCAGTCGGTGGTCGAGACAGGTGGTGCCCCGAACAACGGCAAACTGAGCGGTGGTGTCCTGACCATCCCTGTCGGCTGGACTGCGGTGGACGGTGCATGGCACTACCACCCGACCTCAGGCAACCAGACCATCTACGGACTGCGGATTGTCTTCTCCGGTCCCTTCGGTGCCTACAACGTCGGAGCGACGAACTACCTCATTCGGGCAGACAACGTCGCCGGGGATGCGAGGCTCGACTACAACGGTGGAGGCATCACTGCCTTGAAGATGCGGGTCAAATGAGCGAGAACCCCCGCCACTACTGGGGTGAAGCCGTGTCCACGTGTTGTCATTCTCTATCTATATCGAAAAGACGTGGACACCACTCAGCCCAGTGTTCATCGAGGTTCTGATGTCATTCAGCCCACCCACCACATTCGCAGACGGCACCATCCTCACCGCAGCCAACCTGCAAGGCAACGAGGAAGCCCTCAAGGTCTACCTTCACCGTGGCATCGTCGCGGGAGACTTCGAGACAGCCAAGTGGATTGACACCCGGCATGTGCAGCCTCCGTACAAGGAGCCGTACACCGGAGTCCAGCATGGCGTCACCGGACATCAAGGCGGTCAGTGGGCAGGAGGGACCGAGATTCGTCTCCAGTTCGCGACCAAGTACCTCTCCGGTCAAGGTCGCCCGAACTCCGTGGCCATCCATGGCTTCCCGCAGACCTCCTTCGAGATTGAACTACGCCGGGACGCCCGCATCCTGTACCACTACTGGTGGGAGGCTGAGGTGGGCAACGACAGCAGCACAGCGACGTATCAGGTGGCAGAAGCGGAGCGCCGGTTGACCGTGATCCCCTTCATCGGTCGCTTGGACAGCGCCATCGGCACATGGAACCGGCACGCCATCGACGGGCGCAACGCCGCATACGGTGTCGGAGTCTCCTACCCCATCGGAACGGCAGAGACTTACCCTCAGGGAGCCGGATACCATGCCAAGCAGGGCACCATCTCTCTCGACTACGCGGCAGTAGGCAGCACCAAGGCTGGCCTCGCCATTCACACCTCGGTTGACCGCACAGGACTGGTAAACTGGGGCTGTACCATCGAAGCATTCTATCTGTAGAGGTAATCATGGAACCCATCACAATGGCGCTGATTGCCGCAGGTATTGGCGCGGCAGCAGGCACAGGCAAGGGCATCGGACAGGCGCGAGCCGCCAAGAAGTTGATGCTGACCGACTCGGAGCAGAAGGAGCGGGATGAACTCGAGCGCCGCAAGGCACGAGGCGAACTCGGTCTGACTGAGCGCGAGCGTGGTTCGATGGAGCAGCGGTTCCTTGCCGAACAGGCAGGCGCACAGCGAGAGATGGAGGCTGCATCACTCCAGCAGGCAGCAGCGCGTGGTCTGAGCGGGTCCGTGAGTGGCCGAGAGGTCTTCTTGCAGGAGATGGCAGAAGCAGGCACCGAGCGAGCCATGCGTCAGCAGCAGAACGTGATGATTGAGCAGATGGACGTGGCCGAGAAGGAAGCAGAGCAGTCGAAGATTGACGCCCTGACCAAGAAGCAGCAGGCAGCGGAAGCAGCACGAGCGGAAGGCATCGCAGCCGCGTTCACAGGTGGCCTGTCCTCTCTCGGATCATCTGCGGCCCAACAGGCTCAGTACATGCAGGCTGTCGAGATGCAGGAGGCTGATGCAGCCGCCAAGGCGAAGCAGTCCGATGATATGTTCCGGCAGATGCAGGCTATGTACGCTGCGAACCCCTCGTTTAACTTCGGGGTCGTCCCCGGAACCACACCCGTCGCGCAGTAGGAGGCACCATGCCCACACCCCTTGATGGTCGGCGTGAGTCGTACATGGACCGCTACCAGCGGACCCTTGCGGCGATGTACCGTGTCCAGCGCATCCAGCAGGACATCGACAGTGAGCAGGACCGCATCCAGTACCTCGACTCCCTGATTGGGCAGGAGAGGCAGACGGAAGCGGCGCTGATGGATGTCTTCGCAGTCAAGGAGGACTTCTCCGAGGCACAGCGTCTTCTCAAAGAGCGGTCTGAACTCGACCTCCAGATTGGTCTGGACGATGCAGCCACCAAGGCAGCAGCCAGTCGAGCCGTCACTGTCTCCGCAGCCGAGAAGGAAGCACTGTCCGCTGCCATCGGCTCCGGTCAGAAGGCTATGGTGCAGGTGCTCGCACAGGACATCATCCGAGGTGCGACACCGGAGAAGGCACGGAAGGTCATCGCCTACCTTGGTGCTCGACGGTCCTCCACCGTCGTAGATGACACGATGGTCGCAGAACTGGATGCCTTCGCCAATCAGTACAGCACAGCCAAGATTCCCGGTCAGTCCAAGGCTGCACAGGAAGCACTCTCAGGGGCAGAAGACGCCTTCGCTGAGTCCTTGGAGTCCGCATACTTCTCCGGTCCTTCGGGCATCCGTGGTGGCTATGACGGGCTGGAGATCGCTGACCTTCGCAAACTGACCGCAACGGGACTCCGTGAGCGTGCAGGGCTGGCAGAAGACAAGGCCATGAAGGAGCGGTTGGAGGCGCGTGCTGACCGTCTGGAGGCTTCCGGCTTCGCCACTGGACAGGAAGCCTACGATGCTGCTCTCTCGGTCGTGAGAGGCACAGGAGAGGTCGCACGCATCGAAGACGAGTACGCCCGAGACATCTACGAGGAAGCACGCGAGAAGAAGGCGTACCGCAACGACGAGCGGGCAGACTTTGAGCAGTCCGTCCTTGCTTCGCGCAAGCGTCTGGCCGACATGGAAGCAGAGCGCAAGCGGTTGCAGGAGCGCGTCACCGAAGACCCGGCCATGGAAGCCAACCGTCGAGAACTGGAGGCACGCGGCTACAAGTTCTACGACAGGGACTCCGACGAGGCGTGGAAGAACGCCTACGCGCAGTACCAGATGACTCCCGACTACGAGGTCTACCTCAGCGCATACGAGCGGTACAACGAGGCCATCGACACGGAGAAGCCCATCGAGCCTTCTTCTCGTAGCGAGAACATCGTCACCTCGTACACCATGATGCTGAACCGTCGAGGCATGGAGATTTCCATCCCCGTCCTTCGCAAGCAGTTGGACAAGGCAGGCGTCAAGGGACGTGAGCAGAACGATGCCATCGCCTTCGCCATGGCCTACTGGGAAGCAGGTGGTCCCGAGCAAGACCCGGCTCAGTTGCGCCTTGCACGAGAAGATGCCAAGCGCATGGCAGAAGAACAGCGACTTGCTCAGGAACGGGTAGCAGCAGCGAAGCGTGAGGCTCAGTTGCAGCGGGATGTGACCGCAGACCTTGAGCAGCAGCAGATGACCGCTGTTGGGGATCTCCGGTCAGAGCAGGCGAGAGCCAACGACGTGGCCGAACTCTACACACGCCTCCGCTTGACCATGGAGCCGGAAGAAGCACGCGCAGAAGCCCTCAGACAGACTGCGGCATCTCGAGCGGTGCCCATCGACACTGCGACACCGGCATCCAAGATCATGATGGAGCCTGACCGGATGCTTGCCCGCAGCCGTGCCGTGGACATCGAGCGTGACCGTCGAGAAGCAGCACGAGAAGAAGACGAAGCAGCAGCAGCCATCACGTTCAAGCCCGGTGCGGTTGTGGACGAAGCAGGAACCGTTGATCTCGCGCAATCGGTTGCACAAGAACCTTCTGACCGTCCCGCCACTACGGCCAGTGGCAAGCGAATCATCTACGACCCTGATGGGGAGTATTCCTACATCAAGACGCCTTCGGGCAGTTCCTACCTGATTCGCAAGAACGGCATCCCGACAGGTGGGGTCGCACGGAGGGGTTCACACGCCTACAGGAGCATCGAAGGAGTAGAGGCAGGGGAAGCACCCCTCAAACCCAAGAAGAAGGGGCCGTCAGGAGACGACGATAAGGGGCCGTCAGGAGGCGCGGGGCCGTCAGGAGGCGAGCCGCCCACGGAGACAGCAGCCGAACGTCGAGCACGACTGGAAGCCGAGATGGAAGCCCGACGCGCAGCCCGACGCGCAGCACAGTAAGGAGTCTCCATGCCTACACCCGACGAGTACCTGAACTTCGCAGAAGACCTGATGGCAGAAGGCCGTGACGAGGATGCTCGCGTCATGCTGGAAGCCTACGACCGTGCGATGGCAGAAGCAGCCGTCAGCAAGCCCATGATGAGGGCAACCCGAGCCACTGCATCCTTCGAGGACTCCGAGGCAGTAGCCGCACGACGCAAGGAGCGGATTGCGGAAGAAGCAGAAGAAGCCGTCCTGCTCCGTGCGATGGACGATGATTCCGTTGAGGGTTCGATTGCCGAAGAAGTAGCCAAGCGGACAGCAGAAGCAGACCGTGAGCGCAGTCGTGTGGTGATGGCTGGACGGGAAGACCCTGTGGAGTTGGAGGGTGCCATCTTCCGAGGGTCACGGATCATGGACATGCCGGGGTACATGCTCCCCGGTCAGACCGTAGAAGGGCAGGGTGTCCTTGCTGATACACCTGAGAACCGTCGTCTGCTTGCAGCCCGACAGCGCGAAGCGATGACCGTCCGTGGTGAGACTCCGGTGGGCATCTATGAGCAGACCCCTGACTTCTTCCCGCAGGTCACAGGGCGTCGGTATCTCGACCCCGAGACTGGCCTTGCTACCGTGCCGACCGTCGCACAGGAGCGCCGTGAAGCCTTCGCACTCCAGACGGAGCGGTCAGAAGCAGGGATGCGTGCAGATGAACGTGCCCTTGCCATGCAGCAGAAGGAACTGGACCGGCGCATCGCAGAAGACCCCGATTCGGTGTCGTGGTACGAGAAGTACGTCGGCTCACCCGGCATGGCACTCGCTGAGGTCTTCACTGACCCTGTAGAGGGCACAGGTGTCGTCGAGACTCCCCTGATGGCAACGCTCCGCTCGACCATGGGCTACCTGTCCGCTCTCGCAGCAGAAGGCTACTTCCGTGGTCTGGGCTACGAGGTTGACGAGATGGGTGTGCCCATCGACCCCGATGACTTCGGCTACTGGCTGGCGACACAGCGCAGAACCGGTGGTGCGCTCGCAGGAGAACTCGGTCGGAAGTTGGGACTGGACGAAAGTGCCGAGTACATCGAGACTTTGATGGATGACGGCATCATGTACCCGCAAGCCGTGGTCAAGGGCATCGTGACCCCGCTCGTAGATGCAGGCGTAGATCCCGAGTACGTGTCCACCTTCACGAACTTCATTGAGTCTGTCCTCCCTGTCTCCGCCCCGATGCCGGGTGTCGCCACCGAGAGCACCACACGGAAGACAACGACGTTTGATCCAGAAGGAAGGCGTCGGGTCGAGGACATGATTGTCCCTGACTTCCTCGAAGACCCCGAAGGGTGGTTCGATGCTGAACGTGCCCGCATCTGGCAGAACGTCGCCAAGGGCAGGACGTGGGGTGACGAGTATCTGGACACTCCAGCCATGCGGGAGCACTACGCTCGCGTGACCGGTGATGCTGACGACGCCTACATCGCTGGGATGCTTCCCGAGATTCTTCTTCCGGCTGGACCCGAGTTGCTTGCAGGACCGGCAGGCTACGTCATCGGTCGGATTGCTGATGGCGCACGGTTCGCAAAGGGAATCACTCGGTCCAAGGCGCTGATTCAAGCGAAGAAGGCGGTCGATGTAGCGCAGGATGGCATCAAGACCGCACGTCGCACCGGAGAGGGGATGGCTGAGGCGCAAGCCAAACTGAAACCTGCCCTCGACCGGTACAAGATGTTGATCGAGGCACCGGGCGACTACGACGCTGGGATGCTTCGCAGGATCACAGTGCAGGCTGCACGCAAGGTGGGCCTTGTAGACGAAGACATCGAGCGCATCACTCACTCGTTCAAGTGGTTTGGAGGGGAGAAGCGGGTGAAGGCCATCACCCTTGGGGACATCTACGAGAAGGTGAAGGACGTTGTAGGCCCAGAAGTCGCGGGGCGCATCACTCAGTTGGTCAAGAAGAACATCCCCGGTGACTACGTGATGCTCACCGATGTCATCGCAGTCCCGAGAGCAGCCCTCAAAGAAGCGAAGCAGAACCTCAACATGGTGCGCTCACGGCTGTTCCTGTACCGGGCAGACGAGATGCTTGGATACATGATCCGAGTCGGCAAGCAGTTGCCTGAGGGCAAGGTCCGCGACCAGTTCTTCCGCACACTGGACAAGGCATACGACAACATCGACGCCGATGGCTTCATCAACAAAGGCATCATGCAAGTCGAGAACAGTCTGGACTACGGATGGCAAGCCTTCCCCAAGGGCTACAGGGCGGAACTCCAGCAGGCGCTCAAAGCAGCAAGCCGAGAACTCGGTGATGTGGACCCGGCGATGTACGTCAAGCGGTTCGACCAGAGGCCACCGAACCACATGACTGAGATCCCCAACAGCATGATGGATGCCTTGTCGAAGTACGAGCGGTGGGATGACGTGCCTGCTTCGCTTCGTCGTGAGGTCATCAACGCCTACGACTTCGAGTTCCCTTCTCACTTCGCGAAAGGTGCCCGTCGAGCACAGGACGTGACCCGAGCGCAGATGTGGTTCGAGTCCGCAGAGCGGTCGGTCGGTGCGCTGAACAAGTTGTTCTCGTCACGCCTGTTCGGTCCTACGGCTCTCGGACGCAAACTCCGTGGCCGCTTCGGCAAACTCGAGACTGAGACATTCGCCATGGCCCGAGCGGGCAAGGAGATCAAGGCAAAGGCCACCACGGCACTGCGGACACTTCGAGAGCAGTTCCTTGATGCTGTGAAGAAGACGGGCAACGTCGATGAAGCCTTGGACTACTTGCTCAAGCAGTCGTTCTCGTTCGCCACTCGTGCTGATGTCGGCAAGCCTCCGCTGGAGATTTACGACAAGATTTTCGGTCACTTGTACGGGGAGTTCAAGAAGAATCAGGTGCTTGATGCCGCACAATCGGCAGACCTGCTCAACATGGAGACAACCTTCGTCAAGTTGCCAGACGGCACTGATGACCTTGTGACCGAACTGGCGTACCCGACTGTCCAGAACCTCAGGGCCATTGACGAGTTCTTCTCGTCTGCAAAGGGCGGTGACTTGCTCCCCGGTCTGGGCATCCTGCCGCCTGACTTCCACTTTGCGATTCTGAAGACCATCCTCGAAGACAGCATCAAGCCCCTCCTGTCGAAAGAGACGCTGGACATCCTTCGGTCGGGTGCCGCACCAAGGTCAGTCAGCATCGGAGGTGCAAATGGGCGTACCGACTTGAGGAAGGTGCTGGAAGACCTCGGAAGCACCGCAGAGCAGTTCGCTGAGAGGCAGAAGCAGGCCCTCCCCTTCCCGAGCGCAGGTCACACCGAGGCGCTGCCTGCCCGTATGGACTCCACGTTCGGCCAGCGCATGATGGTCTACGACACCAACGCATCCTTCGTGGAGAACGCGCTCGCCAAGGGCGGCGAAGAACTGTTCCAGATTGTCGATGACATCCCGGTCAGGGCACGTGAGGACTTCTTGAAGATGGCGGGCGCATGGATCTCGGACAAAGCGGTGCGTGCTCGTCGAGACTTCTTCCATCGCCTCCAGTATGGGTGGATCGTCCCGAACATCATGGGACAGGGTGCTGAACTGCTCAAGCAGGCGGTGGTCCCCCTTGTGACCATCGGAGCACGTGACGCCATCGGAGCCACCAAGCGCATGGTCGCCAAGGTCGCAGCGCGACGGAAAAGTGGTGGTGGTCTGACCACACCCGATGGGGTCCACTACACGCCGAAGATGCTGGATGACCTTGCCGAGTCCTACGGAGTGGGGCGTACCGGTCTGGAGCAGGCCCGTACCGGCTCCTTGGCGCACGATATGTACCGAGAGGCGAAACTGCTTGAGCAGGGCATCAAGGGCAAAGTCAAGACTCCCCTCAACGAGTTCGGCAACCCGCTCACCAAGGGCTACTTCCTTCGTCTGGCCGAGGCCATCGAACTGAACTTCCGCAAGTCCGTCTTCGAGATGGCGCTTGTCCGTGGTGATGCTCCGACCGAGGCTGCTGACCTTGCACGACGAAGCCAGTTGGACTTCGCTGCTCTCCCCGATGCCTTGCAGCAGTACGCCGCTCCGTACTTCGCTCAGTCTGGTGCCTTGTACCAGTTTGGCGCGGACATGCTTGGAGCCGTCCTCAGGAACCCTCAGAAGGCCACCATGCTGATGAAGGGCATGAGGATGAAGGCGGAAGCGCAAGACCCGTACAACGTCTACGGCGATGCAGCATTGAAGTCTCTCGGCATGGTCGGCGTCACGGACAACGAGTGGGGCGACGGCAAGATGACCTTCTTCCCGCCTCAGGGTGATGTCTACTTCCTGCCCGAGTTGCCGATCTTCGCAGCACCCGAAGCCCTGCTGTTCGGCGCACGGAACGTGGACCTGTTCATCGACGACATGCGGTTCGCCTACGGTCTACGTGGTGCGTCAGGTGCGGTGGATGAAGCCTTCGAGGCTGGATTGGCCGAGGCCATCCCTGCTGCTGCGGACATGCTTGTCCCGTCCATCCTTGATGCCTACGACCGGTTCAGCGAGGGTGAGGCATACCAGACTCAGGGCGTCCCGAAAGCGGAGCCGATGTCCGACGAGAAGGTGTTCTGGGCACTTGCGTTGAAGGCCAGACAGAACGACCCGAACGGTCAGCCCGGTGGGGAGTGGACGAACTTCCTGAACAAGTATCAGCCCGAGTTCGTCCCGCCTCCGTCCGGTATGGGCGGTGAACTCAACCCGCTTGCATGGAAGCAGCAGCCTCCTGAGGGCACGCCGCACGTCCTGTACGACATCACCGACAAGGGTGAGCCGCTGTACTACGTCTTCAAGCCATCGGTAGAAGGGGTCAAGCAGATTCGCACATGGCGTCTGCTGCGTCCTGAGGTCATTGAGCAGGCATTGGTCGCCTACACGCTTCTGGACGAACAGGGAGCACGTGAGGCCCCTCCACGTGCGGTCTACCCGCAGCCTGTCCTTGCAGACGATGTGCAGGGTGCCGTCACGGAAGCCCTCCTGCCGAAAGCGATGCCTGTGCAGGAAGCACGTCGTCAACAGTCCGAACTGCTTCGTGCCATCCGGCAACCTGAGTAGTAAGATAGATCCATCAACCGTCCGAGCATGTGGAGGTTCATCATGCCGACTCGTATCACTCACTTCCTGCACCCCTCCGAGGTCAACGGCTCCGAAGCCGTCACCACCGGATTCACCACGACCGCGCGGCACAATCACGACCTGCAACAGCATCTCGTGGCCTTCCAGAAGAACAAGCGGAACTTCCGTGGTGTCATCGAGGGCATCCACATCTTCCTCTCGGCGGCAGCAGGTGGTGCCCCTCCGACCAAGGTGACGCTGCGGGTCTGTGCCGACCAGAACGGAGATCAAGTCCTGATTCCCGACACGGAGGCCAATCTCGTCAACGGCATCACCACGGCTACGCTGCACACTGCGGCATACTCGGTGAAGTTGCCCATCTTCCAGTTGAACGACCTCGCCACCGGTCCCGGCAACGGATTCCTCTACCTGTTCATCAAGGTCGATGACCAGACACAGTCCCCGGTGTTCAACAAGTCCGTCATCACTTGGATGGAGTAGACCATGCCCATCGCACCATGCTTCGACCCTACGACGGGGGCCAGCGGAGGTGCATCGGCAGGTGGAGGCGGAACTCCTTCCCTCGCCAATGTGACCCCGACTGCCATCGACCTGACCGATGGTACGTGGACCCTCACTGACCCCAACAACCTCATCAAGTCCGTGTCCTTCGGTGGTGGGTTCAACATCATCACGTGGAACGCGGTCGAGGGCACGTCATCCCTGAACTGGACAGCCGGTACGACGACAGATGCGCCACGGTGGCACAAGGTACTCAACATCGGCGGCACGGACATCACGGCTGCGGACCTGCTTGTCTTCACGTCACGCATTGAGCAGGGTCTTGACGTTGCAGACTTCAACAATGAGTGCGTCGTGGGTGTCGCCACGGACCCCACATCGTCCAGCACATCAGCCATCGACGGGTCAGGTGGAAGCGCCAACCGAGTCGGAACAGGCAACCCCACATACGGCACGTGGCAGGTGAACTCGGCCACGGCAAGCGCCAATGCAGCCAACGTCTTCGGCATGTGTACCGTCATGCGGGGCTTTGCTGCTGTCGGGTCAGGCATCTACCTGAACATCGCCGCAGACGGGACCACGAAGAACTCGGGATCTCGGAACAGCAACGTCAACGCCCATGCCTACACCGGCAACGTACACGTCATGGTGGGCGTCGGTGTGCGGTCCAACGGCGATGACATCGACCAAGACGACCAGCAGAAGTTCAAGGCGTCCTTCGGAGCCATCACCTACGGAGGGCTGACCTGATGCCCGCAGTCCATATCGACCAGTCTCAGGTGGTTTACGAAGACGTGTCCTGTATGGATACGGACGGAGAAACCGTAGAGACTCCAGCCATCGTCATCCCGGTGGTCATCCCCCTCGACCAGATTGGAGAATGGGACGCCGTCTACGACCCTTCGTCTGGTTCCTCCCCGAATGCTTCCAACAGCAGGATCATAGCGAGGGCCGTGCTTGATGCCATGCAAGCGCATACGGAGGCACCATGACCCTCGACCAGTTGCTCCCGTACATCGCTGGACCGGGAGGGGCGATTGTCGTCTGTGTTTTGGTTGGGTGGGCGGTCTACCGGCTGCTTGTCCACTTCGCCGTCCCGCTGATGCAGGGTGCCGTTGATCGGCATCTGGCTCAGGTAGACGAGATGAACCAGCGTCACAGCGACGAGCACCGGCAGATCATCGACGCGCTGAACAACGGGAGCGTCTGCAAGTTCTCCGAGGCTGCGAAGTAGATGCCCCGACAACGCCCCAAGTGGAAGCGCCCGACACCGAAGCCTCGTGTCGTGGTGTCCATGCCTCAGTCTCGAGTCGTGGCCGTGCCCGACACCGAGTTGATGAAGAAGGTCGCAGAAGACGTGGTTCTGGTGATGGCCAATCTGGAAGCCAAGCACAACACTGGTGCCTTCTGAGCCGCCCATCGTGGCAGTTGGACTTCGACTGCAAGGCGTGTGGTGCCTGCTGTCGCGCAATCGGTTGCATCTACCTCGACCAGAGCACCAACCGGTGTAAGGTCTACGAGGACCGGCCAGACTTCTGCCGCGTGGGCTTCTCGCGTCCCGCAGACATGCCGGTCGCAGACTACATCGAGCAAACCCACAAAGCCTGCAAGGTGCTGGAGAAAGTGTATGGGACAAGTCCAGATTCCCCTCGGTCGGGTGATCCGACTTCTCGCGAAGACCATCAGAATGAGCAAGGGAGGACTCGACAAGGATGAACGTCGTGACCTTGGGCTGGAACTGCTGCTGATTGCGGCACACGTCCTCGAAGGTCTGGATGACACCGACAATCAGGAGAGGCTGTTCAACCGTGCCATGGCTGCAACCGATGACCGGTAAGCGCCCCGGCGTCTGGTTCTCGTGGAAGGAACTACAGGTCACGTCCACCGGCATCAGGAACGTGGCACCGGCTGACGCACGGCTCAACCTCCGACTGCTTGTCCATCACTGTCTCGACCCCCTCAGGGTGCAT
>Ga0080013_1001563_pt1 | contig 29872 bp, 40 predicted proteins | sample ETNvirenome_6_85_FD_69236 | JGI IMG/M metagenome (GOLD analysis project Ga0080013, IMG submission 69236) | Marine viral communities from the Pacific Ocean - ETNP_6_85 (SPADES assembly) (version 2) | ecosystem: Environmental > Aquatic > Marine > Oceanic | place: Pacific Ocean | collected 2013-06-19 | reverse complement strand
CTCCGGCCGGGGTAGGTGGAGGGGGGTCACCCCCCTTGCCCGCCACGGACGAACGCCGACAACCCAGCGGCCCCCGCCGAGTGGTAACAGCTGCAACGGAGCAACCCCGGCTATCGGCTGTGCTGTTACCGGTGTTACCAGTAGCCGCCGCCGACTGGTAACAGCATGAAGCCAAGGACGGCCCGGCACTATCGGCGGGCCGTTGCCGTTGTTGCCGGTTTTCTGCGAACAGGAGACACGTATATACGGAAGCGCCCCTGAGCGGCTCTAGGGGTGCGATCTCAAGAACAGGGCGTCTATAAATATGTAGAGTGGTAACAGATCCCCCATATATAAGGACGGCCCCACCTTTTACCCTGTTACCAGTCGTGATCCGCAACTGGTAACAACGGTAACAGGCAACGCGGGAACGCCGCCTATCGTCGGATCTTGTTGCCGGTCGTGTTTCCGGACTGGTAACAAGCGCCGAGGCGCGATCGGGGCCGGTCACGTCCAGCGCTCACGCCGGCCGCCGAGTCCCCACTCAGTCCTCAGCGGGTGCTCGGCAAGGCGGGCCACTCGCTCACGGGCCGCCCGGGTCAACGCGGCGCCGTCTTGCTCGGCGTCGTCAAGCCCGGCCCTGAGGAGCGCGTAGAAGTGACACACGCGGCCGTGGTGCTCTGACAGGGCCGCCCCTTGCTCGCGGGCCGCGGCCGGGTCGCTCATGGCGTCCCACGCCGCCGCCAGCTCGGCGGCCACGTCCAGCGAGGCCGCCACGTGTACCACCCACTGAGCGCGCACGTTCGCACGGGTCACGGGTCCAAATTTCATAGGCACACCTCTGAGATCACGTCACGGGGCAAGACCACGCACCGCACGAGCACACCGCCGATCCGAGTGGCCCGCGTGCGCCGGCTCGGATCCGTCGTCAGCCACCCCCGCTCCTTCCACCTCGCCACCACGCCACGATCGAAGCCGTGCCGATCTAGAACCTCACGCACGGCGCTAGGCACGATCGCCACCTCGGCCCACGAGTCGCCGTGTTCCCAACGTCCGAGCCACTGGCGGCCACGCTCGGCGGGCTGGTCAACGGCCGGCGTCCTCTCGTGAAAATCGCCTTGTCTCTGGACACACCACCCCCACACGAGCCTCAGCGCCTCGGCGGGCTGGTCGGCGTCCTCGCCACCACGGCGCGCGGCATCCAACGCGACCCGGATCGGGTTGCACGACGGCGCGGGCAAGCCGGCGGCCTCGGCGGCATACTTGGCGGTCTCGAGGACGGCCACCGCGTCGCCGAGGCGTGAGGACACGGCCCCGCTCAGTGGGTACTCGATCCCGGCGTGGTGCTTCCGCAGTTCCGCCAGGTGCTCGCCAGCGACCAGCCACCGCAAGACGCGGCGGCCGAGGTGGCCATAGTGACGCTCGGCGCCGAGCGAGAGACGCCGCGCCAGCTTGCCGCACGACAAGGGGGAGCCGACGAAGCAGAGCACCCGCGCCCGCGTGCCGGCGTCCCGTGAGAAGTCCGTTAGCCGTTGCTCCCCACTAGATATCAGCCACGAGCGCCACGACTCCACACGCCTCAGCCCGACGCCCCGGCCACCGCGGCCCGGCTTGCCCCTCACGGCACCCGATCCGCCTGAGTGCATGTAGACGATCCCGGCCACGTCGTCGTCACGCCGGGCCTTTTTTGTGTCATCCAGTATCAGAGGGAACGAGCGCAGGATCGACGCGTACGCCTCCACCCCGGCCGGCGTTACTTTCCACGTCTTGACCACTCGGCGCGGGTCGCCCACGACGGAAGCGGCGACACGTTGTGCGGTGGTCTTGCCCCGGCTAGTTTCGCCGCTCCAATCGATCGCCGCGTTCTCTCTGACGCCGAGCGGTTCGACTAGCAGAGACGCCACGGCCGCATAGATCGCCAGCCACACGGCCGGCTCCTTGCGGCCCTCTTGCACCACCTCGGCAACCCAGCCGGGCCAGCTGCCCCCCGCGACGTACCCCGCGGCAAGTTGCCGGATCCCCGTGTCCTCAGCGAGCTGGACGGACCCGGCCCCTATCCACTCGGCCCCGTACAGAAAACCCACGTCGCCTATCCAGCCGAGCCGACACGCGAGCCGACGCCGCGGGTACGCCTCGGCATTTACAGCGATCACGCGGTCCAGATACGTGACGAGCTCCCGTGCGCTAGCGCTCGTGACGGGCAAGCCGAGGCCCGCCAGCGCCACGATCCCGCGGGCGTCGGCAAGCTGTGAAAGCGGCACGAGCGCGTCAGCCCAGTGGCCCGCCACCTGACGCCACGTGATCCGGGCGTAGTGCTCCCCCGTGTCCGCGTCGTCAAGGTACGCCGCCACGTACACGGGCCGGCTCGTGACCCTCACCTCAGCGCCGTCTTGCTCACGCACCACGCCCGCCGCCGTCACGCGGTAGCCGCTCGGCATAGTGTCGGGCACGCCGTCGGGCGCCTCCACTCCCACGGGCGCCACCACACGAAGCCGGATCAAGCGCTCTAGGCGCTTGCAAGCCCTACCCGCGCCCCGGCACGACTCGATCACGCCGAGCGCGGCCGCCAGCGTCTCAGGGTCGTGCTGCTTGAGGTGGCGCATGTCGCCGAGCAAGGGGCCGCTGAGGTACGCCGTGACCAGCGCGCCGCGCTCTTTCATGGCGCCCGCTTGCACGGCGGCCACGAGCCGGGCCGCGCTCGTGCGTGCCGCCGTCAGGCGCTTGTCGACCCGTACCCCCGCCAACTCGGCGATCTGGCTTTCGTTCACTGGGTCACCTTTGCATAATCGAACAGGGAAGCGGCATAGCCGCACGTGTAGGCATGGTTGCACGTCGCATAGCCCTCAGACTCAATCGCCCACCACACGTCAGCGCCCCCACACTGAGGACACGGCGCCCGCCTGGCGTGGCCATTCTGCACCCGTGCGCCGACGGCCCGCGCCAGCGCCTCACGCGCCGCCGGGTCATATCGTAGCGCGTCACGCGCTCGGCTTGTCTCCTCGGCGGCCGTGCTCGCCATGGCGGCCCGTACCTCACGGCGGCGCCGCTCTCTCTCTTGATCCCGCTTGCGTCGCTCGTGGCGCACGTGGTCAAGCGTGGCGCTCAGGTCCAGCTCACGGCCGTCTCTGGCTTCGTACCTATGCGGCCCGCCGGCCCCGACGGTCGGCACGTAGTAAGCGCGCGCCGGGTCGCAACACGCCCGATCCGCCTGAGCGCCTCGGCGCTTGAGGACGTGCCGGTAAAGGTCCGCCCACTCGGCGCCCGCCACGGCCGCCGCCAACGGCAAGACCACACGGAAGCGTGGCGCGGCCTCGGCGTGTGACCACGTAGTGTGGGCCGCCAGCCGATAGCCCCGCCACGTGGTCAGCGCGTCGTCAAGCGTGGCGCCGTCGTCGTAGTCAAGCACGAGCGCCGACACGCTGACCACGTGAGCGGCGGCCCGCCGTGGCTCGCTGAGGCGCACTGGCGACCACAGAGGACACGAGGCTAGACGCGCCCGCTTGTCGCCGCTCCACTCACGCCACCTACCCAGGTCAAGCGAGAGAGCGGGCCACGACAAGCGGCGCGCGTGAGCCGTCGGATCCTTTGTCGCCGCGTAATAGGCCACGTCCAGCACTAGGCCCGCCGGGCCGCATACACGAACCAGCGCGGCCACACGGCGCGGCCGTATTCAATCGCCGCCAGCCCCCGCGCCGTCAGCACGTACCGCGCCGGGCCGCGCCCGATCCGGTCTATCCACCCCCGCCCCGAAAGCAGATCGAGCCGCTTCCTGGCGGTCTCCCACTCCACCCCCACCTCAGCCGCCACGGCCGCCACGGTCCAGCCGGCCTCAGTCGGGGGTAGCGCCGTCAGCGTGTCGAGCGTGTCAGCCTGGCGCTGAGTCAGCCGATAGCGCCCCACCTCAGGGCAAGGACGGCGCCTCACGGCTGAGCCTCCACTAGCGCAAGCATGGTCTCAATAAAGGCAAGCTGAAGACGGTCTAGCCCGGCGGCCGTAAGCGAGTCGGGCGCCGACAAGGCGCACGAGCGCACCATAAGATCAAGCCATACCCAGCCGGCGTCGCAGCAATCACGAGTCAAAGCAAACAGATCGGAACGCCCTCGAGCCCGAAAGAACCCCCGCGCCCCCGCCGGCCCCGGCTCGCATAGCGCCAGATCGTCAAGCAAGACCCGGCCCCGTGCGGGCGTAAGGCTATGCCTTCCCATGGCCGCCAGCACCTCGGCCGCCGTCCACTCACGCACGCACGCCAGATCCCCCTCAACCACCTCCCAACGCCTCAGCACATTGTCGACGGCGGTCACGTCGTAGTGGGTCATTCTGGAAGCCTCGAACGCACCACGCGCGCCGTCGCCAGTTCGTCTAGTGCCTCACGGATCATGCGTGCGGCCTCGTGGGCCTCGTGATCCCACGCCTCACGCGCCGCCATGCGCTCAACGATAGCCAACGCCTCGATCAGTAGCTCTTTCATGTTCCGTCCTCGCTGACTTCGTGGGCCGCTTGTAGCCGCCCGATCCGGTGCTCGATCTGCACGTCCTCGATCACGTGAGCAAGGACGGCGCCATGGTCACCCGCGGCCCACCACCTCGGCACCTCGGCGCCTGAGGCCGTCTCGATAGTCAGGTCCCACGCCTCGGCGACGCTTGCCTTGCTCACGTGCCGACCACGGCACGCCCGCTCAGAGGTGAACTCAGCTAGGTCCACCTGGCCCGCGTGCGACCAGTACACCCGGCCACCACGCAAGACGGGCGCCACGTACCGAGCCAGCTCAGGCAAGCCGCACACGAGCGCACGAGCCCGCAAGACGGGGAAATCGAACCGCGGTCCACACCACGCCGCCAGCGTCACGCCGGGTGCGTGACAGTCCAGCTCAGCGAGTAGCGCCCTCAGTAGACTGGCCTCGTCGTCGTCGTAGCGCGTGGCCGCTATGACCTCAGGCTTATCGATCCGCAGATCCGCCAAGGCCCACGCGACGATCCGGCAACGCCGAGGCTCCAGCGCGCGCCTGAGGTAGGTGCTCATAGCTTCCTCAAGCTGGGCAGCGGTGGCGCCCGCGGGCCGCGTCACGCTGTAGCCGGCGCCGTGCTCATGATCCCACACCTCCACCACGTCAGACGGGACGTCCCACCTACCAGACCGGGCGCCCCCCACTGAGCCCCACACGTCACTTGGTATCGCGATCGGGCCGCCGTGCGGCAAGCACTCAGGCACGGTCTCCAGGTCCAGCACTAGCACCCCGCCACCTCAAGCCCGCGCGAGATCAGGGCACGCACGGCCGCCGCCAAGGACACGTCGTCGCCCACGTCGCGCGCTAGCTTGCGCCGCCACTTGTCGACCCGTGCGGCCGTCTCAGCGTCCACCGTGATCGCCAGCCGAAACCGACCCTCAGCCTCAGTCATGCTGCCCCCTTGCTCGTGTGCCAATGTGTTACATAGTGCGGCACATTGTGTCAATGTGACGCACGCAAGGAGAGCACATGAGCGACCCGGCTGAGGGTATCCAGATCGTCAAGATCGGAGACGTGACCATGACAGCAGCGCAGGATCAGATCGGGGCCGCACTCGCCGGAGCTCACGGCGAGATCCGAGACGCGCGGCGGAACAACACGAACCCCCACCTCCGAAACAAGTTCGCCGACCTGAGTAGCGTCCTCGCCGCCGTACGCGGCCCCCTTGCTCGGCACGGTCTAGCCGTGACCATGCACGCTCAGACCACGCCCACACATGCCGGCGTGGTGTATGTGTTGACCCACGCCTCAGGACAGTGGCAAGCGGGCGCCCTCTTGCACGAGCGCGGCCGCAACAAGGGTCTCAGCGGGCCTCAGGCTGACGGGGTGTGCATATCTTACGCCCGCCGTTACTGCATTATGAGCCTCACGGCGTGCGCCGCTGGCGACGACGTGGACGGGGCCGGCCTACCAGACGACGGCCGCCAGGTTGCCGACCCACTAGACGCGGCCCGTGAAAGGTTCACCGGCGCCGCCGAGCTGGCCCACGTGACCCGTGCCGAGGTGGCCGCGTGGTGTCAGGCGCACGGCCGCCCCGGCCCCCGCGATATGGACGCGGCTACCCTTGGCAAGCTGACCACGTGGCTCGGCACTGACAAGGGCCGGGTTGCCGTTGCCGAGCACGCCGGCCGCGCGCTTGACGGCGCGCGCTAGTGGTGGTGGTAGTCGAGTGCGACACGTGCGGGCGTCACTTCCGTGTCCGCGTCGCCCGCCAGTGGTGGCGCTCCTCTCGTGCCGTGTGTTGCGGCCGCTCGGCGGCCCTGTGGCTTGACAGCGCGGGCCGGGTCACCCACGACGGCGCCCACGGCCGGCCCGGCGTGCCGTCCTCGAGCCCGGCCCCGATCGAGGACTAACGCCACGATCCGCGATAGTGTGCACATATCTCTGGACGTGGTGGAATGTGTGCCCTATTCTTATGGAGTACCCAGGAGAAACCATGCGACCCGGATCCCTTGTACGAATCGCCCGCGGCGGCCACCTTGTCGGACAGTACGGCACGCTGAGCGCGCCCTATGCTCACGGCCCCGTGCCGTCGTGGGTTGTTGCCCTTGACGACGGCCGCACGGTGGCCGTGCTCGCTTCCCACCTTGAGGCCGTGGACGCCGAGGCCGCGGCCGTTCTCGTGCGCCGCGCGTGCCGCGTCGTCGCATATCGCGGCCCCGCGTTGACCCTTGCCCGTGTCCGCGCCGCGTTGCCCGGCGGCGTCCAGCGCCTGAGCCGCGCGTTCGTCCTCTCTCAGTGCGAGCTGGCGGGCTGGACAGTCCACGCCGAGTAACCCCACCACACCCGCCCCGCCCCGTACCCGCAAGGGACGGGGCCTCAGTGGTGAACCCAGGAGAAAACATGCTCAAGCACGCACGCGGCACGTACCAGCGCGACATATTGGAAGGGCGCGCCCGCTGGTCGGGTAGCGATCTGATCGGCAAGGCGGGCCAGTACCGCGGCCGCTACAAGACCAGCCGCCAGAACCTGGCGGCCCGGCTTGAGGACGCGGGCCACGTCGTCGAAACCCGCACGCACGCCCACGGCTTGATCGTTCTTTACGTGGACGGCGCGCCCGCCTCGGCCACGTCGTGAGCCGGCCCACGTGTGAGGGTTGCGACCAGCCCGCCGGGACGGACCACTACCTAGTGACCCACCACGACGGCACCCACTCTGAGTGCCGCTATTGCGCCGAGTGCGCCGACCTCGCCGGGCACGATTACAACGGCACCACGGCGTCGATCTCTCGCGTGGTGACGTGTGAGCACTGCGATCGACCCGTGCGCCTTGTCGGCACCACCTGGCACCACGTCACGCCCGATCCGGCGTGCTTCTATTCGGTGTCGCCGTGACCTTGGTTGATCTGTTTGCCGGCGCTGGCGGCGCGTCGCTCGGCGCTCACGCGGCCGGGTTCGAAGTGGAGGCCGTAGAGCTGGACGCCGACGCCGTGGCAACCCACCGCGCCGCGTTGCCCGGCGTGGTGCATCATTGCGACGTGCGGGAATGGCGCCCCTCAGGCCCCGTGGGCGTCGTGTGGGCGTCCCCGCCGTGTCAGTGCTGGTCAAGCGCCGGCGGGCGCCTCGGCGCGCGTGACAAGGCCCGCAACGGCTTCCCATGGACGTGGGCCGCGGTGGACCGTGCCGCGCCCCGCTGGCTCGTGATCGAGAACGTGCCCGCGCTGACGTACCACAGCCGCCGCCACTGTGGAGATCCCAACTATTGCCCCGGCTGCTATTGGCGTGAGGTGGTGCTACCCGCGGCCCGTGCTCGGTTCGCGTGCGTGACCTGGCGGATCGTCAACGCGGCCGATCACGGCGTACCTCAGACCCGGCGTCGCGTGTTTCTCGTGGCCGGGCCGCGCCCGTATACGTGGCCCACGGCCACACATTGCGACCCGTCCGATCCGCTCTTGCTCGCCACGGGCCGCCGGCCGTGGGTCAGCATGGGCGCGGCGCTCGGCTTGTCTTGCGTGGTGGATGGTATGCGAAACACCCCCGCCAACCCCCGCCAAGAGCGGCCCCGCGGTAGCCACGAGCCCGCGCCGACCATGGGCGGCCGTGGAAATATGATTGTCCGCGTCATAGGCGGCGGCGGCAACCCGCACGGCAAGGGCCGCCCGCACGAGCGTAACTACCGCGATCTCACGGGCGGGCCGTGCGTCACGATCGCGGCGTCCCACGTGGGCAACCGTGGCCCGTGGGTATGTACCACCACGCGCCGCCGCCTCACGCCCGCCGAGCGTGCCACCTTGCAAGCCTTTCCCGCTGACTACCCGTGGACCGGCGCCACGAAGTCAAGCATATACCGACAGATCGGTAACGCCGTGCCGCCGCCAGTGGCTGAGGCCCTGTTACGAAACATCCCACAAGGAGAGAGCGCGTGAAACTTGACGAACTGATCGAGGTGCTGGGCACCTATGACCCGCCCGCGGGGCATCGAATAGACGCCGTGGTGGTGGTGACTGAGCGCTGGCTCATGGTCACCACGAGCGACGACGGCGAAAACACGCAACACGACGCGCTCAGGCTTGACGGCGTGTGGACGATCGAAAGGGGCGCGGCATGATCCGGCTCACACTGAATAGCGGCGATCCGGTGTTTCTCGTGCCCGCGGCCGTGGTGGCCGTGCGTGACGACGACGACGGCAAGGCGGTGGTTTACTGCCTCGGCGGTGGCGTGTGGCAAGTCAAGGAGACCGCTCAGGCCGTGGCTTACGAGGTGGCCTATGCGCTCGGCGGGGCGTCGCCGTGACCCGGCGCACGTATGGCATGGACGCCCCGCGCCGGCTGGTCGTGCGAGTGCCTGGCGTCCTCTGGACCCGGCTCGAGGACGCCGCCCGCGCCGCCGGCTTGACCGTCAGCGAGTACACCCGGCGCGCACTGGCGGCCCGGCTTGAGGAGATACCATGCGCCGACACGTGATCGAGGTGGTGGCCGAGGCCGTGGGCGTGGTCGTGATCGGCGCGCTCATGGCGTGGTGTGTCGTGGTCCTGCTCACGCCGACGCCGCTCTGAGTGGGCCGCTCACAACGCAACAAGGGGGCCGCCGCTGAGCGTGAGGTGGCCCGCTTCTTGCGTGACCACCTCGGCGCCGGCTGGACCGTGACCCGCTCGGCGATCGGCGAGTCAACCCACGATCTACAGGTGCTCGATCCGCTGGGTCGACCGTGGCGCTATGCGGCCGAGGTGAAACGCTACCGCGGCTTCTCCGTGGGTGAGGCGTGCCGAGGCTCGGCGCGCTGGCGTGCGTGGTGGGATCAAGCGACCCGCCAGGCCGCCCACGTGGGCCGGTCTCCACTCCTGATCACACGTGGCGACCGCCGGCCGTGGTGGGTGTGGCGGCTCGGCGGGGGCCGCACGGCCGCCCCGTGCGTGGTGCACCTCGGCGCCGTGGTGGGCGTGCGCCTTGTTGACCTTGAGCCCGCCGAGCTGGCGTGAGGTGGTAGACTCCACACGCGGCGGCCGGATCCAAGGGGTATGGGTTGCGTCAGTGTTTCGCGCGCCGGCCGCCGCGCTCCCTTCTCAGTACGCCCCTGACGGTCTGAATAGCCGTCAGGATCTCGCCGAGGCGCGCGCGCTCGGCGTCGTCGTCGCTTGAGAGTAGCCGCGCCGCGTGCGTGACCTGGATATCTGAGAGGAGCGCCTCAGCGACTCGTGCCCGGTTGCGTGGCGCCAGCCGTGCCAAGAGGATCAAGATCGGGCCGACGGGTATCACCCGCGGGCGTGGACGAATAGCGCGCGGATCCGGGCAAGCCAGCCGGCACGCGTGGGCGCCTCACGCGATAGCGCGTCAAGATCGATCGCCGCCGTCTCCCGCTCCTCTCGTGCCCGCTTGCACTCGGCGAGTTGCCGAACCAACTCAGGGTCAAGCCCTGTCATTGTGCCCCACCTCACGTGCCCGCTCTCGCTCATGGCAACACCTCAGCTGAGCCCACGGCCCCGCCTGATAAAGCATACGCGGCCGACCCGCCCGCGGCCGCCAGAATCGGCCCGATCACGGCTACGATCCGGGCCACCTGAGCGGCGTCGGGTAGCACGATCCGGCGTGCGAGCTCCGCGCGCGTATCCCTGAGGACCGCCGTACATTCACCGATCGCCGCGTTGGCGTCCTTGAGCACCCCCGCAAGATCCGCGGCGGCGCTCAAGTCTTGCACCGTGGCCCGGCACGCGGCGAACTCATCCGCGATTAGATCACACGTCGGCCGCCACGTGGGGCGCCGGTCCTCAGGTAGCTCCTCCAGTAGCCGGCGCAATTCGGCACGGGCGCGCTCAGGGTCCATAGCTAGTCGGCCGCTTGGATCTTGATCTCGCTGATCAGCGCCTCGATCGCCTTGACCGCTCGGCGCCCGTGCGCCTCGATCCTCTCGATCTCGCGTGGCGTCACGCGCCCGTCAGCGGCGGCCCGTGCCACGTCAACCACGGCACGCACGGCGGCCACGGCGTCGGCCACTTCGTCGGCAAGGCCCACGATCTCAAGCCACGTCAGTTTGCCCACGTCAGACTCCCTCAGGCAGTGTCAGCACGGCCACCGCATAGCCCGCCAGGCCGGCGGCCCCTTCCCACGTTCCGTACGTGTCACGGTAGCCACGAGCCACGGAAGATTGCACCACACGAACGCGCCCGTCCTCGAGCCCCCGTACTAGGTACGTGTGACCCGTGGCGCCGGGCTGGTATCGATCGTCGTCAGCGTCGGCGCCGTCGCCGAGGCTGAGCCCCTGCCACCTCTGCACCACGCACCACCGGCCCGCACGGATCGGCGGGGCCGCGCTGCCCACTTTGTCGACATACACCACGGCGCCGCCGTGTAGCTCTTTCGCGGCGTCGATCGACGACCACGGCCACGTAGGATCGATCACGTTAGCGGCGGCCCACCATGCCGTGTCCTGTAGACGGTAGGTTTGCCAGCTCGCCGGGTTCGCGACGTGGTGGCCCGCGGCCTCACGTAGCGCCGTCGCCACCATAGAACAGCACGGCAGCGCGGTGCCCTTGACCCAGCGCCGCCACGGCGAGGACCTAACCAGCTCGTCTAGCGTCATGGGAAGCGCCAGCCCTGAGTCCTTGCATACGCGCGGATCTTGTTGCGCTCGGCAAGTGTGGGCGCCTGTCCGCCCTCAAGTTGTCCGAGGCGCTGACTCGTGAACCCGTACTGAGCGGCGCGCTGGCTTGTCTGAGTGTAGCCGTCAGCGGCTAGTTCAACTTTCAATAGCTTGAGGGTCCGTTCCCACGACGTAAACCGCACGATAATATCCGTACCGCCCCGCGTACGGTCGGCCCGCTGGCGGATCCCCGTCCATCCATAGCCCACTAGATCGCCCCTTCTACGTACGTGATCCGCGTGTTGATCACGTTATCCGTGTCGGCGTCCACGGTGGATCGGACGTAGACCTTGCCGTCCGTGGTGCAGAACGACACGGCTGAGGCGTCGGATACGTCAGCGGCGGCCGCGGCGAACTCGGCCCGCTCGTCTATCGTCGCGATCCCCGTGGCCGTTCCATATTTCGGCTGGATCGTGGTGCCTGTACCACTCGCCAAGACGGCGACATAGTGCACGATCGACACGCACGCGCCGACGCTCAGGCCCGTGTCGAACGACCACTCAGACGCGGCCGCGGCCTCGGTCTCAGCGCACGTCACGAACCAGTGGCGCCGGCCCGCACTGATCACGGGTCCGGTAACAGTCACGGCAGCGGCATAGGCCATGGTCGGCCTCCTTGTTGCGGGAGATTATCACGACGCCCGGACTAGGGCGTGAGGCACGACAAGCACGACGACCACCCCCGACGCCGTGATCTTGAGATCATGCACGAGCGCGGGCGCGTCCGTGTAGCCCAGATCCGAGTCGGTCAGCGTCACCACGTCGCACGGTAGGAGGTATTCAAGCGCCGACCCTTGCGCACTGTACGTGATCTGAGCGTGTGGCAAGGCCCGCGCCCTCAAGACCTCCAGCCCGATCAGATCGGCGGCCGAGTCGTGCCACACGTGCGGGCATTGCACCGTCAGCGGATACACGGCGCCATAGTCACGCTGAGACGCCCGCGCGATCTCGTGTGGATACACCCGATCGTCACGGCCCACGCTTGCCATAGGAAAGCCGCCCCGCCGCTCATACCGGGCCGAAAATACGCGGCGGCTGAGATACGTGGTGCCACCACGCTGAGGCCGGTACTCGATCGTGATCTCGTTAGCCGTCGATCCCGCGCCCGCGTAGGTCCGCGCTAGCCCCTTGCGTGCGACGTTGCGATCGTGCTCAAGCTGGGCGACCGCCTGGCGTGCCTGACAAGTCCAGTCCCACGGCCGGATCGACAGGCCCGCCCCGGTATGCACCACGCGGGCCGACACGAAAGGGAGCACGGCCTCAGCCACCCACTCCCACGCCACGATCTCAGGGTCGTTGATCCAGGTATCGATCCGCACTTCGTCAAGCACCGGCACGAACCGCGCTAGATCGTTGCTGTCAACAAGCAGCCGGCCGCCGTGGGCAAGCAGCGCCCACCGTATCGCCGAGCCACACCCCTCGATCGGGCCGGGTCCGTACGGATCGAGCAAGCCACCACCGCGGCCGGGTTCGTCGTCGAATCCGACATACCAAGACGCGCGGGTGCTCGCACCGGTCCATAGCGCGGTGCCCGGGTAGCTGCCGCCGTCTCTTATCAGGGTATATCCATAGCGGGCGCCCAGTTCGTCAGCACGAAACGAGACATCGAATATGTCAGTGTGCGAGCCGCCATACTCGGCGTCGTAGATCTTCACGCTCGCGACGTCCATGTCGCCGAAACCCACCATGATCGCGCTCAGGGATGGGTCGGCCGCGCTGACTCTGGTAAAGGGGACAGGCACCACGGGCCACCTAAAGCCCGATCCGGGGTAGCCTATGATCACGGGATAGACGGCGCCCTCATCCTCGGCAAGGCGGGTCATGCCCCCCGCGTCGGGTAGCGTCACGGAGTCGACCCGCGCCTGAGGCTCCAAGATCGGATCGGTATCGTCGACACCGGACACGGCCACAGAGAACGCCACGCCGTCGGCAGCGGCGCCCACCTTGACGCCACGCACGCGGCCCGCCAGCCACACGCGCGCCAGCTCGAACGAATCGCCCTCAGTCCACCTGTAGAGCGTGGCGGGTTGCCCCTCGAGAACGACCCCGCGGGCCGCCTGAGTGGCATAGTCCACGCCGTCTATCAGCGTAAAACCGATCGACACGTCAGCAGACTGAGGCCGCGACAACTCCAGATCCGCCAGCGCGGCCCGCCACACGTAGCCGCCCGCGCTCACGTCCGACACGCCAGAGCACCACCGCCCCGTGACGCTGCCGAGCCGGGCCACGAGTAGCCAGCGCGCCGCCATTAGATCGACTCCACGATCTCAAGCCGTGAGACCCGGTGCACGAGCCGGCCGCTTGTTTCGTCGGCCGGGCTAGCCACGTGATCAAGCCGTATATCGCCCGACGCGAACCCATACAAAATCCGCCGCGGATCCGTGATCTCCGTGTCACTGGCGCCCGGCATGGCCCTAATTGCGACCACGGGCAAGGCGCCCGCGCCGGTATCCGTCAGCGCGCCCGCCAAGGCGTCCCACGCGCCGTCACTCAGAGCGAGCGCCGGATCGGCGGACTCAGCCCAATAATCCGGATCCGTCGCGTCTAGCTTCGTGATCTGCACGTCGTGATCAAGCGTCCACACGCGCTGAGGGGGGCCGAGCTGGGCACGCTGCTCGCTGCCCCGATCGTCCACCGTGGCCCGGTATCGCTGGCGCCGCGTCTCACTCCAGCCACGCGCCAGACGGTCACCAAAAGGCACCACCTCGCCGAGGACGATCGCGCCCGCGTGGTATCCCGTGTCAGCGTCCGGTATCGCCTGACTCGCCGCGGCCCTGACTCGCCAGTACCGCGCCTCAGGTTGGCCGGACGCCGTGAGGTACACCACGATCGCGCCTGAGTGCCACTGTAGCGCAACGGTGGCCCCTGCTTCCGAGCCGTCAACGCCCGTCAGCCTGAGCCGTGTCGGCAGATCGGCGGCCGCGTTCCACACGCCCACGTCAGACGCGGCGATCTGGCGTACCTCGCCACCCACGAACCGGGCGTACCCGTCGATCAGATCGCCACGGCCGAGGACGTGGGCGCCCGTGCTACCCGCGGCGGGCGCTAGCTGGTCACCCGTCAGCGTGTAGCTGAGCCCGCTCCACCCGGTCGTAAGGTCAAGCGTGCCCCTCGTGGTCCACGCCGATCCGTTCGTGCTGGTTTCGATCGTCCAGATCGGGACGTTCGTGCGGGCCACGTACAGGGCCACGCACCGCCCGATCCGAGTGGCGGCCGCCAGATCCCACACCAGCTCGATCGCCGTGGTGCCCGTTTGACGCCAGCCCGTACGCGGCGACGCAGACACCTCAGGGAACGCCGCGCTGAGTGGATAGTCGTGCGACGGGCTGAGCGTCCACGACTGCCGAGCCAGCCCCGATCCACCACTGGCGGATAGCTTGAGCCGGCCCGTGCTCGTGCCGGCGTCAGGTATGGCGACACCACGGCCCGCGGGGGGGAGCTCACGGCCGAGTGAGGTGGTGCCTGAGAAATACATAGTCGCGGCCGTGGGCTTAGATCCTTGTATCCACGCCCAGTCAAGCTGAGAACACTGGCCCATAGCGCCCCACACGAGCGCCGAGGACGCGGCCGGTGATCCGGTGTCGCTCGTACAGGTCACGGCGTCGGCGCCCACGGTCCAGATCGTCGCACCCGGCGCCCGGTGCCACACGCTTATCTTTCCGCCTGTGATCGTGGCCCGCCACTCCAGCCCCGTGGCGCTATTTGCCGTGACCGTGGCGCGCGTGGCGCTGGCTACGTCGTCATAGACTACGTATTGAGCCGTGCCGATCCGGATCGTCACGGTCCATTCGTCCGTGCCATCGGCCGCCGTGACCGTGACGAACGCCCCGGTCGTGGCCGTCGGCGTTGACGTCCCCGCGAAACTCTCGATCGCCCAGTGAGCGTCTGAGTTTACGCCGGCGCCGATCGTGCTCCGTGTCCAGTACTGGCGGGTTGCCCCACTACTAGCCACGATCCTGAGCGCGCCGCCCACAACTGACGAGCTCCCCCCGACTGACGTCTGAGACCACACGGCCGACGTGTGCGGTAGCTCTAGTGGGAGATATGTACGCCCCCCGGTCACGGTGCCGAACCCGCCCCGCGCCTCCTCATTGAGGACGCCCGACGTAGCGCCGAGCGTTACCTGAGACCAGCCGCCGAGCGTCACCCACCACACGCCCGACGTGGTGGCTACGTTGCTTGCGTGTTGACTCGTGACCACCACGCAACCGTCGGCCACCACGGCGCGGGCGTTCTTCAGATACACCTGAGCCGCGCCAAAATACACGGGAGACTGATCATAGGTGGCCCACGTGGCGCCATAGTCCAGCGAGTACGCGGCCCACGTCTCACCCGTCGCGGACTCGGTATACACGGCCACCGTGCGGCCGTCGGCGTATGTGCAGATCGCGGCCGTGTGGTGGGCCGCCGTGGGCACCGCGATCCGTACGGACTCCGCTAAGGACAGCTTCGTCCACGGCGCCCCGATCCGCTTGACCCTCAGATCGGTGGTCGTGATCTCAAGGTACGAGACAAGGATCGATCCGTCAGGTAGCGCGGCCGCGTCAAGGTCTGAGCCGAAACTGGCCACCGTCTGCACGTGCACCCACTCCGCGCCGTCCGTGCTTGCCCACTGCTTATAAGTGGTGCCCGACCACGACATGAGGAGGAACCCCGCGGGCGTATACACCACGACGCGCTGACCACTCGGCGCCGCGACGGCGTACGGCGTACGCCCCCGCAGGGTCCACGCCGTGTAGTCGGTACTCGTCCACACCTCGCTATTGAGGAGCAGAAACGCCCGGCCGTCGGGGCGTATGGTCAACGCGAGGTGGTCAGTCGAGAACGTGGTGGCCCCCGTCCACGTCGGGCTGAGCGTGGTGACACTCCGATCGGACGGATCGAAGATCGCCGCGCCGGGCGTCGATCCTGTGGAGTACATGACAAGGACACGGCCGTCCGGAATGGTCACTGAGTCGTGGTACTGGCGGTTCGCGCCGCTTGCATAGATCACGGGGCCGGCGCCCGTCATGAGGCCGGGCGTATCGTAGCCCCTCTCAGCGCCGCTATTCTCCGTGCCGAGTCGATACGCGAACCGCGCCGGATCCGTACCGACCACCACCACCTCAGCGCCTTGCTCCCCCTCAGCGTGAACGGTGGCCCGTGACAGCGCGTCAGACGCGACGGCAGCGCCGGGCCGTGGTCCTGCCTCCGTGTATGCCGAGGCCGCGCTCAGCGCGGCGTGCGTGGTGCGAGAGTGCGGGATCAGTAGGCCCGCGCTCGGCTTGTCGATCCGTGCCATACCTAGAACCTCTGAGTAGTGAGGTGGCCCGTGCGCCGACGCCGGCCCGTGAGTTGGAGGAGCTCACGCCCGTCGATCTCAAATACGGCCACGATCGGCGCGTCGTCACCCGTGCGCCCCGTGTCATTTAGGCGCTGAGCGTCCTCGGCGCCGAGTGCGGCTGAGGCTCGTGAGTTCAGCACCACCTCAGACCGCTGGATCCCGATCAGCTCATGGTCTCCACTCATGCCGGGCACGCGCCCGCCAGGGTACTCAGGCGGATCCTGGCTCGCGATCAAAGCGATCTGAGTGGCAAGGAAGGGCGCGACAATACCCAGCGCCACCGCGGGCGCCCCGTATCCTGCATAAGCGACGGACGGGATCAGACTGAGCGCGGCCGTGGCGCTCTGCATGACGGCCGCCGCGATCTGGCCCGTTTTCATAAGACGGAACGATCGGCGGGCCGCTTTCTGTTCTTTCTTGGTCAGCTTGTCTATGTCCCTTTCCCGCCGTTTCTTGCGTTTCTCGGACTCCTCAAGGCGGCGCTCATGCTGCTCAGTCGTGATCTTGCCCTCGCGTAGCAACTGATCGATCGCGGCCTTTCGCTCTCTCGCGTTCTCCTTGGCGTTTCGCTTCTGACTCTTGCGTCGGTTGTCAACGGACTCCTGGATCTTGATCTCTTGCAACTCCGCAATATTCCCCATGGTGCCGATCGCTTGTTGGCCGATCGCGTCGATCGACGTAAAAGCGTTCTCAAGGTGATACGCCAGCCCCTCAGCGGCTAGGCTTGCGACGTTGATCTTGTCGGGCAATTCGTCAAACTGGACGGCTATCGCGGCGCACTCGGCGTCAATCCGATCAAGCAGTAGCAACCACTCGCCGGCCTTGCGGTTGATCTCACCCTGGGCTTCGAACGCGGCGTCAAACTCAGCGCCGATCTTGATCTCAGCCACGGCCGAGGTGGCCGCCGCTAGATCGTCCTGATCCTTTTTACGCCGCCGCGCCGCCGCGGCGGCCCGGTCGTGAGCGGCCGCCAGTTCGTCGGCCCTTACCTGAGCGCGCTCCTCGTTCGTGATCAGCGGGCCGAAACCGTCCGAGAGCATATTCCACTGGAAATTGGCCGCCGTCGCCGCGTTCGTGGCCCCGTCGATCTCTCGCTTGAGTTCGTCCACAGACGTGGCGGCTAGCAGTGACTCTATCCCCAGTTTCGTGGCCGCCATGGCCAGGCCCACGCCGGAAGCACCGCCGCCCATGGCCATGGTGGACTCAATCACCTTATCCGTCAGCGAATCGACCGTGTACCCGGTCGACTCCCACGCGCCCGATAGCATGCGCGAAATAGTGACGATCCTGAGCGACTCGTCGGCCGCCGTCGTCAGCGCGGGCGCCAGCTCGCCACCGATCTCAGCGGCGGCGATCTTGGCGGCTATCGCAAGCCGATCCGTTGCCACGACATAGTCATCTAGATTCTGCCGGGCCGAGTCGCTGACCAGCGCGGCGACCGCCGGTCCTAACTCTCTCAACTCGACCAGCGCCTCAGCGCCGGCGTTCGTCAGGGATACCAGGCCGGCCGCCAGGCCCGCGATCGCCACGCCACCGATCGCCACGCCGCCGAGCGCCATACCCAGCGCGGCCGCGCCGGCACTTGCCCCGCCTATAGCCTCGGCCGCGTCGAACGCGTCGCCGGCCACGCCGCCAAACACGGCCGAGCTCAGGCCCTTGAGCGCGGAGAACTGACCGGTAAAACTGCGATCGTACTCCTTCTCAATCGCACTAGCCGCGCGGGCGTTGGCTTTGATGATGCCTTTCGCCATGCGCTTCGCTTCCCTATTGCTCACGCCGCGCGCACTCTTGATCGCGTCCGTGAGCGGATCCATTGCCTTGTCTAGATCCTCCATTTCGCCGAGCATCCGTTTCGCCATGCCACGAGCGGCGGCCCGCCCCTCAGCGGGTAGCTTGCTCAGCGCGTCCTCTAGTGGCCCGGTGTCGCCCCGGATCTCGACGACGCTAACTGGCATTATCGAGCGCCTCCAGCACCCGCTCAGCCACGTCGTCAGCTCGCATCTGAGCGCCGATCGTCACCTCGTCGGCATAGTGCCACCACACGAATACGCCGCGGTGGCGACTAGAGGCGCGCACGCCGGGCCAGTGGATGTAGCGAGTATATGGGCGCCGGCTCGTGTACTTGGCGCCGTGCTTCGTCTCCGTGTACTTGAGGCCCGCCACGAACGCGCCGCTATTCCGCGGCGCCTCACGCACCATAGCGTCAAACTCAGGTCGCATGATCTCGCGTAGCACCTCAGCGGCATGACCCAGCGCCACGACGTTAGCGCGCTGGGCTAGCTCCTCGAGGCCGGTAAACACCACGCCGTCAGTAGCCCCCGCCGTGCGGCTCCTTGGCTTTGATCCGCCCCGTCTAGCCACCGTCCCCCCCTGCTACGTGGCGCCGCCACACTTGCCAGATCCTCGCTTGCCGGTATGGCGGCTCGTGCCCTAGTGGCGCGCCGCCCGCTTGCCCCCACCACTGCTCAACCAAGATCGACTCTTCCCACGTCGCTAGCTTCACCGTTATGCGGCCGCCTCCCTGGTCGCGCCGCTTTCCAAGTTTCCCGCCGTCTCCTCCATAAGGATCTGAGTCAACAAAGACGGCTCAATCAGCCGCGTATACGCGTCCAACGCGGCCGCATCGATCTCAGCATCCGTCCACCCCCGCGCCGTGAGCTCCCCATACACGGCCCCGCCATACGGAAGCGGCACGCCGGCATAGTGAGCCACGGGCCGGTGTAGCGTTCCGCCGGCCGCCCACGCCACGCCGAGCGCGGCACACGTGCCCCGGATCCAGTTGATCCTGGTACAGTGCCGGATCTCCCGCGGAATGACCGGATCGGCCGGCAACGCCAGGCACACCTCAGCCGACACGGCGGCCCGTTTTCTTTCGCGCTGCTCTTCCGTCAGCTTCTCAGCCTTGTCGATCCGGTCTATCAACCACCGGGCTTGCCCCGGCGCCTCGATCGTGATCTTGCTCATGCGCTCTCCTTGCGTGGTGCTATGCCTCAGTCAGTGCCAGATCGCCAGTCGGCGCCCCGTACGACGTGAAACTGAAGGAGAGCGTGGACGGATCCCCCTCTGACACGTCGATCGAAGTGACCCGGCACTTTTTGAGCACGAACTCCAGATCCGCCGAGTCGCCAAGGTTTGTCCCCTCGATCGTCAGTTTCACGTCCACCGCGTACGGCATATCAGCGCCCGCGCCAAGGACCGACACGTTCGCCGAGTACGCGGCCCGGTTCAGAAGGAAGTCCGCCACCGTGCCCGTTCCGGCCGCCTCAGTGAACTGAGTGAGCATACAAGTGAACGACCCCTCAATGTACTGGCGATCGGTGAAATAGAGACTCTTGAACTTGCCGCGCGACTCGGCCGGGGCCGTGGCCCTGAGCCCCTGAGTGAACCCACTCGCCGAAAAGTCGCCATTGTCGAACGTGACCGCCAACTCTACGGGTGATCCCGTGCCGTCGGCAAGCGTTAGCAGCCCGTTTCCTTTCGCTTTGACCACAGTACTGAGCGCCAAAATTTCCCCCTTTTATACTCTGTTACCGACGGGCTCTAGCCGCCGCAATTGAAACTGGATCCGCTGCTCAAGGTACTGGCCACCGCCGAGCAACAACTCAGCCGATCGCACGTGGCGCGGATCGTACATGCGCAGCGTCGGCCCGGTGCACGCCACCACGATCGAGTCGTGGGCGTCGTGGGCCGCTTGCTCAGTGGTGCGCTGGTCGGCACCCGGGCCGAGGTGGTGCACCGTGCGCACCTCGATCACGTCTCGGACGTAGTAGGGCGATCCGTCCGTGCCGCGGCCGAGTGGATCCTCAGACGCGAGCAAGCGAGCCGACCAACCGGGCAGGTAGCCCGCCGGGTACTCGCTGGCGTCTTGCACCCACGCCAGCGACCTCAGGGCCGCGACGGTAGCCGCCGCCGTCCTCACGGCGCTCAGGGGCGTCTTGCGGGCTACAGTCACCACCGCCACCGACGCCGCCCGCCAGGCCCGGCCGACAGCACGAGCCCGGCCCCGCTCCCTTCCCCGTCCGCGGCGGATATGACGCCCGTCTCAGAGTCGTCGTAGCGGAAGTGAACCGCGGCGAACTCAGCCTCAGCGCGGCGATCGAATTCGTCGGCGAGTTGGCCCGCCTTGCCGGCCCCGATCCCCGTGCGCCCGCTTCCGTATATGATCGCCAGCGCCTCAAACCTGAACGAGTCGAATAGCGCCCACTCGTCAAACACGAGCCACGGGCGCCGGCCGCGCCGCAATAGGCGCCGCTCGATCCGCTTCCGTGCGTCCTCGATCGCCCACGCAAAATTGCTATCAGTGGAGTTTCGATAGGCCGCCAGGTTGCGATCGACGGACAATAGATCGGCGTCCGTGAGCGTCATAGAGAACGCTTGACGCACGAGGTAGCCGGCCGACTCAAACGGGTAAGCCGTGCCGGCGATGGTAAGCGACCAGCGTACGAGCAACGCGTCCGAGAGCGCTTGATCCGACGTAGTGGCCGCCGTGATCGTGTAGGACACTGGAGGCCCGACGCTGGTCACTGACACGGCGTCCACGAGCACGGCCGATCCGAGTAGAACCGACACGGTGCCCGCGCTTGCCGTTTGCTGCGATTGGCTCGCGTCGTATATGTCCAGCGTGATCGCCGAGTCGGCGCCACGTGTCACCACATACGGCTGAGCTAGTCGCGGGCGCATGGCTAGGCCGTCTCACACTGGAGAGCGACCCACGCTGCGGCGATCCGCATGTAGAGCGAATCGTCCCCGTCCGTGCCGTCCGTCCTCATGTAGATCGACCCGTTTGGCTCGGCGGCCGTCGGCACGCCAGTGCCGCTCGTGATCGTCGGCGAGCTGGTCACGGAACGAACGCCGGCCTCGTCAGCCGCCACCACGATCCCCAGCGTCACCCACGGACGCGAGATCCGCGCGTATACCTTGCCGATACTGTCTGCCAATACTGCCATTTCATCACCTCGGCGGGCCTATCCCGGCACGGGTCGGCCCTTGTCACTTTCCCCGCTCTTGCCGCCTGTGCAATTCGCGGGCGCGTTTCTCATAGTTCTTCACGGCTTGCTCACGGGTCATGCCGTGGCGTTGCCGCATTTTGCCGATCCAGGTGTCGCGTTTCTGGCGGATCTCCGGGTTCTCACCGCTCATGCGTCACCCTTGGCACGGCTGGCGCGGCCACCACTGGCGGCCCGCTTCCGTGGTGCTGGCTTGACCGGCTCGGCGGGCGCCGTCGTCGTGAGCTCCGCATAGGCGGCCCGCGCTGACTCCAGCTCGGCGTCATAGTCGGCGATCAACTCCGCGGCGTTAGCCTTGGAAAGGTAGCCCTCAGCCACCCGGTCACGAAGCCGATCGATCCGCTTGTTGATCCGGGTCTCCACCTGTCGAAGCACGGACGAATCGATCTGAAGTTGGTACAGCGCGGCGAGGTGGAGACGAAAGCGCGCCGTGGTGTCCGGGTCCGGCACGGCTACCCAGCGGCGCCCGCCTTGCGTGGACGCCCACGATACCCAGCGAAAGCCATGCCAGTACCCAGCGCCGCCCCGTCCCGTCACGGCTACCCGGCCCACGAAGTCCACGAATTCGCCGAGGCGCGGATCGTGGGCGTCCACCACAACGTATCCCTTGTGGTGCTGATAGTGAGCGATCGACGCCGACGGATCCCCATCCCGGTTGCCATTGATCCCGACGGTATGCCGGGCACACGTGATCCCCGGTAACCACACGCCCGCCTGAGTGGCTCGGCTGTAGACCCACTCCCACGTATGATCCAGTAGCAAGGTGAAAGCGGACGTCGGATCGACGCCCCTCAGCCTTGTCTGCTGTACTTGCGCCGCCGGCCGTACGGCCGACGGGGTGACGTGGTGGCTCATGCGCTCTCCTTGCTATGCGACCCTGGATCGGATCTCGATCCCGCGGGCGTCCTCCAGCTCGGAAACGCCGAGGAACATTTCGCCGAGCATGGTTACGAGGCCGTTCGCCTGACTGTAATCCAGCGTGATCACGTGGTCGGCCGCTACCACCTTTTCGACGTTCGACGGGATCGCCGCGGCGATCTGAGCGCCCGGGATCATCTGGTACTGAAGGGCGCCCTCAGCGAATACCGCTTGTTCGAAGTAGTCAACGCCGCCATTGGTGCCCACTTCGTCACAAGAGAACAGCCGGAACGGCCCCCACGTGCCGTGCTCTCCAACGCCCGACGCCGTGGCCGCCGCGGCCGTGGCCGGCATGTACTGAACGGCACCGCCCGCGGTGCGCAAGGACCGCCGGAATTCGTTGAACGCTTTTGGCTTGAGGATCGCGTACAGGGCGCCACTTGCAAGCGCCTGAGTGAGCGAGAACTCAGCGTCCTCCAACAGCTCGAAACTCATATCCACCGCGCTGGATCCGACGCTGGTTGAGAATCCGGAGAACAGATCGGCCGCCAGGCTGGTAACCGTGCGGCCCGTGGCGCTATCGATCACGCCGGCCACGGCCTCAGGAGTGATGCCGCCCGCCGGGGCACACATACGCCACAGGGTCGACTCAGTGAACTGAAGCAAACGCCGCGTGGGCGTGACGTTCGCCGAGGCGTCGCCGATATCCGAATTCGACGCGCCGCCAAGGATCTCGCTCGTACGGTTCGCGAACTTGAAATTGTCCGCGATCATGGTCGTTTTCGTGGTGTCGGTCCCCATACCACTCAGCCACGGCTTGAGGCTCAGCGCCGCCCGTATGTCGGTCGGATCGTTGACTTTCAAGTGAAGTGCGGTGGCAAGCCTGTGGGCTAGGCCGGCGTTCGTCACCAGATCGGACATAAGCAGTTCGTCGGCCACGGGGGCTCCTTGCGTCAATAGGTCGTAGCGTGTGACCTAGTGCGCATGAGGGAGCGACAACCCGGCGGCCGTGCCTAGTCACTACCAGACACGGCCCCGCGCGTCAACCGCGGCGAGTGTTGATCTGACGTAGGTACTCAGCCTGAGTGACCTCGCCGGCCTTGATCATATCGGCCACCTGGCGCGCGTCCAGACTGGCGAGATTCTGGATCGACGGCGTGCCGCCGGGCACCTGCCCCGCGGCGGGGTTCGGCGCGGGCGCGGCGGGCGTGGCGGCGCCCTCGCGTCCGAAAGCACGAGAGAGCCACGGATCCCCGGTCACGGCGTCGGACGCCGCCCACTCCGCGAAAGAGACCGGCGCCTCAGTGCCCGCTTGATCCTTGCGGTACTCCTCAAGCAAGAACCGCTGAGCCCGCGGCGACGGCGCGGCGCCCTTGCCGGCTAGAAACGACTCGATCGCCGTGAGTTCTAGCCGCTCACGCAACCCCGCGGCCTCAGTCTCAGCGGCCTCAGCGCGGCCCGCCGCGGCCTCAAGTTGAGCGCGTGCCGCGTCGGCGCGGGCGCGCTGGGTATGCAAGCCACGCCAGCCGGCCGCGGGTGTGAACCCGGCCGGCATGGTCTCAGGTAGTGCCGCGTCCGGCATGGTCTCGACCCACGCCGCCCACACGTCAGGCGCGGGCGCGGCGGGCGTGGCTAGTGGCAGGGCCGGCACGGTGGCCGGCTGGTCGCTCTCTTGCTCGCTCATGCGCTTTCCTCAGCTGCAAAGAATGTCTTGCCCGTCGGCCCCATGACGGCCTCAGCGTCGTCGTCACTCAGTCCGAATAGCGTGATCATCATAGCTACCCCGCTCTCCCGGGGGAGCGCGCGACTGGCAACACTGGCGAGCACGGCCGACGCCGCCATGACTTGAGCGCCGTTCAATGCGAGCGCGGCCGCCGGCTCGCTCGGCTGGTCGGCCACCTCGGCGGGCGTCTCCACCTCGGCGGGCGTCTCCACGAGCGCAAGGGGCGCGGCGTCGGCCGGCTCGGCTTGCACGGGCGCGGGTGCTAGGCCCGCCAGCTCGTCGGCGATCCGTGCGGGCGTCCACTCAGGATGCAGATAGGCAAGGGCCGTGTCCGGCCGGATCATGCCGCTATCCGTCAGCCCCCGCACCACCTCAAGCCGGGCGCGGAGCTCGTCAACCGATAGCGGCTCAGCGGCGTAGTGCGTGCCGTACGCGTCAGCCGTCTCAGGTAGCGGCAAGACGGCACCGGGTCTGAGGTAGGCATTCCAGAGACGCGCGGCCGTCTCACTCATGTACGCGTCCGACTGCTCAAGCGACGGCCGGATCTCCTCTCGTGCTCTCTCGATCCCGGCGCGGCTGACTTGGATTGCCACGCCCGCCACACGGCTCAGCCCTGAGCTGGACACGGCCACGTCTTGCGCGCTCATGCCCGCTTGTAGTGCCAACATTTGAACGTATTGCTGGATCGCTTCGAAGTACCCCGCCGGGTCTATGGTGCTCGGAAAACTAGCCAGCGTGGCCGACTTGCCGGCGTGTGAACGGACCTCGAGGACGCCCACGCGGCTGAGTACGCGCTGGGTTTGCCCCCCGATCGACTGGACCGTGCCGCCGCTCAGATCCCCGTCCACGAGCGCACGCGCCGGAAACGAGCCGTCGCGCATACCCTCAAGCCAGTACGTCAGGAGCGTGGAGGTAGTCAGCGTACCTGAGACTAGCTCGATCCCCTCGTATGGCGAGAACACACGATCGCCGCCCATGCGTGCATGGTAGAGGACGTACGGCAAGATCGGGCGGCCCGCCGTGTCGTGGTACGGGTAGCCGGCGTCCCACTCGGCGGCCTCAGGCACATAGTCGCCCGTCACGTCGACCAGGCCGCGCTCTCCATCGTACGCGAGCACGGCGAACAGGGGCACCGGGCCGGACACGTCCCACCGCTCGGCGACCCAGCACACGGCGCCCGACGCGTGCCGGCGTCTGACAAGGTGAGTCAGCGCGACGAGCTGACCCGGCCGATCCGGATCTGCCGTCACGTCCACCACGAGCGGCGCGGCCACGGCCGACCAGTACAGATCGCCGCCGCGTACGTCGACACGTGCCACGGCCTCACGGCACGCACGGGTCAACAACTCGACACGGGCGGACACGGCCCACCGTCGATCGTGGCTGACTTCGCTCAGGCCCGCGTGGGGCAGCGTCGGATCGGCCGCCAGGTACACCGCGGCGGCGCGGCGATAGGTGGTGGAGATCTGAGCGTGGTAACTCCGGAACGGGTTGCACCCCAGATCGGCCGGCGGGAGGTGGCTGTGGACGTCCTCATGGAACCACATCCTGAGGTGGTCCTCGGCGTCAGATTCCCACTCACCCTCAATCAGACGCACGCGCCTCAGTCCTTCCTCGGCCCGCGCTTGATCCTCGGCCGATAGTGCCGCCATGAGCCCGCTAGAGTCACCCGTCATGCTTCCCCCGCCGTGCCTCACCCTAACGCATAAACAACGGCGCCCACACGCCGCCCCGCTGTTCTATTAGCCAGTCCTGAGCCGCGTACCTCACGGCGTCGATCCCGTCCTTGCGGTCACGGTCGGCCCGCGTGGTGCTGCCCTGGTACGTCTGAGCGCACGATATGAAGCGGTGGCACGAGCGGTGAACGTGGAATCTGTTGTCTTTCAGCGCGTGATTTAGTGCGATCTCCCCGACTCGCCAGGCACCCGGCGCCTTGCTCGGAACGTCGATCCGGAACGGTGCCCGCCGAGTGCCTAGCAGGGTCGCGATCTGAGCCTCGATCCAGCCGTTGCGGCTTGCCCCGATCACGCCTCGGCGTGACTCCTCACCACTGCCCACGTCACCACGGGCGGCGCTCACGGCGTACGGGCTGACCCCCACCTCAGCGAGCATGTCCAGGATCCCGCGGGCATCCACCTCAGGTGTGTTGGCGCCGGCCCCTACCCACTCACGCATAAGATAGAACTCAGGGCGCCCACGCGGGCCGACCGGATCGACGCCGAGCAAGGCCGCGATCTGTTTTCCCATGCCTTGCCCGTGGTCTATGCCGAGCACGTATAGCGGCCATTCTCGGCACTTTCGATCGGCTTCGTCGTCTAGTACGTGATCCCCTGAGAAGTACGAGAACGCGCGGGAGCTCGCCGCCCCTTCCCACGCGCCACGAAGCCGCTGAGGCTCCTCTAGTGTGCCGGTCCACTTGTCGCGCTGGCGGCGGTATTGCTCATCCGTCAGCCACGGCACGTTGTCGCGGGTCCACTCGGCGACGTATTGCACCCACTTCGTCGGCATTTCATGGCGGCCCGGCCCGGTCTCAGGTAGGTCCTCGGCGCCTTCCACCACGGCCCTCAGCCGTTCCAGATCGTCGCGGCCACGGTTCACCATTGTAGCGCCGATCGTGATCTTGCCCTCACGGCCCGGCCCCGTGCGGCCCGTGTTGGCGTTTAGGTGCGGAATGGTGGGCGGCTCATCGAACACGATCCGATCAAACTCGGCGCCCTCGTGCGAGCTGGCGCCGTCCTCCAGTGACCGGAATTCGATGATCGAACCGTTCCTCAGGAGTGCCGTTCCGTGTCGATTGAAACCGGTGCCCGGCGCGTATGCCGATCGATCGTCAAGCCGGCCGGCTAAAAAGTGGCTGAGGTATCGCTGCCCCACGGCGCGGCACTGGGCACGGGTCGGCCCGATCCAGCGGCCCCGATAGCCCGGCCGGTCCACGGCCTCACGGGCTAGCATGTAGGCCATATGATAGCTCTTTCCCACTCTATTGCATGCACGCCATAGTTGATGGTGTGCCGGGTCTGCTATAGCCTCGGCCCACACGCGCGACGGCAGAAACACCGCCAGCGGGTCGGCACGCATAGACCTCAGGGCTACAGCGAGATTCACACGAATAGCCCGATCTGCCCACACGGCGGCCGGCTCATGGTCAGGTGCTCGCGTTGCTGTTTTGAAAACGTCCGCTTCTGCCCGCACCGCTCGTGCGTGATCTCGCACGTGTACCAGCCCTCAGCGACCAGCGCCGCGATCGGCTCGGCTTCCGATATGCACACGTGGGCGCCCGCGTCACGCCAGCGCCGCGCCAGCTCCACCACGGCGGCCCGGCCTAGATCGTCGTGGGCATAGCCCGTGGTGTTCTGGTATGGCGGATCGAGGTACACCCACGATCCGGCGGGCAGATCGGCCGGCTCGAGGTGGCGGGCGTCGTCGACTATGGCGGCCGGGATCGCGGGTAGGTCGTCAAGACGGGGCGCCCCCTCTCGTGGTAGCGCCTCAAACCCGGCCGCCAGTGGCTCGATCTGGGTACAGAATTCGGCGCCGCCGTGCGTGGTGCCGCCCTTGCCAGTGTTCCGCCAGGTGACCGGATCTAGGTTGATCAGGCGGTTAGCGCTCATGAGCCGAGCGGCCCGCGCCACCTCACGCGGATCGATCGTGGTGGCCGTGTCCTCCACACGCCGCGACAAGGACTCCAACGATATCGCACTGATCTTGCCGCACGGGCGCACGTCAGGCCCGGCCCACCTCGGCGAACTGGACGGGCGGCCACACGACCACGCGTCAACCAGCGCGGCCCGCGCCACCTCACGCGGATCGATCGTGGTGTCGACAAGGCGCTCAGCCGTGCGCTCACAACCGAGTGATTGATCACGGGCCTCAGTGGTCCACGTGGCCCGCGTGGTGCGGACCTCGCAACCCGGCCCGCCATACCCGGCCTCAGGTCCACGCTCGGAAAATGACCAGCGCCTGAGGAGCAAGGCGCGCGCCACCTCACGCGGATCGGCGGGCGGGCATTTTGCCGGCCCCTCGGCGCGGAGCTCGTTCCATAATTCTCGCGGATCACGGTCGGCCCACGAGCGGATAACGGCCGCGGCGGCCTCAGCTAGCTGGCGATCCCGATAGCTAGCTAGCAAGAGACGGCAGCCCGGATCCGGTTCACACCAGAGATAGGCGCGGGCGCCCTGGCCCGGATGCAAGCCGAGGCGACTCAGGATCGAGTCCGAATACCCAGTCTTGGCGCCCATGCGTGAAACCGGCGGCCGGGCACCACCACGGGCAAGGCGCAAACTCAGGGCCGCCGTGCCGGCGCATAGCTCCACGAACAAGGGGATCGGCTCAGCCATTGTGAGCGCCCGCGAATAGCGGCGACGTGGCCGGCTCTTGCTCGGCGTGGGCCGCGAACATGGCGGCCGGGCGTATCCACGAGCGAGAGAGATCACGCCAGGCCCGATCGTATTTTATATATCGATCGTCAGGCTGGTATAGCTGAGCGTAGGGCATCCCGCCCATATCCCACACGGCCTCAAGCCGGGCGCGGGCCTTGTCGATCGTGTCGTCGCCATAGGCGATCAGCGTGTAAACGCGCAACTTACGGCGACCCAGAAACGACAATAGATCCAGCGCCTTCCTCAGCGGCCGCAATAGCGACGCCGTGTCAGCGGCTAGGAATACGGCCTCCACACGAGCCGCACGGATCTGATCAGCAAACCACTGATCCACCAGACGAGCGTCGATCCCGCCGCCGAATATGGCGGCCCGTGGTTGCTCGGCAAGCATGGCAAACACGCGCGTCTGGTGCTCACGGGTAGCCTGCGGGAAGTTGTTATCCTGAATTATGTGGCCCGGTCTGAAGTCCGGGATCTCGATCAAGCGGCCCTCACGGCTAGGCACGAAGCACCACGGACACTTGCGATTACACCCGCGTGTGGTGAACGTGACGCCGGGATTGACATAGCGGCCGGGCGTAAAGTCGGCGCCGGCTGTCATATGACCCAGCGCGGGGCCGCCCACACGGACGATCGGGTAATGGTCGGCCCACGTCGCACGCAAGCGCTCAGCCGTGGCCAGATCCCACGTGAACGATACCGACACGTGAACCTCAGACACGGCGTCGACTGGCGGCCGGGCGATCTTCATGGGCGGCCGCCCCACGAACGCCAGCGGATCGCGTGGCGTGTAGGACGTGCGGCGCGGGAACACTCGGATAAGCTCAGCCATTGACGGCCCCCACGGCGTCACGGTTCGCCGCCCACACGTCACCCGTGCTCAGGTACGTTTCGACCCAGCGCACCACGCGCGGATCGGTCAAGATCCGCGGGGCGTTGCTAGGGTGCAAGACCTCGGCGATCACGGTTTCGGCGTCGTTGCCCACCGTGCCCGCGACAAGGACGCCCACGTCGCTGAGCATCTTGGCGCGGCGGGTCTCCACCTTCTCAAGGCTCGTCCAGTGCTGGGCACAACGGAACTCAGCCGACTGAGTGCAGAGCAGATCCCACACGGCCGCGTCGTGGGGCGTGGTCTCAAGGTGAGCGGCGAACCATGCCGGCGGCGGCGGCGGCCGGTACGGGCCGAGGCCGCTCAGGTATGAGGTGGCCGCGCTCGGCGTGGGCACCTTGTCGGCTTGTTTCCAGATCCGCCTGAGCGTGGAGACGTGGATCGGTTCGAGGCCGTGGGCCTTGCCGGCACGGAGGACCGCGGCCCACCTCGGCGAGCCCGTGGCGCTCGTGCGGGCCGAGGCGATCAGCTCCCGCAAGTAGGCCCGGCGTGTGGCGTCCGGTACTCGTGCGCCCGTTCTCATGTTTCCCCCGTGGTTATCGTCGCCAGGCCGGCGGGCCGCGACGGTGAAACGCCGAAAGACGGCCGGTCGCCGATCGGCTGATATAGCAGGTCCAACCGTTGGATGCGCGCGACT
>Ga0080013_1001562_pt1 | contig 29891 bp, 34 predicted proteins | sample ETNvirenome_6_85_FD_69236 | JGI IMG/M metagenome (GOLD analysis project Ga0080013, IMG submission 69236) | Marine viral communities from the Pacific Ocean - ETNP_6_85 (SPADES assembly) (version 2) | ecosystem: Environmental > Aquatic > Marine > Oceanic | place: Pacific Ocean | collected 2013-06-19 | reverse complement strand
TTCTTTAAAATATGTATTCATATTATTACCTGTTATTAATTTTTAATACTATTAAAACAGTCGCTAAACAAAAAGATAAGCCTATAATAAATAGTCTTTTTTTAACTGCGAATAAATACATATCTTGTTCGGCGTTTCCGGTCCAGAAAGGAGCAGCGGCTTGTATAAATGAAAATACAACACTTAATACTAGCCAGGGCCATACATGCTCGAATACCTTTCTTTTCAAATAAGTAGCCAAAATTCCTAAGGAAAATATAATTATCATTGTTTGAAAAGTTAGGTTTACAAAATCTGTGTCTATCAACACATCCAGTTCTCCCATTTGCTGATCGGGACTCTTATATTCCGTACTTTTAATTTCTCCTTTTTTTTTCTGCTTATCATAGTCCTTTTTTTTTACCATAGCTCCTGAATTATTTGGTGGATGATAAGGACTTTTTTGAAGTATCTGATAGTATTCATTACTTGTAGAATAAACCATATTATGTGTCTGTTTATTATAAATGATATCAAAGGAACGGTTTTCCCATAGACCATAGCCTATTAAAAATATGAGTCCTGTGATAAAGGATACTCCAATAGGCTCATATATGTTGGGGGACATATACCTTTGTGCGGCCATCCCCCATACTAAAATATAAAATATTATGAATTTAATAGCGAATGTGATCCCAGCGTGTGAAGCCATGATGTCCCGTGCATATAGGGATGGATAATATTTTATATCACTAGGAAATGTCCATACAACATCTTTTGTTTTTGGTAAAAAACGATTAAAAAAATTCATATAATATACTAAAAGAATATTAATCCATTTTATATCCTGTGAAAGCTTCATACAAATTATTCTCTATCGCAAAATGGATGTTATCTTGATTATAAGGAGCTTTTCCATCTTGAAATAGTTTAAAATTATCCAAATCTTCAATAAGACACCGGCGAAAAACCGGTATCTTATTATAAGTCTTTCTCTCTCTCTCATTACGAATGATTTGACAGCTAACATCTTCCGGATTTCTTACGAAAACGCGTGGGTAGCAACGGGTAGCCATCTTGATTACATTGTTTATATGTTGGAAAATCAATTCAATTTTTAAGTCGGGTTCTCATCGTCTTCCTCATCGTCTTCCTCATCGTCTTCCTCATCGTCTTCCTCATCGTCTTCCTCATCGTCTTCATTATCAGCAATAACGATGGCTATAGCGAGGGTATTTATAAGACGCATTATTTCTTCTTTACTCTGGATCACCAGAGGATCTTGAAATATATTACTATATAACCATAGTCCGCTCAATACAAAAGGTAGCATGAAAATGATTACATAAGCAATCATAAAGACCAAGTGGGAAAACCAAGCACACATACACAATGGACTTCCCATGGTAAAGAGAGAATAGCAGTTTTTACTATAAAAATAAAAGGATGCTGAGGATAACCATCCTACCGCAGTATGGATCAGAGCCCATACGCCAGTTGTAAAGGCTATTTTTTTCAATGTCGGGGCAACCAAAGACTGAAAGTATCGCGCAAATTGGTCCATCTTGTATCGTTTACAATACTTTTATTTGTTATTCAATTTTTTGATAAAGGGTTTAAATGTGTAGAGAGAAATAGATTTATAATGTTTTCTCTCACTTCACTCTTTTGTTTTTTTGCTTTTATGATAGGTACGATTGAAGGTTCTGTTATTGTTGCGTTGCGACAACAAAATACGGATGTTTTGGTCAAGGCTTTAGCGAATGTTTCCGATCCCTTCTCTCCTCAGTACGGAAAATATTGGACCCAAAAGATGATTGACGACGTAGTTAATCCTCTAAAGGAAGACGTTGATGGACTTATTCATGTTTTGAAAGATTTGAAGATTGATTGTTTTCAGAGAGGGGCGGCTTTGGAATGTTCCGAAGTCCCACCCTTATGGCCTATTTTTCCACTTATTGAATTTGTAGAAGTTCCAGCCAATACTTCTAAGCCTCGTCATCGGGTAGGAGACGGAAACGGCTATGTTGGGAGAGAAGTGGTTAATAAGCTTTATAATATTACTGGCGGACATGTTTCAAAGGCTTCCGTGTGTGCTGTTGAGTATCAGGGAGCTATGGGGTATAATAATAGTGATTTAGTGGCGCAACAAATGTTAAATGGAGAGAAACCCGTTGTTATCTCTCCAAGTCATAGTATTGGTGTGAATGAGGGTGGTGGTATGGAGACCCAACTAGATGTTCAAATGATGGCGGAAGTGGCTGAAAATGTTGAGTTATGGTTTTGGCATGAGGATGCGTGGGTATATTCTTTTGCGGTTCGGTTTTTGGATGCTGCCGTTATTCCGGATGTTCTCTCTATGAGTTGGGGATGGTCTGAAGCGGAACAATGTCAACCGGGTTTAGGCACCTGTCCCAATATCACATCCGCCCAATATGTGCACCGTACTAATTTGGAATATGTTAAAATGGGATTGCGGGGTGTGTCGGTGATGGTTGCGTCTGGGGATGCAGGTGCGCCCGGTCGTACCAATGAGCTTTGTTTAAATCAGGGGGTTCATCCCGTCTATCCTGGCTCTTCTCCTTATGTGACAAGTGTAGGCGCAACTTATGTTGTTCCCTCGTCTTTTCATAATGTTTCTTGGAAAACGCCTTTGTGCCGTGAGTATGGATGTGTAGAAGGAACGCAAGAATTGCCGACCAATTATAACGCCACTGGATGGACGGCGGGTGGTGGATTTGCTATTTATGGGGAAACACAGGCTTCGTGGCAGAAAAAGGCGGTAGAGGGATATTTGTCTTCTCAGGCGCAAATGCCTGCTAACTTTAGCCGTCAAGGACGTGGTTATCCCGATGTTAGCGTTGTAGGACATAATTGTCCGGTGATGATGGGTGGTAGTCTTGGTGGTGTGGATGGAACGAGTTGTTCTTCTCCTCTCTTTGCGGCTATTGTCGCCTTACTCAATGATCACCAAGTGTCGCGGAAAAAACCGAAGTTGGGTTTTTTGAATCCTATGTTATATAAGATGTGGGAAGATGGGGTATTTAATGATATTACTCAGGGAAATAATTGGTGTACGGAGGAAGAATGTTGCGGACCGGACGCTGGTTTTGAAGCCGCGGAAGGATGGGATCCTGTCTCTGGTCTGGGGACGCCCAATGTTGGACGAATGGTTGAATGGCTTGATAAAATTTAGGCAATTATTTTATCTCTCTCTATTTTATAATGGTCAATTCTAATTACTTGTTCTGTACACAGGCTGTCAAGGCTGCTGCTGCTGCCGTGAAAAAAACGGCTTTAGCTAATACAGCAGCGAAAACGGCGGACATGGCGGCGAAAGACTCCGACAAGAAGGCGGCCGCGGCGGTGGCGGCGACTGAAAAAGCGAAGGCGGCGGCGGGACACGTTCCAGGTGCGGCTGCTCCCGCTGCGGCGGTGGCGACGGCGGCGGCGGTGGCGAAGAAAAAAACCGCAGTGGCGAAGAGGAAGGCGGCGGAGGCGAAGAAAAAACAGGACGTGGCGGCGAAGAAGCAAAAAAAAGCAGTGTCAGCAGTGGTAACAGCAGTAAAGAAGGAGCAGGCTGCTACGACAATCCAGCGCGCTGTCAGGCAGGCGAAGAGGAAGAAGAAGAAGACAGGAGGACGCCGTAAACCCCGCCGCCGCCGTTCTACCCGGGGCACCCGGAGCAAAACACACAAAGGAAGAAAAAACTACACCACCAAGAGAGGTGATAAAGTATATCATCGTCGGCGCCACTACGTGAGAAGAAAACGTCGCCCGTACACAAAACGTCGCCGGAGGGGACGAGGGCGAAGATAATTATCTAAGATTATTTTTTTTGAATAAAATTGAAATAAATAATTACTATGTTAAGTAAGTATAATGTCTTTCCCTACACCATTTCACGAAGTTGCGTTCAAACATTACGATCATATCGAAAACACCCGAGATACAGTCATTTTTATGCTTGACCGTTTAAATGAAAACCAAATAGGTGTCTTGAAAAATATTTATCTTGATGAAACAACGTTTACACGACATAAAGAATTGCGTGCGAAGTGGGACAGTTGGTATGAAGAACCTCTAACTACGACCCAAGTAAATATATTGATTTTCCTACTTAATATGTATTGTTGCGAATTGGCACAGAAAAAAAGAGCTGACGATTTAAGAAAAAAAAAAATATAATATGTATAATGCTTTCTGTAATAGAAGCTATATATCTCTTCTATATGTTCCATTGTTTTGAAACCACCATAGATTTCGGGATCACTCCGTCGCCAAATGGATATTGGTTTACCCATATGACTGGAAATGAAAAGGGATTACGGATTTGTCCCTTTGGTCGTGTGGCAATCCTTTTTTTAATTGCTATTCTATTAATACGTCCTAAATTTCTTCGCATTTCTCTCATCATCGCCTTCTTTCTCTCGCTTATCAATTTAAATGCGCTGGTTTACCTGCTTCCAGTATTTATTATAGAATATTATAGAATATTATAGAATATTATAAAAATTGATTACTAACTTTCATCTTATAAGTAAAAGTATAAGATGAAGCAAATATACGATCCCATTCATGGATTTATCTCTCTCTCCCCGCTAATGATTAAGATAATAGATACCCCTGAATTTCAACGCTTACGCGATTTAAAACAATTAGGAGCTACATACTTTGTATTTCCGAGCGCAACACATTCACGATTCGAACATTCTGTGGGGGTGTGTTTTTTAGCAGGCGAGACCATGCTTTCTCTCAATAAAAACCAACCATCATTACATATTACACCCCGTATGACTGAACTGGTACAAATTGCAGGATTAATTCACGATATTGGGCACGGACCTTTCAGTCATCTCTATGATAATCATATTCGAAAAGAGGGCGAGCCTGAACATGAGGAGAGAGGATGTGAAATATTTAAACAGATGGTATCAAAGTATGATCTATTTCTCTCAGAGAGAGAAGTAGAAATGATCGTGAAGATGATTTGTCCTACACCGGAAGACAACTGGCTCTATCAAATTGTATCGAACGCAATAAATCAGGTGGATGTAGATAAGATTGATTACATTATGCGAGACAGTTATCATTTGGGTTTTCAGATAGGGGGAGAATTCAAGCGCATTATTACACAATGCCGTGTTATTGATGGCATTCTCTGTTATCCTGAAAAAGTTCAATATGATATTTATGCTTTATTTGCCGCCCGATATCGCCTTCATAAGCAGGTATATCATCATCATACGGTAATCGCCTATGAATTTATTATTATTGAAATTCTCCAGGAAATCATGAAAACAAATCCTAATTTTGGTGATTTAACAGATGCAGTAGTAATATGCCGGCTTCATAGCAATTTCAAAGATCAATTAAATAGGATATGGACACGGAGGCAATGGCGAATGATCGCTGAAAAACGTTATGAAACAGAGGAGGAGTGTGATGTAAAAGAACTGGTAGCCCCCCTTCAGTTTAGACCAGACAACATTCCCGCAGTAATACAAAGTCATAAATATACAATTGGATTTGTGAGTGGACAAAAATCCAATCCTTTGGACAATATATGGCTTTATGGAACCAATCCAAAAGTAAAATTTAAATTAAAAAAAAATAGCTTTATTATGCCTGAACAATATCAAGAAACCATCCTGCGAATATATGTCGAAGATAAGAAACAATGGTCTTATTAACCAAAAATGGGAAGACCAAACTCATCCACTTCTAACCTTTTAGGGGGGGCTGTCAGTCATATAAGTCCTTGAGGCATTATAAAGAGAGAAAAAAAAGGGACCATTCTGGATCGAACAGAAGACCTATCGGACTGCAGCCGATTGCTCTACCACTGAGCTATGATCCCATAGTCACGGCGAGACTTGAACTCGCGGTCTCCTGCGTGTAAAGCAGGCGTGATAACCAACTACACCACGCGACTTTTTATATTTATTTAACTTATAATGAATGTTCTTATTGATACTAGTGGCTCCTTTCAGCAGAAAATTCAAGAGAAAATAAATATTATTTATGAAAAAGATGTGAATGATAATATTTCTGCGCGTTATACTTGTCGCAAAACAGGGCACATATTAGAAGTGGTATCTCAATTATTCTCCCTTGGTTCCACTATTCTTGCGTTTTCGGCTGGCTTTTATGATATTAAACTTCTCTCCTTTGTCGCAGGTTGTTTAGGTTCATTGTCTTTAGCGACATTAAAGACATCTGCATTTGCGCTAAAGGAGAGTAAAGAGAGAACGAATGCGCTGAATATTTTATTAGAAAAATTGGGTCTATCCACTGTTCCGGATATTGTTGAAGAAACGTAATGTCGGAACTGTGAATCGTAGGCGGCGATTCCTTTTCTACAGGTGTAAATATTTTTTATATTGTATATATATAATGCGCATTTCGGCAGAAGCATTCAGAGAAAAACTAACAGTATTATTGAATAGAATTAAAGCAGACAAGAGTGCAAAAGAAAAACTTGCATCTCTTTCAGAAAAAGAACTAGATAAGATACAAGATAATGCTATGACATTGGTACCTTATTATAGCAAGAATAAATCTAAAACAGGTGGGGCGCGGAGAGGTGGGGCGCGAACAAAGCAGAAACGCAAAAATAGGACGCGAAAGAAACGCGGAGGACTATGGGATGAGATTGCCCTTTTAATATTAGCTGGCGGCGTATATTTTTTTGCAAGTAATTTTACTGATATTTTTACCTCCGACGAAGAACTAGCAGACCGACGAGACAGAGATCGGTATCATTCAGCAACTAGGCGTCTTCGTCGACAACGCAGACGTTTACGTGCTCAGGCTTGGGACGAGGGTGCGGGTGCAGCTGATCGCGGTTATGATCCTCGCGATCTCCAACATTTTCCGGCACAAGAAGCATTAACCCAGTTTGAGGAGAATCGTGCAACTGCCAGACAGCGTGCCCGCGGTAGTTGGGGACAAGCGCGTGACTACACGAGCTCAATAGGTGAGGTTATACCTGGTGGAGCAGTCTACGAAGAGGCGAGAAGTCGGTGGGCGGATTAGGACCACCACTAGAATGTTTAATAAATCATATAATATTCCAACCAACGCTCGGCGGGAATCGAACCCGCAATCTCCTGCTCCGTAGGCAGGCGCCTTATCCATTGGGCCACGAGCGCTTAACACCTTGAGGGGATCGAACCCTCGACCCCTGGTTCCGAAGACCAGTGCGCTATCCACTGCGCCAAAGGTGCTTTTTTTTTAGTGCTTTAAATTCTGTAAAATATTATTTATGTTAAAATATTATTTATGTTAATTAAAGTCGTGTTTACATCCACGGCACATATCACCACCTCTCCCACCCTCACAACCTGGACATCTATCGAGCTCGCAATAACCTCCACATTCTACCTGTCCACATTCCCGGCAGGGATTAGCTATACAACACTCACAATAATCACCTGTACATTGGGAATGACAGTGATAGCAAAGATTCATATTCTTATGCTCGAAGGTTTGAACAGCTGCCAGCCATGGACAACTCTGGTGATGATGCCATTCATCCAAGCAAACCCAATTATTATATATTGGATCTGTTTGACCCAAAACATACATGGAGAAATATGCTTTCCACTGGTTTCGTCTTATATCGGTGAGTTTTTGGCTAAGCTGAGACATGTTTTGAGGATGTTTACAATCCATTTTTAAAATCAATTTTTATATCATTATATTATAAATGGCTTGTCATACAGGTTTTATAGATACGAGGAGGTGCGCTAGACCAAAGTTTCCTTGCTTTGGTGGCGATGGTTGTTATTCACTAGATGGAGTTCTCTTAGCAGATTGTCTTCATGATGTAGGGTCTGTTGGGGGGGCAATTATTGATGCGCTTGTAGCAGGGTCTTTGGGTGTGGATCCTCCTATCGATCGCGGCGGCGGCGGCGGCGGTCGTTCTCGTGCTGATATAGAGCACGATATTGCTTTGGCGAGATTACAATTGGCTAGCGGTGTAAGGGGAGGATCTCCGGAACAAAGATTAGATCTGGCAAAAGGGGAATTAAGGCACTTTGATGAAGAAAGGCAGAACTATGATTTTTCAGATTGGGCACCATCGATATGTGGGGCGTATAGTGCTAGTAATCCTTTAGCGCGTCAAATTGATAAATGTCGCTTTATAGATGATCAGGCGGATGCGATTGTAGGGGGGATCATAGCAAGTGTGCCTTATGTCCAGGCGGCACTATTAACGGCGAGAGATATTACGAGTGTAGTAGTGGATGCACATCTTACTGCTGGTGCAGATTTATGTCGATCAGTCAGGCGGCACTATCGAAGGCTTACGCGGCGCCGTAGGAAAGGGCGTCGGAGGAATCGGACGAAGTCTGCGCCGGGTGTTTTAGGTCGGCGGAGGCGAACGCGGCGCCCTCGTCGCCGATATCATTCTCATTAAAAAAAGTGGAGACGAGAGGTATCGATCCTCCTACCTCCCGCATGCTAAGCGGGCGCTCTACCATTTGAGCTACGTCCCCTTGTTGTTCGCGAGTGAAGGTTTCGATCCTTCGACCTCGTGGTTATGAGCCACGCACGCTTCCTCTGCGCCAACCCGCGAATATAGGGTGCTTTTAACGTCTTCCCAAGACAATTTCCACGCCGAGAATTGAACACGGATCTGCTGGGTGAAAACCAGCTATACTAACCATTATACTACGTGGAAGCTCTTCCAGTTGGAATTGAACCAACGATCTCCCGATTAACAGTCGGACGCTTTAACCAACTAAGCTATGGAAGAACTGTGATAAACTGCGATAATTATTTATCGCTCTCATGACCAGAGTTGCACTGGTATCGTACGCCGTATAGAACGGACGCTTTTCTAATTAAGCTACATGAGAAATTGGTCCCTAACGGGGTCGAACCGTTGACCTCGGCCTTATTAGGACCACGCTCTAACCAACTGAGCTAAGGGACCATTGGTGCCTAAGTTAATTAAACATGGTTAATATTGTTTAAGTGATAACTACAATATTTACACAGTCCATCCTTCTTTCCAATAAATTTGTGTTCAATACCTTTTAAAGGGTATTTTTGAGATTTATGTTGTTTCAACATAGGTTCAATAGTATTGACCGTTGCAACTATTTTTTTAAAATAGTCGATGGCTTCTTTGGTTAAATACATTGTTGTTAAATCTATTTTCTTTCTATTTTTTTAATTCAATTTTTTTAAAAATCTATTATTATATTAATGAGGATATGTGATTTAAGAAAACATAAAGATGAATTGAAGAAAAACTTCCAGTTAGGTATGGGAACCTTGATAGGATTTATATTAAGTAAATGCTCGTCTTTAACATTTATAAAGAGTAAAAAAATGGACTTCATAGGGAGGGGATCTTTTGGTATGGTTATAGGAGGTGTTCTAAAACGTAAGAAAAAGGTAGCCATCAAATATATTATGATACAAAATGCTACGATTCGAAAACAGACAATTAAAGAGGTGCGTTTCGCCAATTTAATGGCTAAGAAGAATATTGGTCCTAAGGTATATGATTCTTTTATGGTTAACCTTCCCAAAATGGATATTGTAGTTATTATTATGGAGCGTTTTGAGACGGATGGCGCATATATTTCCCCTAGTCACTCTAAAAATCATACTATTATTCAAAGAATGATGTTATTAATTCGCAAAATGATTCATAATAAATTGTATTGTTTTGATATAAAACCTATTAATTTTGTGTTAAATAGGGATCCTTTGGAGGTAAAAATGATAGATTTTGGAGGGAAATTTTGTTATATGGATGGGAAAGATAAGTTGCACATTAAGACGAAAGAATTAAAAAAATTAAAAAAAGTTTGGGGGAGTCCTATTCCGATCAAAAAACTTCAGAGTATTAAGATAGACGATATATTTTTTAATCTTGTGATGCTGCCTTTTATTTGGAATATTAAAAAAAATGGGGCTACAAAGGATACACTTAGTGTTTTTCGCCCCTTTTTAAATAAAATTTGTCCTTCACGGATAATGCTTTTGGCTATGAGTCTCTTTATTGTCCAGCATCCTGCTCATTTTCAGAGTGGCTTGTATCATTATACTTCTGATATTAATAATCACTCTCCTCTCCGTGATGATGTTTTATGGCGGATGGAATATTTACGTGATGTTTTGAGAGAAATTTGTACAGAACTATTTGATTTTAAATTACCCCGGCGCCGGACGCGCCGTTCACGCCGGACGCGCCGTCGTCGCCGTTCGCACCGCCATCGCCGTTCACGCCGGACGCGCCGTCGTTAAAAAATTGAATTGCTAATTAGGTTATCCATATAACCAAACCATGGCAACCATCAAAGACCTCACCACGGCACTTCTTGAAAAAGTAGCTGATTGTGATGAAAAAGATCTTGCTGTTTTCACTAAATTTAATCAGGATTTACAAGAAAAACTCAAAGCCCGGAATGGCTGTTTTGAACTCATTACCAAGTTTGTTCCGAGTTACAAGAGGGAATTTTGTTGGGATGGAGATACTGCCTTGATTACCGATGTTCATTTGGACCGCCAATATTTCTCTGATTGGGGAGAGTGTGAATATTATGGTTCGACACATGGCAAATTTCACTTTGAGTATCGTTATAAAGGTGTTCTTGTTGAAATCGTATACAAAACGCAGCGTTATAATCGCTATGTGGATCTACGCGATAGCACAGAAGGTGGTTTGTATTATGAAGGTGAGTTGGACAAACAATTTGGTATTTCGCTCGACGGCGACTGTGTATTTGGATGTGACTATGGGTCATTTGATCTATATAATGAAAAAGGGGAGGGCGTAGAGATTGCAGACGTTCAGGATGATGACCCGCGGCGACTGGCCTTTTATATATTGAAAGAGTATTGTGAGGATATGGATAGCTTATGTTATTAAAAATACAGTTGCATACTACAAGTATTGTTTTTAAAGTCTAATTTCTCATAAAATCCTTGTAATTCTGGTTTACAATGTAATTGAACTTTATAGCACCCTCTTTTTTTTGCTACATTTGTAATAAATGTTATTAATTTTTTTCCTAATCCTTGATTTTGATGATTTTTATCAATGATTATGTCTTCAATATGTCCGCTTTTTCCTTTGTAATATTTTTTTTCTATCCATAAACTTCCTATCCCTACTAAAGTATTGTTTGTGGTGATACCAAAGAGTACAAAATAGGGAGATTTATGTATTTCTTTGTACCACGTTTCAAATTCTTTTTGTGTTAGAAGGGTAGAATCGGTTAATTGAGAGAAAAGGTTATGAATATTCTCTGTGGTAATCCATGAATATTCATAACGTGAGAGAATGCGTATGGTATACATTTATATAATTCGTTTTTTCTTTTTAACTACTTCGTTGTGGTTGTTGTTGTTTTTTAAGTCTTGCCAACTTGGGGGTTAAGCGTTTTATAGTTTCTTGCGCGGATAAAATTTTGGCTTTCGTGCGCTCCATCTCCGCTTTATTTCTTTCAGCGGGTGTGTGTGCGGCGTTCCACACACCCCTCGACCCCGCGTCCAGACCACGCCCAATCCCCGTCACCGCCGTCCCCACCCCCCGCCCCAGCCCTCCTGTGACGAGCGCGACGCCCTTGGTCAACTGTGACCCCGCTTTAAACGCACCTGACCCCACATTACTCAACTTATTCTTCCAATTCCCACCATGTTGTCTGCGGCGCGTTCTGCGGCGCGTTCTGCGGCGTGTTCTGCGGCGCCTTCTGCGATGAGTTCTGCGATGAGCTCTGCGTTTTACGCGGCGATGTCTACGTGTATGAACCATTATATATTTAAGAGAGAAATTATTTATAATGTATCTTTTACTGTATTCCACCCGGCTTTACCTGTTTCATTGACTAGTCGCCCTGTTCCATCCAGCGCTGCGCCGGCTGTTTCTAAAGTACCTCCAATAATCGCTCCTATACCCCCAGCGCCTCTTGCTAAAGGATTTCCACTTTCTGTGCTTGCGCCTTTTGCTAATCCTTGTCCTGCCACACTGAATCCCTCGCCTACCCATGAGACAGGTGTTCCAACAACTCGCAGTGCGCCCGATCCGATTCCCCCCACCGCGCGCCCAGTCAGTTTTGCGCCTTTCTTTCCATATTTTTTTCCAAATTTTCCTACTCTTTCAAATCCTTCCATAATTGCTTTAGAAGCGTTCCCGCCTCTCGTTTTACGTCTCGTTTTGCGTCTTGTTTTGCGTCTTCTCGTTTTACGTCTCGTTTTACATTTTTTTTTTACGTTTTTTTTTACGTTTTTTTTGCGTCTCGTTTTGCGTTTTTTTTTACGTCTTCTTGTTTTTCTTCTTTTACCGCCTCCATCATTGCTTGTATCCATGCTTCCGCCGCCGGCAGCGCCGCCGCCGCCGCCGCCGCCGCCGCCGGCGGTGGCTGATGCGCGGGTTTCTGTGTTTTTTTGCGCATTACCTTCAATAGTAAACCACATATTAATGCCGTGGTCGGCTGCATCCACCCCCGCTGTCTGCCTCGCCTGGCTCAATTCCATATAGCCTGTATTATCGTCGCCGTCGTCATCGTCGTCGTCGTCGTCATCGTCGTCGTCTCGGACAACTGTCAGTCCAGCAAGTATGCGATAGTCCACCGCAACGCCGTGTCGGCGCGACGACGGGCGTGTGATCCTATACTGCCCTGTTAAATATACCAAGTCGTTCCAAGCTCCTCGTAGGAGACCTCCTTTTTCAAAATATTCGGACATTATTTGAGTATATCGTCTTGGGTTGTCGCCCGCCGCCTGCATCGCCGTGCGCCGCGCTGCGGAGACCATCCCTGCAAATGAGTCCGGGTTACGTGAATTCATTTGCTCAGTGATCGCCGTCGGTTCGTTCTGAGTACTGCGCAGCCCTGGTCTAAAGCGCCAACCGAATCTATAATATAATGTAATGACCCCCGGGAGTGCGGATAATGCGATGCGAGTATATAATATTTTTGGCCACTTCTTGGTTATCGCCGCCGGCGAATCTACATTAAGCGCTTCAAGGGTGGGAAGACTTTTTATATTCTTCCCGAATTTTTGAATAGCACGTATTAAAGTACCTCCTCCTTGGGCACGATTCAGTGCTGCTGCAGTTCCCGAAAATTGTATTACTTTTCCTAATCCGGATACCTCCACTATTTTTCCAATTTGGTCTCCCCCTCCTCCCCCCTCTTCCATCTCTTCGTCGCCTCCTCCTCCTCCTGCTGCTGCTGCTGCAGTTGATGAACGTGTTGCTGCTGCTTCCCCCGGTGCGATTGGTACTGCACAAATTAAAGTTAAATATAAGGTGCTTGCCGTAAGCTGTTTAAGAAATGCTATAGAACCGATAAACACGGTCCCTACGGCAGTTTTATTCCATGTGAATATAATATAGTCCGACTCCATCGCCGCATCGTGTCCAAACGCGTCGGTGATCTGTCCTTGACAGTATCGGTTTATCGTTGATTCCGCCCACCATGTACCAATGCTTTTATTTTGTATCCCTCCTAATCCGGGTATATCGCGCCAAACGTCTCCCCCCATGAGTACTGTAACACCACTATTTTGAGACATATATTATAACTAAATATTTTATTAAATGTTGAGAGAAATGGTAGTGCGCCACCTAGCCCCTCAAGGGCTAACTCAGAAATGAGTGGGATAATGAGAAACCGGTGATAATCCCTTGATTTCCCCCTTGATTTCCCCCTGATAATCCCTTGATTCCCCCCCGGCTTTTTCCCTGATAATCCCCTGCTTTCCCCTGCTTTCCCCTGCTTTCCCCTGCTTTTTCCCTGGATTTCCCCTGATAATCCCGTGCTTCCCCCTGAAAATCTCCAGTTTTTCCCGCCTTTTTCCCTAAAATCCCCCAGTTTTCCCGCCTTTTTCCTTGCCCCCCTGAAAATCTCCAGTTTTTCCCGCCTTTTTCCTTGCCCCCCCTGATAATCCCGGCTTTTCCGGCAATAAAAAAATGTATCATGGTGAGTGCGCGCCAGACCATAATAAGTCCTTAAGGCCCTGTCCACCTACCACTACCATTTTCCCCAACACATTAAATCTCAGACTCTCATATATCTAAGATAACCATTAAATCCTTTGACCTATTGGGATCTTATTCCGGACCGCCTAGCATTAGGGCGACGGTCTCGCACTGTCTAAATTGGTGCTCAACGGACCAATATTGGGTCATCTATGGTTGCTAGATGTCAACTTTTGTGTCAGTTCCCACGCCGGTGTGGGCAATACTCATAACTAGAGAGATATTCAATTCAATTTTTTTAACATTTCTCTCCTTCAAAGAAAAAAGGGTCTATATAGTGCCTGTTTTTTGGTTTTTTTTTGGTTTTATTTACAAAATAAATTTAATAAGTTGATCCCGGCGAACTGGTGAATACAAGATCACCACCCGCACCGCCAAGACCAGCAGCCCAAGCTTCATCACGAGTCAACGTTGCGCCCCAGCACTCGCCCCAGTGGAGCGACGGCTTGGCGGCATCCTTGGCATCCTTGGCGATCGGCTTGGCGTCCTCGGGCGTCCACAACACGACGACGTACTTGGCGGCGGCGGACGAAATCTTCTCCAGACTCAAACGCTTGGCTTTTTTCTTGTTTTTGACCCAACGGGTAATCCGCTGTGCGCCTTCATACGAAATCACCTCTTCGAAACCGCTGGCGATCTTACAGTCGCGGAACTTCGCCATGCCAAGGGAATGCCCGTGCTTTTCCATGAGGCAATTCATGAGGTCGATATCGTTGGTAAGGTCGTAATAGAGAGACATTTTTGGGAGGTCAAAGTATTGCTGAGAGAGTGAGTTTGAGAGTTTCAAAGTCACTTGAGTACTCACATTTATAGTGTGAAAAACAATTCAATTTTTTTTAACTATATTACTCATTTCTCTCTTAATTCCTTGGAAAAAAAATTCTTCATTTTGTTGCCAATTGTTAGAAGAAATGTCAGTTTGGGTAGAGGATTAACGACCAACGTGGCCGATAATGCGCAGAAATCTGCGCCATCATTAAGACGTGCCTAAATCATATCATCATGCTTTTCATCCCTTTCGGGACCTGACATGGGCTACCACCCATTTGAGTTGATCAAACTCACGTCAACGCACACCAGGACAACGGCGGAGCGTCCAGAATCAATACTGGCTCCAATGGACAATAAATGCCACCCCTTCCGTTTCCGTTCACAGCACATCCCTCTCTCTCGCTTTCGCGCTACAAGGGTTTTTTCCCCAACAAATAGTAATATTAAGTCAACAAGCGGGTGGACACCACGCAACCGCTAGCGACTTCTCCTCAAGCTACTACTATTCGTCAGTTCCCACCCGCATCAAGCATCCTCTCTGAGCGAGAGGACGCCGCCCGCGGATGGGCAATACTCATAACTAGAGAGATATTCAATTCAATTTTTTTAACATTTCTCTCTTTTACATAAAAAAAATGTTTACCGCATGACGTCTCATATGGAACGCCCATGTTCGGTAAAATACAATGGGTGGGAGTGCACCACAAGGGCTAATAGCCCAGCACTCTAAAGGTTGATTTGGCCACCACCAATATACCAACCAGTTAACAGATGTATCCCTCGTGGAGACAGGCATTTTTTCCCAACACATTTACAATCTCAGATCCTCAATTTTATCTAAGATAACCATTTAAATCCTTGGACCGATTGTTCCAGACCGCCTAACTATAGGGCGACGATCTCGGCTTTGGCAATAACGGGCAAGTTCACTCAGCATTGACTTAGAGTCTCATCGCGGAAGCACTTGATACCAGTTATCTACAAAACCTCAGTGGAACAAGGATTCCATCTATGGTAGCTAGATGTCAACTATGTGTCAGTTCCCATTCCGTATGGGCAATACTCATTACTAGAGAGAAAGTCAATTCAATTTTTTAACTACATCACTCATTTCCCTCTTAATTCCTGGGAAAAAAAAGGCTATATATAGCCAGTTTTTTTCATAATGTTTCTCTCTACGTATCATAACCATTCAAGCTATTCAAGATCCGTGGGCACCGTCGAAACCCAGAATGCCATTCCTCCTCCCATCCATCTTCGGATGGCGGCGGAGTACGAGAACGTTTCTGCTCCGCTAAAACATCGTCCAAACTTGCTTTCAATGTCTTATTATCGCGATTGAGAGAAGCAATCTCCGCCTTGTTTTCTCTCAATTTACTCTTCTGTTTCTTCACCTTTCTCTCCAATCTTTCCTTGGATGCCTCCAAAGAAATAATACGCAAACGCATCACACACAACATACTATCCTCCTCACCACGATTAAAATATTTCTCCACTGCACTCTCCGCCTCAACTCTCTCTTCATAAAAACCCAAGGATTCCCAGGGAGAAACCTTGATACCAGATGTTCGCAAAGGCACACGGGCCTCCCATTGCGAATCTTCGTAAAAGATGTGGTTGGACATGGGGGAAACGTTGGAGGACAATTCCGACATTTTGACGCTTTTACTCTCTCTAACCAGAGAGAAATACAATTCAATTTTTTAACCCGAGCATCTAGCCAGGGCTAACTCAGAAATGAGTGGGATAATGAGAAACCGGTAAGGATATTATAGATTCTACAATATCCTTATCTACGCCTGGTTCGCCGTCTACGCCTGGTTCGCCGTCTACGCCTGGTTCGCCGTCTACGCCTGGTTCTACGCTTGGTTTTACGCCGACCACCCTCCTTATATAAGGCTGCTAAACGCCTCTTCATTGCCGCCATTTGTCGCTCTATCACACGCTGGCGGGATTGTGGTGTAGGCGGAGGCTTCAACGTCATTATAGTATTAGCTGTCAAATTTGGGGCAGATTTTGATCTGCGTAGTTTTTTTGATATTGATGACATATATGTATTATTTAGATAAAAAAAAAGACCACGATGAGATTCGAACTCATAATTTTCCGCTTAGGAGGCAGACGCCTTATCCGGTTAGGCCACGCAGTCTTTGGGATTCCTTGTGAGAATTGAACTCACGACCAACGGCTCAAGAGGCCGTCGCTCTACCACTGAGCTAAAGGAATGGGTCGCCCTCTGTGGGGATTGAACCCACGGCCACCTGGTTAAAAGCCAGGCGCTCTACCACTGAGCTAAGAGGGCTTACACAACATTAAATATTGTTATTACTTTAATTCAATTTTTATAATATTCTATCATCTAGGTCGCTAACTCAGAAATGAGTGGGATAATGAGAAACCGGTATTTATCCTTGCTTTTCCCTGCTTTTCCCTGCTTTTTCCCTGCTTTTTCCCTGCTTTTTCCCTGCTTTTCCCTGCTTTTTCCTTGCTTTTCCCTGCTTTTCCCCCTGCTTTTTCCCTGCTTTTCCCTGCTTTTTCCCTGCTTTTTCCCCTGCTTTTTCCTTGCTTTTTCCTTGCTTTCCCCTGCTTTTTCCTTGCTTTCCCTGCTTTTTCCCCTGCTTTTTCCTTGCTTTTTCCTTGCTTTTTCCCTTGCTTTTCCCTTGCTTTTCCCTTGCTTTTTCCTTGCTTTTTCCCTGCTTTTGCCTGCTTTTTTCCTTGCTTTTGCCTAAAACTTTATATAAAATAACTTAGAAATATATATATAATAATAGGTATATGTCTGGAAATAAAATTAATGACTGGGACAAAGATGATGGTCTGCTATGGCTGAAAAAACATTGGCCCAACGTCCGTAAGCTTGATTATGACTGGACAATGGAGAGATATGATTATCCATCTTTTGTTCGGCAATATATTAGAGATAATTGGGTAAAGGTTTCTGATAAAAATGGTGGGACCTATGCAGAGCCCTCTTGGCTAAAGAAACAGTAAAAAAAAGAGGTTTTCTCTTTTTTTTGTTTTTTTTTGTTTTTTTTGTTTTTTTTGTTTTTTTTGTTTTTTTGTTTTTTTACTACAACACACTACTTTTTTTTTGTTTTTTTGTTTTTTTACTACAACTATATAATATTTAGTCGCGGAAGATCACCGTCTCATCCTTTTCGTTCCATTCGGCAACAATGGCACCATCCTCGCTCTCCATAACGAGATTGTCGCTGGTTTTCCACAACTGTTGTCCGTTCCACTCGAACATGGTGGGTTCTTCGTCCAACTCTTCCTCCGAGTCGGAGTCGTCGGAGTCCGAGCAGTCCAAGTCGTCAAAAACCATCGCCGGTGCGTTAATCGCTGCGACGGTCATTGCTTCCAAAGCAGCTTTCTGGGCGGCTTCCTCGGCTTCCTTGGCTGCCTTGGCTTCCTTGGCTGCCTTGGCTTCCTTTTTCGCCTTTTTGGCTGCCTTTTTCGCCTTTTTGGCTGCCTTTTTGTCAGCCTTGGGCGACGCCTTGGGCGACGGTGCCGGCGACGCTGCAGGCGACGCTACCGGCGACGCCAAACCCGCCTCGTACGCCGCCAGATCCTTGACGTACTGTTCTTTGGCGGCGGCGACTTTGGCGTTCCAAGGCTCCTGTTCTGCCGAGCTGAAGGATTTCCACTCGGCGCCGGCGAGTTTCGTGAGGCTCTGCCCAGCCGCTTCAGGATGCTTGGCCTTGACCTCCTCGCGTCCCCCGTGGTTCAGCCAGAACATGTAGGGGTTCGTCGGCTTCTTGGGGCGGTTGGGGTCCTTCTTTTTGGCTTTTTTGGCTGCCTTTTTGGCTTCCTTTTCAGCGGCCTTGGCGGCGGCCTTCTCAGCTTTCTTCTTTGCCGAGACGGCTTTTTTCACGTCGCCCATCGTGATTTTGCCGTTTTTCCCGGTGCCTTGGAGATCGGTGATCCCGTTCTCTTCGGCGAAAGCCTGGGTTTTGCTGGTGGAAAAGTCCGCCTTGTCCTCCTTCATCAAGGAGTCCACCAAATCGTCGGGTTCGGGCGTTTTTTCCTTGGATTTCCGACCCCGTTTCTTGGGCGGCATCGCCTTTTTCACGTCTTCCATCGTGATTTTGCCGTTTTTCCCGGTGCCTTGGAGATCGGTGATCCCGTTCTCCTCGGCGAAAGCTTGCGCCTTCGGCGACGAAAAGGTCGGCGCCTCGTCCTCGGTGTCCGATGTCGCCGACACCGAATCATAAACGTCGCCCCGGCTAACCTTTTTCATCTGCTTTCCCTGGATCGCCTTCGCCAGTTGTGCAAATGTCAGATTCTCCTGACCGATCGCCTTGAGGAAATTCGCCATATCCGCAATCGTCATCGAAACGCACGCCATAGCTTGAGAGCTTTGAGAGTTTTGAGAGTTTTTGAGAGTATTCTGGTCTTTTCAGGATACGCTTGCTACTTACTATTACTTCTTTACAAATCAATTCAATTTTTTTACACTCTCACTCATTTCTAATCTTTATTTCTTTACTTTTTTTCTTGATTATATACAAAAATGCTTAAAAAAATCGCTCTCGTAATCATTGGACTGGCGGCAGGTGTTATTTCCTCAGGAATTGGTGGTTCACAAGCTGATACAATGCTTCCAGCATTAATTCTATTAAATATAATTTCTGATTATAAAACAGCTTTAGGAACAACTCTATTAGCCATCATGCCACCAACAAATATTGGTGCTGTATATCGTTATTGGAAGAAAGGGCAAGTAGATATATACGCAGCTCTTATACTGACTATTACAGCAACTATTGGAAGTTATTTTGGCGTAAGTGTATCTAATGTTCTTACTGACAAATTTCAAAAAAGACTAATGGCGACCTTTCTATTTATTATTTCCATGTATCTAGTATACTCATCTTATAAATAATGTTTAAAAAAAAGAATATTATACATTTTCTTTATTATCGTGAAATCGGAGTCCTAAGGATAAAATTCAAGAGATGTCTTGTTATCTTAGCACGCCCTTAATTGATTACTTATTTCTTTAAATAATCAATTCTTACACCTTCTACTTTTTCGTCGCTTTCTACGCTTTCGTCGCCTTTTCCTTGTCTTTCTTCGCTTACGACGGGTTCTTTTACGTCCACCATTAGGGGAAGCAGTCGCGGCGGCCGCCGCGGCGGCGGCATCCGCATCGTTTTCAGCGGCGCGGTTCACTGCAACTGCTGGCAAGACAACGGCGGCGGCACCTTCCCCGGTGCGCGTTTCGTTCATGATTAAATCTGTGATATGTTGAGGAACAAATAACTCATATCCTGTTCTTTTGCGGTACTTTGTGTCAGAAGCCTTACTATATTCATTAGCTTTTGAAATATTAGTTTCATCCCCCACACCTGGGAAACTATTAAAAATATTATTAAATTGTCTGTATGCCTTTGGACCCGGTGGGCGTTTTTTTGACCCCTTATCTTCGGCACGATAACAATACGGGGAGGAAGATAGTATTCGCATACATTTTGGACGCCCTTGGGTTTGCCGAACGGCGCCCCATTGATAACTTCGCGGACCTCCCAAAAATCCATTGTCCCAGTCAGCCCGTTTGGCAATATTACGCATAAGGTGGCGTGCGTTGGTCTGGGCATTGCCACCGGCCCTCGTAGTCTTACACACACTTTCTGTTTTCATAAAGGTATAGGGTCCCTCCCGCTCGCTCTGTCCGTTTTTGTTTGTGTATTCAATCTCCCAACAATAAAATTTAAGACACCCTTTTTCTTTCTTTCCAACCTGTTGACAAAAATCTACTCTTCCTCCTCCGGCGGCGGCTGCTGCTCCTCCTCCCCCGCCGCCTCCTCCTCCGGCGGCGGCTGCTGCTCCTCCTCCCCCGCCGCCTCCTCCTCCGGCGGTGGCTGCTGCTCCTCCTCCTCCTCCTCCGCCGGCGGCGGTGGGGCATTCAGGATTACATAAATATGTTAGAGCAGGAACAATCCTTTGCTCATATTGTGGAATCTGGGACCAGTCTGGTCCAAAAATCCGCGGCTGGCTGCGTCTGCCGCTTGTGCCGCGTTGCCAAAAAGTAAGAGGATGTAATGTTACAACGTGTATTCGTTCGTTGCTTTGTGTAAAAAATCTTACCTCTATCTTTTCCCAATTATTATGTTTTTTCTTCCGGTCAATTGCTTTATCATACATCATTTTGGGTATCAAATGAGTCAGACTACCATGGCTTATTCTCCGCAACGCCCTGTTGCCGTGAAGAGGAGATGCTCCAGGTAATAAATAATTAAAAAGTGACCTATTATCATCTTTAAAAACAAAAGCCCCGTTTTCAAAACAATTATCAATTCTATTCTTGTACGACTGGGACGTTTTGTCAGTCATACGACCACTATTTATATAAGGAAATAAAGTAGCATAAATGCTATTAATAAAATTGTGAATTTGTTGAGGGGTGCGGACGGCGCCAGCAGCAGCGCCGCCATCGCCGCCACCATCGTCACCACCGCCGCCGCCGCCGCCACCGCCGCCGCCACCAGTGTTTTGAGAATTATCACTCATTATATTATCCATATATATTATTTTAAATTAAAAAAACCATATTTTGTGGTTCTTTTTGCTTTTCATGAGGAAGACCTATAGGGTTTATATACAAAGGCGTCTCTCCAACATGGATTATTTTCTGGGTATGTGTATGTCCTGCACACCAAATATTTGCTCTTTCTACTAAATCATCACAATTCGAATAACAAGCTTTATTGAAAAAAGAAAACTTATCATCTATTGCTTCTAATGTTGGTAAATAATGTGTCACAACAATTATTTTTTTATGCTTATACTTTTCCAAACTCTCCGTTAACCACGCTTTATGATCAAAATGTATTTTATTTGTAATGGTGGGGCGAAGTAGTACTTGATTTCTATGTTTTACAAAAGATAATTCAGATAGTATTTGCATTCCACTTACAAAATCTTTCTTAGACAAATAAGACCATAAGGTACACCCTAATATAACAATATTTTCTATTATTAATGACGATTTTTGAAGCACATGAATATTTTTAAAAGGGGATAATTTATTACGCAATAGAGTTTCCATTGACAAAATCGTATCCATTTTATAATTTAAAAAATAATAATATTCATGATTCCCTAAGACATATATTATCCTTTTAAACATCTTCGATAGTCTCTCAAAAAAAGGGGTAAATAATTTGTGCTTTATAAAACAAATATCTCCCGCTAAAATTAAATTAGGCGCTTTGGGAATGATAAATTCTTTCATTTCAGGCAACTCATCATATGATTCCAAATGAATATCCGATACTAACTGAAACTTCATATATATATATACGCAAATAGTTTTTGAAAACATTAAAATATAATTTAAAAGAAAATAATTTATATTTTAAGCACTCTTTTTAACAAAATGTTTATTCATAAAACGTTGGAGATTAAAGTAAGTAACCTCCTCCTTAGGAGTTACTGCCAAAAGTGTCTTTAATGATTTATCCGGTTTAATAACCTTTCTATTCTGAGGAAATTGTAAATTATGTGTTTTAATATAGCTAATAATGTATTGGGTAACTTCGGTTCTTGCTACCTCACTACCATGTGGCTTCTTCATAAAGTCACAAAGTTGATTAGAAATAGGCGTAGGGACAGCAAAGCCAGATGGCTTACGATTACCCTTATTCCGATTTTTTTTGGCTTCCCTTTGAAGCATTTTAATCTGCCGTTTTACATTTTTCTCCAATCCACGAATATGATTTTGTAACATCGTAATCTGATTACGAAAACCAGAAAGCATAGATAATACATCAACAAATTGTTCGCCAATCTCAGGTGGAATATTTAGCGGTAGATCGGGAGATGGAGTAGTTAATACAGGAGTATCAGACATTTATATCTACTACTATGAAGGTTGCTTTAAATCAATTTTATAATTATTCTTCTGTATTCTTCGGGGCAGGGGTTTGATGGCGCCCTTTATTAGACAAAGTAAAACCTTCTTCATCTTCTCGGGGTCCACCACCATAAGCCTTAGGACGTTCATGACGTCTATTATGATGCCCACGTTGCCCCTGATGCCCCTGATGCCCCTGATAACCGCCATTCTCACCCATGCGCTCCTCACGCTCTTTTCGCATTTCTAAATGTGTCTCACACATCAACTTCCCACCCATGACACCACGCACATCAGTCGCTTGACGTTTGTGACTTTTATTGTCCGAACGAGATATCTGAAAAGACACATACTCACCCTGAACTAAATACCGATATTGCTCATTCTCAACCTTAATTCCTGAATGATGGACAAAAACATCTGAATCTTTACCCAATACTGTAACAAAGCCATAACCAGCCTTGTTATTAAACCATTTAACACGTCCAGTAAAAGAAGAGTCTTCCGTTGCAGAAGGTTTGTTGTTCGCTGTTTCGTTATCACTACTCATAACTATAACCTACAATATGCTAGTGGCTTTAAACCCATTTTATATTAATTTATATTACCAAGTGAAGATTTGAAAAACGCTTCTTCGCTTTTTTTCGTGTTCTACGACGTCTTCTTTTTCTGCGCGTTCTTCTACTGCCACCAGCGAGGTGAGCATATGGAAATATGCGATTTTTAAGTGCATTATGTTCCGCCATAAGTCCATTATGTGCATCTACAAGTCCATTATGTCCATCCATAAGTGAGAGATGATTCCCTTTAAGATTGTTATATGCGTCTACGAGCTCATTAATTTTATTCCGTAAGAGATTGATTACCTTAAACAGTCCCGGGTCACTAGCCTTGGTAATCCCAGTCCTCTGGTCCCATTTGAGAATATCGTTAAGGGGGTCAATATCGTTCATATATATAACCAAATATTATATCCAAAATTGAAATAGAACTAATTAAGGTAATAAATATAACAATGGTTAAAGTTTGTGATACATCATACCCTCCTGATACGCCTTATAATGATATTTTTAAACAATATCCTTTCTCATTATCTGATTTTCAAAAATACGGGCTTCAAGCCATCGAAGAAGATAAACATATTCTAATTACAGCTCATACGGGTTCTGGGAAAACCCTTCCCGCCGAATACGCCATTAAACATTTTTGTAAAAAGGGGAAGAAAGTTATTTACACAGCACCCATTAAAAGTCTCTCTAATCAAAAATTTCACGAATTCAGTAAAAAATATCCTGATATTTCGTTTGGTATTCTCACAGGAGATATCAAATTTAATCCCGAGGCCGATTGTCTTATTATGACTACGGAAATCTTACGCAATACCCTCTTTCAACAGAAAATGATAGATGAAGAAATAGTATCCAAAGAACAACTTTCTCTCCATTTTAATATTGATATCCAACAAGACTTGGGATGTGTTATCTTTGACGAAATTCATTATATTAATGATAGAGATCGGGGGAAAGTATGGGAAGAAACCATTATGATGCTTCCAAAACATATCCTATTAGTCATGTTATCTGCCACAATGGATAAAGCTGAAAAATTCGCATCTTGGATTGAAGAAGTTACACAAAAAGAAGTATGGTGGGCACCTACCACCCAAAGGGTTGTCCCGCTTACTCACTACGCATTCCTTACCCTGCGAAGTTCTCTCTCTAATCAGCACGCAAATACTCTCATGGATACGCATCTTCATTCTCCGTTGCTTCTTAAACGTCATCATGATAAGTTTGAGGACAAGAATTATCATGATCTTGCGAAAATAAAACACTACTTTCAAAAGAACCGAATTTTTGTGAATCACTCCTTTGTTCTCAATACTATTGTCAAATATCTTCACGAACATAACTTACTACCTGCTATTTGTTTTGTATTCTCCCGCCGAAAAACGGAAGAATATGCGCGACAAATATCTCTCTCGCTCAATGATGCAAAAACAATGAATATCATTGAAAATGAATGTAAACAAATCCTCATTAAAAAACTACCTAACTATAAAGAATATATTACCCTTCCCGAATATGTTTTTATGATGAAACTGCTAGTAAAAGGGATAGCCGTACATCATTCAGGAATTCTCCCTGTATTGAGAGAAATGATAGAGATGCTCTTCGATAAAGGATATATAAAATTACTTTTTGCGACAGAAACCTTTGCCGTTGGGGTTAACATGCCTACTAAAACAGTTATGTTTACTGGGCTTCAAAAATTTGACGGTCAAGGATTTCGTTATCTTCTTCCACATGAATATACACAAATGGCGGGAAGAGCTGGTAGACGGGGAATAGATACCAAAGGAACGGTTATCCATCTGAATAATCTTTTCCAATATCCTCCTATTCAAGAATATCGCACACTCTTATGTGGTTCACCTCAGCGATTAGATTCTAAGTTTCAAATTCATTTTAATCTCATCCTCCGCCTTCTCTCCACGCAACAAGATTTGGGTACATTTATTTGTCAAAGTATGTTACAAAAAAACATTGAGGCTGAATGTTCCCATATGTTTGCGATTCAGCAAAAAATACAGGAGGAGATAGAGAGAAAAGAAAAATTACTCGAATATATTCAAACTCCTCTTCCTATGCTTGAAGAATACTATGGCTTGGAAAAAGAATTATCCATGTCATCCCGTAAGATATATAAAACCAAAAAAAAACGTATGAGAGAAATCCAATCAGAATATAAACATCTTGAAAAAGATATCCTTCTTATTAGAGAGATTCATAAAAAGAAAGATGAACTAAGTAAAGAAGAGAAACATATTTCATCTGCTCAATCATACATTAAGAATACGATTGATTTAATATTGGATATCTTATATGATTATGGTTTTATTGATAAAGATAAAAATTTAACTGAAAAGGGGGTATTAGCGACAAATATCCAAGAGGTCCATTGTTTGGTATTTGGTGAATTATTATTCAATAAACAAATGAATTATTTTGAAGTTAGTGAATTAGCGTGTATCTTTAGTTGCTTCACAAATGTTTCCATCCCTAGAGAGAAAAGACTTCCTAATGTATCCTCTGTAAGAATTTCTACAGATACAAAAGCCATTATTCAAACCATTCAGGATAATTACAATGAGATTGCTGATATAGAGTTAAAATATAATATCTATAGTGGCACGAATGATGAAATTCAGTATGAATTATGTGAACTTATCTTTGATTGGTGTCAAGCGAACAATGATATTGAATGTAAAGCTGTCTTTCAACGTGCTAAAGAGAGAAATATCTCTCTAGGTGAATTCATTAAAGCCATTTTAAAGATTAATAATATTGCGAATGAATTAGAAAAAGTATGTACGATTCAAGCCAATATTGAATTATTGGATAAAATCAAAAAAATCCCTTTACTAACTTTAAAATCAATTGCGACCAATCAGTCTCTCTATCTTTGATTTACCTTCTTCGACGTGTTCTGCGGCGTTTTTTGCGTTTTGTTTTGCGAGTTCTTCGCCTTCCGCCTCCCGTCCCTGCTGCTGTTATTGTGGCGTCCATATTATAATATAGATATATATTATATGAAAACAAAGCGATCCAGAAAAAAAAAATAAAAGAAAAACAAGAAAAAGATATTGTCCACGTTCCGCTACTTTACCCTCTGTTACTGTTTATGGAAATAAAAAAGAATATATGTTTGAAGATATTAAGAATCATCTTAAGCGAAAAACATTTCCAAAAACAGGACATAAGGGGAGAAAAGCATTTAACATAGTTAGTAAGTATCTTTACGGAGATAAAACGCCTGATAGAAATTTTATTACATTTGTGAATACAACTGCTGATCCTTATCAAAATAAAATTCATTCTGATACAAAAAATATAAATTTCATTGATACACAGCCATACTACCGTGTAAAAGAAATGGAACAACAAATGGTAAGAATGATGGCTAATTTATTTAAGGATAAGAATTATACAAAAGCTAGTGGTGCATCCACTATTGGTTCTTCGGAAGCGATCTATGTATCTGTGATTTTACATCGCTTCGCGTGGGAAGAAAGGCATAAAAAACCGGCTATTAATAAATGTAATATGATATGGTCGGAAAATACCCATATCAACTGGGATAAATCCGCCCGATACAATGATGTAAAGGCTCAAAAAATCCCTCTTAAACACCTTGACTATACCTTTGGCGCTGAAGAAGTTAAGGCACGTATAAATAAAAGAACAATTGCTATTGTATGTACCCTATGTGCCACACGTAGTGCACAAAATGATAAGATTGAGGAGATTAATACTTTCTTGAAAAAATATTATAAAGAAACTGGAATTTTTGTACCTATTCATATTGATGCTGCTATTGGAGGGTTTTTAGTTCCCTTTATTAAACCTAGACTTAAATGGAGTTTTGACTTAGAACATGTTAAATCAATTAATGTTTCTTTTCATAAATATGGGGGGACATACGCAGGTATGGGTATGATAGTGGTGAAATCTGATTATAAAATACCTAAGAAAATGCGTTTTTTCTTTGATGCTGAACATATGGATCTGGCACCTACTAAAACAAGAAAACAACGATTGGAACTTCCTGGAGACCCCCACAATCCACAGGCTGTTTCTCCTTATCCTGACCTCATAACTCAAACAGGAGGAGGAAAAGGTCACCTACAGCAACTTGACCCAGAAGGTGAACTGGATCTTCAAATTAATTTCACAAAATCATCTTCACAAGTCGTGGAAGCTTTCTATATATTTATGAAATTGGGTATGGAAGGATATAGAAAACGGATTGCGTATTGTATGAAAATGTCTAAAATTTTATCTAAATATATCAATTCAATCAAAAGCAAGTCAGGTAAAAAAGTATTTATTCAAGTTAATGAACCTTATTATCCTGTTATAGCCTTTTGCTTAGATGATCCAACATTCCCTTTAAAAGAAGTTCTAGCTCATCTAGCTGAAGAAAACGGATATTCTGTCGCCGCTTATAAAATGGGAAATACAGATGATATCGTTTTTCGTTTGGTATTCAAGCATAATGTCTCAAAATCTGACGCTATACGATTTCGTGATGCGTGGAAAGCTACCATTAATGATATCTATTATAGCAATGATACATATTAGAAAAATTGAAATAAATGTACGAATATATATTTATTTCAATAATGACACTCTACATCATGCCCATTAATATGTATAACGGATTAACATATGTTTCTGGTTTCATCGACAGTAATGGAAAAAATTATCAAGAGCATATTTGTTTTATATTTGATAAGCATTTGACGGATGAACAAAAGAAAAATATTAGGGAGAAAAAAGAACCGGAAGAGGCACTAACTTATCTAAAAACGCTTGTTAATTATACGCATCAGTATTAGACTAATGCAAAATCATTTTGAAAGAATTTTTTTTTACCTAACATATTTCTCTTCTGATTCTTCCACCGATACCCTTTTCCATCGCAACAAGTTTCACTAATTAACTCTGGTTTGTGAAATCGCATAAATATAGCATGCGTTTTTTTGTTGAAATGAATATATTCACCCATTTTATCTCTCTTTATGTGTTTATCTAAAAGAGAATAAATAGGAAACGCTTTACAATGAAACCGACATCTATTCTTATCAAGAATAGGACCCACAACCGCACAGCGACTATCATTCTTAAATGTAGGGGGGATTGTATCATTAAACTTTTGAGATACACATCGTATCATTGTTCCATCAGTATTTTTTTTTAATACACATGTTTGAGGTGATAAGAAGGATAATATTGTGGCAATAGCGCCTGGATAATAACCTTCAATATAAAGTTTCTCCATATTATACATTTCTATCATAGTTTAATTTCAAAATCAATTTATTTCTATATATTCTAACCTAATTTTCTGTTTTAATCTATCTTCATCCATAAACAAATATATTTTAAAATGATGCATTGAGTGATTTTTCAAAGAATGTCGAATCGTTATCCGATTCATCATTTTTAATTCAGATAAATATACCAAATATTGAAACAATCCATCATTTCTCTCAATTCTTTCAAATACAAACCCATCATATATTTTCTGTAATTTTTCAGGTTGTTTGAAACACATTGCGAGGAGAGAACTATCATTCTGAACTTTTCTTATAGCTCTCATTGTTTGATTGATATAGTCTAATTCTTTCATCCAATTATCATAAAATATTTTTGATCCTTGGCTAAATGTACATATATTTAATTTATCTTGTAGATTTATTATATTTAATAAGTCAATAATTCGGCGAATAGGAGACGTAATATGAATATATGCATCCAACCCAAGCATAGCATGCGCTTCTTTATTTTCATAAGTAACATATTTCCCACCTGAACTCATCCATCCCTTTAAGAAGGTATGAATATCTTGTGGGATCTCTTTGGCAATTGGTAAGGTTTTTTTAAATGATATCGCACGAAAAATACCTGTCTTAAAAGAACACATCTGTTGTGCTGAGAGAAAGTTCATCATTATCATCAAATAAGCCACTAAATCATGACTATCTTTCAAATGATCCACATAGGTATAATGCTTATTTAATTCTTTAATAATAAATGTTAGTTGTTTATAAAGTGGATTGCTCTTTAATTCGGGAGCATCATAGTCATAATTTCTTCTTACACAAATACAGCTATTTACATAATTTGTTCTCTCTATCTCGTAAGTTTCCTTATTAATATGAATATCTAATGTGAAAGCGAATCGGGTTTGTTGTTCTTGGAGAGAACAGAGTGCATCCGAGAGAATAGTGGGTAGCATGGGACGACGGCGATCGGGTAAATAAATAGTTGCTATGCGTTTTGAAAAAGATGCCCAGATGTCCATGCTATCCATCCATAAACTCACATTCGCAATATAAATACTTAATATCCATTCATCCTGTTCTAAGCGAAGACCAAACCCATCATCATAATCTTTACTTTTTAAAGGATCAATTGTATACACCTCCCATTCTCTCCTATCCTCAATCGTATTTCTCTCCATCATTGTATCAATATAATGTTGCTCAGATTTCAACTTCAATGCTCTCATCGCAGCCTTAGTAAATTGTTGGATAGATGCATAAAGACTTTTACAATATAATTGATACTCATAGAAATGTTCTAACTTATCCACTGTTCCAATAACTTGAACAATTGTACCCTGAGGATGTTTTTTATCCCAATTTAAAAATTTAAAAGTTATATATTTATTCGTTTTTTTTTTATGAAATCCTAGGGTTAATTTGTG
>Ga0080013_1001559_pt1 | contig 29895 bp, 49 predicted proteins | sample ETNvirenome_6_85_FD_69236 | JGI IMG/M metagenome (GOLD analysis project Ga0080013, IMG submission 69236) | Marine viral communities from the Pacific Ocean - ETNP_6_85 (SPADES assembly) (version 2) | ecosystem: Environmental > Aquatic > Marine > Oceanic | place: Pacific Ocean | collected 2013-06-19 | reverse complement strand
CCCGTCATGTGACAGAAACTAAAGATGCTTACTGGCGACGCAGAAACTGGAAAAAAGAACTAGAAATCCTGGAAATCCTGGAGTGACACGTATGTCAGGCAAGTTCGAGCACATGCAGTGCGATAAGTGCTGGTCAGAGAAAAACCCCGACAGAGAACCTATGAGGGTAAGAGACGGGAACCGAGAACTCTGCTGCTGGTGCGGGAGATCAACCGATTCAGGTATCTTCGTTCGAGCGGACTGGAAAGAACTGAGATGCCAAGGAAAACATAAATAACTCTCCTTGGATCCACTCTCGGTCTCCTTAAAATGGGAGCATGGGCAGAGCCAATTACCCAAAGGAGCCAAGGGACATGACCAAAATTATTGGGAAGAGAACGATTACTATCGAGACTCCCGCATCGACCCTTGATCCAATCAAGGTAAGAAGTGTAATCGAAAGGTGGAATGATGACGGATCGTACCTTGATCACGCTGTAGCATGGGCGGAGGTTCACACTATGAACCATCAAACAGCACTGATGATGATCGGGAACGGAGAAATTGACTGGAAACCAGAGCCAATTACCCGAAGGAGCCAAGAATGAGAACGCGAATGGACCTGGAAGTCGGAGATATAGTATGCGACATGCACTATGGGCTGCCCAAGGCGCACCGCAACTTGTATTCCCTGGAAACGAGAAGCCATGTCAGCTTCGACCTTCTGGCTGGCGACGAGGATTGCGGTTTCTTCCGCCGGATGCTGCTATCCGTCGGGCTGGAAGACCCAATCATCCAGAACAAGATGGCATACGTCGTCGGGTTCGGGGCCAATGGATGGTACAAAGCTGCTTACCGCTATGACGGCCGCCGTTTCGGCATGTTCGAATTCCGAGAAACCCGCTAAGGAGACGAGAAATGACATTCCTTGAAGAACACTACAAAACCGAATCCGAAAAACTTCGGGAGCGGAATAGCCGACTATCTTTCACCGTCGGCTGGATGAGGGGAAAACTCAGAGCGTTGGGGCTAACCGAGGAGGAGGTCGAGGAGGAGGAAGCCCAAGCGATTGAGTATTGGGAGAGACTATGATCGGGACCGTCAGAATCGAAGAGCACCGGGCTGAGATCCTAGAGGTCTTCGGCCCGGAGGTTCTAGCCCGAGCGGAGAGATCAAACGCTCCGTCTTGGCTAGAGTTCATGAGAGAAGAGAACCTCTTTTGGGGAACTAAGCATGAGTTGGCAGCAGAAAGCACGGGAGCGGCTACAGTCTCAAGCAGACGAAGCGTTCAGGCAATGGAGCGAGTCGAGAGCCGGGAAGAGGTGGAAGGCTCGTAGGCGCAAGCTGAGAGGTTCCCCGTATGATGCGGGGTTTTCCCTTCCGGAGGTTCATCATGACTTGATCGAGGCATTGAACCGGGATGACGAGAAGAACGCAAAATCCATCATGATGTGGGAGATGAAGGAAGATGTTTTATAAAAAACGAGAACTAATCCCATTGGAAGACTATCTGAGAGACAGGAAGTCCCCGGGATCTGAAGAGTCTTTGAAAGGAATCAGTCGGATATCGCAAGAAAAGTTCATTGAATTATTGAACTCGATGGGCATCGGAACGCCGGTAGGCATTGTGACTCTGACGGAACCGAAGATGCGAAAGCGGGGAAACCCTTATGCGGGAAACTGCCAGAAGCTTGCCAAGAGGAATGGGTTCATCGGATGCGAGTATGAGTCTTGTGCGAGACGGGCGGAAGAGAGAATGGGCAACCCTCGGTCTTTCCGGGCTGGTCCTCTTCCGTGGGGTGAGAGGGAAGGAAGGTACTTCATCCGCCATAACGGATTTCATTACTTAAGGTTCTATCCTAAGCCGGGAACTTCTCAGGTGCAGTGGAGGAGCAAGGACGAAGGGCAGTTGATTGATAAGCAGGAGATCGAAGGGTTTCTTCCGCTGGAGAACTCCCCTTCCCCGGTTCCTTGGAGAGGAATCAGAATGGACCATCTTCTCGCATGCAATGTTGTTGGTGGGAAGTGGATCTTGGAAGTGCGGGAAGAAGTTAAATGAGAACTCTCTTTGGATCCACTCTCGGTCTCCTTAAAATGGGGGGAGAAGGATGAGATCAGAAACCTCGCATAAGGAGACCTGAGAAATGCCGATCCGAGAACTCTCTGAAAAAGAGACCGCTGAGTTTGATGAGACTCCTCTCATCTTTGCGAACGGAGAAATAGTTGATGGGGCGGGACTCCTGGGAAAGGACCATCGCGATAACTTATACTGGCTTGAGAGGTTCTGCGGACCGCTTGGGGATAACCCCGAGAAGAAGGTTCGCGAGTTCAATGAAGCCCAGCGATGGCATCGGGTCTTCCCGGATCTTGTTCTTATGAAGCAAACCGAAGAGAAACTGAGAGCTTGGGAAAAATTCCTAGACGCCGGAGAAGAGAAATGACCCGATCTTGTTTAAGACGCATCTCAAAAATCGAACTGATTTTCGGAGACTCATGCTCAGGCAATGCGGACCAGGCAGTCGCTTTCAGCAGCGAAGAGGATTGGACTATCGGCATCGCGCGCATTGGGTTCGAGAAGGAGTATCTCTATGTCAGCAGACGCCCCGACGCGGGAGAGGAACCTCTCTCTCCCAAGCAGAGAGTTCAGCATGGGATAGGTCTCCTTCGCCAGTGGATTGAAACCGCCGGTCTTCAATCGGCGGAAGAAGACGATAAGTACCTTAATCATGTTCTGGAAGATGTTATTTCAAGACTCTTTTGAGGAGACGCTGAGATGACCTTCAATTTCGCTCGCATGGCGACTCATGCAGTCGCCAATAGGTACCGCTTCGTTTGTTCTCCCGAGGAGTTTCGATTTCGGTATGGTAAGATAGAAACGAAAGAAGAAGCGGAGAAAGTCTTAAAGTACGTTTGCCTGTGCAAAGACGGAATGATCCGACCTCGATAGGAGACCTAGAGATCCCGGTCCCGGATCGAAGTTTAATAAACATCAATAGGATCCACTCTCGGTCTCCTTAAAATGGGGGGAGAAGGATGAGATCAGAAACCTCCCCCGGAGAAAACCAAGATGGAGATGACCAAGAAAACCTTATCCCAAGTCTCATCGGAAGCCATCAAGCTCGGTCAGCATTTCGCTGATGGTTCATTCGGAGAGCCCGTTGGGGAAATGAACCATATGATCCACCAGAGAAACCTAAAGAAGACGAAACGCATCCTCCAAGATGCCGGATGGTCTGCGATGGAGCTGGAGAGAGAACTGGAGAAACGAGTAACTCCGAAATGGATCTACGACCATATGGGTTACTTCTTCCAATGCTGCCTTGATAACGGAGAACTGTGAAATGAACGAAGAAGTCATTATCCAGAGATGGTCTGCGGATGAAACTTATACACATGCTGCCAGATGGCACAAGACGGGAATCCACTCCAAAGACGCGGACTGCGTGGAATGCCCAATTGAGAGGTTTGTTGACATCTGCCAGAGAGCCCGGTTGATCAAGAGATCCAAACGGTCAGACACAGGGTGGCAGACTCTGAATTATACTTCCCCCCAGGAGTTGTGCGACTTCGTCCGTGATGTTGAATACGCGGACGCCGGATACATCGAACGAGTCCGCAAGGAGATGCGAGACAACGGGTTCGATGATATTTACAATGTCGACGACCTCGACGACCTGGACATCGCGATCCTCTCCTACCAAGCTGAACTGCTTTTGATTGAGGCAGTCCGCTGCGAGGCGGACCACTTCAGTGGCAATGTTACGCTAAAGGCTGGCAGGGACATCACTGATATGTTCAGGGAATACTGCGGAAGGGAGACCTAAGGCACATAACTGAGAGGAACAAAGACTTTCTTTTTCTACTATAACACAAAACGGTTTCTGGGTAGGAAAGAACTTTTGTTAGGAAAACAGAAAACGAAGAAAAACCCAGGGAAAACAGGAACTACATAAGACTGTCCCCTAAGGGACTCCCTATATCCTCCCTAGAGAGGACACAACACAACACAACACTAACTAAAAGTTAACATACGAAGGAAGAAAACCCCATAACACGACAGCCGTTTTGACTTTATGTGGTGACACGAACACGTTCCTGTAGTGACACATACATAGTTCAATGGACCGGGAACCCAAAGGTATTAACCCAATCCAGTCCCGGACCTAGGAAACAGAACCGGACCTAGGACTGTGTGTGGTCATAACCACACACCACAGGGTTTTCGGGACCTAGGTTTAAACCCACAGGGTTTTCGGGACCTAGGTTTAAACCCACAGGGTTTTCGGGACCCGGGACGGAACCCGGAGACCAGAAAGAAACTTGGAACTTCAAAAGAAACTCATGAACATCTTTTCGCGACCCGAGGAGTTCGAGGATAATGGAAAGAGAGGCAGCGGCCTCGACCTGAGATCCCTTTCGCCAGAGGAGACCGAGATGAATGAAGATCCAAGACCTTCCGGATTAGGTCGGAAGGAAACCCCCGGGGATGAACCCTGGGAAGTCCGGCTTTGCGAGACCTTGGCGGTATTTAATATTCTCTCGCGCGGGGCGACCTTCGGCCAAACCCCTAAGGGGCGCTGGCGGGATGCCGACTCTATCGTTCGCAAAGCGGCGAGCGAACTGAGGGGTTTCTCCTTGGGACCTTATGGGAGGATCTTCTGATGAGAACCAGCGATGCAGAGTTCAATGAGGCTCAGGAGATACCTGAGAAGATGGTTGAGAAGGATGCCAAGACCTGGCATGAGTGGCGATATTGCGAAACAACCTTCAGGGTCTTCTTCGAGATGGCAGATACCTGCTGCGGGCCCGAGATGAGGGTAGCGGTTTGGAGCCCCATCCGCCGAGAGGTCATCGGCTGCAGTCAAGAATGCATGGGCTGGGTCCAGCAGGCGGCAATGATCGTTGAAGGAGACCTCTGATGAGTTATTGCCCTTGGCATGACCGCAACCTGCCAGAGATGGCGAACCAATCATCAAGGAGTAATAGGACTATGGGATACCAAGAAGATTGCGAAGCGTACGTACTGTTCGGAAACCCGATGCAGGATGCAATGGACTATGAGGAGAACGCTCAGTATGATCGATGGGATGGTCATCGCACGGACTTCCATGATGCGATTGACTCGTTGGAAGACCTCTATGATCCGGGACCCGAGATTGATTGGTTCGCAGAACTCTGGGCGGAGCAGCGAGCCGAGGACCAATGGGTTGCCGCATGGGCGGAGTTCGCTCAACCGGATCCGCCCTTTTAAGGAGACCCCAGAAATGGACCCGAGACTAGAAGATGCGCTTTCCCTGTTCAATGACTATGAAGAGTTCCCAAAAAGAGAGAACGAGACTGCGAAAGAACGCTGGAAGAACGCAGACGCATGCATGAGAGATTACCGCAAGGAGCAGATAAACCAAGCAGAGATCGCGGCAGGCTGGGACCCATACCCCTAATAGGTCAGAAAAACTCCCGGAGAACTTAAAGAAACTCTTCGACATCTTTAGGAGACTTCTGGGGTTTGCCGATAATGGGGGCTGAGGCGGAGCGCCGCCAACCCGAGAAGCCAAGAGGAGCCAAGACCATGATGCGAGAAGCCCTAGACCTGATGCCTGCGGAGCATGCCGCATACCTTGAGGTCAGGAGAGCCCGAGACCTTCAGCAGGCCGCGATGGCAGTCGAAGGTCCGGAAACCTCAGAGGGGATCCTGACCCGCCTCCGCCGAGCATCGGAAGAGGTTTGGCTGGACCATGAAGGAAACCCGGAGATGGAAACCATCCAGCAGATCCGAAGCACCCTGGCTCGGACCAGGACGAATGCGGATTCTGAACCCACGTACTTCTGCTAGGAGAGACCAGGATGAGTATCCGTATCCAGACCCTGCTAGATTTGGGCGTTCCCTTTTGGCGTATCCAGGCAATGCTGGACTGCGGGTCTCTGCCCCAGTCAGCAATCAAGGAGTATGAAAACCAATGATCCCAACCCATGAGCGGCGGATGCTGCATCGCGACCCTGCCCAGCGGATACCAGAACCTTTGGAGATGAAACTGGGAGATGAGGTTATCTTCCGGGGGAAGACCTGGAAGGTCCATGACTTCCTGTTCATTGACCAGCTCTTCGTTCTCAAACGAGGGATGACCATGATCGAAGTACATATCCAAGACCTTGTCTAGGAGACTCAGAGATGAACGCTGAAGAATACCCCCCTATCAAGACTCGCATGCTGTTCTCAGACGAAGAGGTTGGGGCCATATGCGACCGCTTGCGGGCGCTGGCCTGCCCAGTCTCGTGGCAGCAGTTCAGCAACCATTCAGAATTTCGGGTTTGCAGCTCCCCCGGACTGCAAACCCCTGATGGGAAACCTTGGGAGAAGTGGAATCAGATTCACTCGTTCGTTGCGGGTATGGAGATGATGCGAGACCTGACTGTGCTCATGGGACGGACAACTATATAGGACAAACCTCTGGCGAGGCGGGGCTGAAGGGACTGGGCGAGAGCCTGGTCCCTTTTTCTGTAGTGACACTTAGTAGGACCCAGGTCCTAGGTCGGGGTCGCAGGACCTAGACCAGACCCCTGAACCTAGGTTAAAACCTATAACCTTGACCTAGGTTAAAACCTATAGCCTGAACCTGGGTTTTCTGTAGTGACTTGGTTTCTGTAGTGACTTGGTTTCTGTAGTGACTTGGTTTCTGTAGTGACTTGGTTTCTGTAGTGACTTGGTTTCTGTAGTGACTTGGTTCCTGTAGTGACTGTAGTGACACGTACCATAACCTAGGTCGAGGTCGAGGTCGAAAACACGCACGACTGTGTGTGGTCGTAACCACACACAGCGGACCACACACAGTCCCAAAACGGGACTGTGTGTGCCGCCCACACACAGTCTCAAAACGGGACTGTGTGTGCCGCCCACACACAGCGAACTCCACCCACACACTGGGCAGTGTGTGCCGCCCACACACTGCCAGCTCCAAGCAGGTCGCCGCTGTGTGTGCCGCCCCCACACAGGCAAACCACCACACACTAGGCAGTGTGTGCCGCCCCCACACAGCGAACTCCACCCCAGAATTTTTCGCGCTACAAAGTTGCGAGAAAACAGGTCATTGGCACGCGCTTTGCTCCAACGGGTCAAGAGCAAACGGCGTGCCAATGACCCAATTACTTTTACCCAGGTCTTGCGAAAAACACATGGGTCCCCTCAAAATAGTGAGCGAATGGCACACCTTTTGCTTAGCAAAGTCCGTGCCAAAAAGCCATCTTGCCTAAAGCGCCAAATCCGCTGAGGGTGAGTTCTATGCTCCATGCGAGCATAGCCCCGCAATATGCTAGGGGCCCTTAGGGGCCAAGCTAGGGCCCTTCTCGCCGCCCAAAATAATTGGGAAAAAAGGTAAGATTATGGCTCAATTTGGGGCTTCCCCCTCTTGGCGCAAGGGGAATTTGCCGATATCTTGGCTATAGGCCAAGAGGATAGCCTGAAGGGCAAAAAGCCCCTCGCCTCTTGGCAAGCCGATTTTAGAAAGGCCATTTATCATGGCAAAGAAGAAGCCCCTGAATCTTGATTCCGCCATCGCCGCTTATCAATGGGCGGCCAAGGAATTTCCCCCTTCGATCTTGGCGGAGCAGCCAAAGGATGGCAAGGCGATGGATCAGCCTTTCATCGCTGGCTTCGCCTTCGCCCTGGCTTTCGAGCCAGCGGCCTTGATGGCCATCGATTCGCCCTATCGCAAAGATCGCTTTTGGGCCATCTATTCCCTGCCGCAATTATGCGGCAAGCGCAAGAAGCGCAAAGGATCCGATGATCGCCAATGGGATTGCAGAATCTCAAATGAGCGCCATGGATTCGCCAATCGGGCGCTCAAGGCCATCCAAGCGGCGGAAGGGGCTTGCCCTTCCGGCGCGGATGAGAAGAGCAGGGCTTGGCATGCGGGCGCGGAAATCGCTCGCGCTTCGGATCTTTCCTTGAAGATCGGCCAAGATATCGGGCCCGATTTCCAGAAGATCGAAGATGCATGCCCTCTGGATAATTGCGCAGCGCAAGCCCATGCATGCATCAAGAGCGGAAAGAATGCCATTCGGGGCTATTCTGCGGGGCTCGATTGGCTGGCTGAGCAAGCCGCCAAGGCCGATATCAAGGCCGATGAGCCCTTGCTCATCGAAGGGCCCCAAGCCGAAGCGCCGAAGATCGAAGCGCCGAAGGCCAAGGCCAAGGCCAAGGCCAGCAAGGCCAAGGCCAGCAAGGCCAAGGCCAGCAAGGCCAAGGCCAAGGCCAGCTAGGCCAGCAAGGATCGGGGCCCCGCGCATCGGGCGCGGGGCCCTTCTCCCCTCCCCTCCCCTCCCCTCTATCGAAAGCCAATCAGATGAGAAATCCCAAAGCCAGGATGGCCAGAATCAAAGCCCTCCGCAAGATCGCTGAAGCCCGCCAAGCCCGCCAGCCCGCCAAGCCCCATATCAAGATCGCAATTCCGGCAAGCCCCGCGCGGCTTAGCTTGGGAGAAATCGAAGCCCGATGGAGGGCAGCAAGATGATCCAGCGCATCGCCTCATTTTGGGAAAGCCTTCATCAAGCCGATCCTCGCCCTCTTCAGATCAATCTCTCGATTCAGATCGATTTCCAAAGCGCTGCGGCTTTGATCCTCATCGGCTGGCTGATCGGCTGGCCAATGCTCTGGGCCATCGCAGCCCTGATCTTCTAGGCCAGGGGCCCTCCAGAAATCGGAATTTCTGGAGGGCCCCTTATCCTTGTTCCGGAGATGCCCCCTCTCGTACGAACCTACAGTTTTCACGTTTCCAAAATTACTAATTACAAACTACTCTTTTCGTCCCCCATACGCAATTACTTCCCACGTCTCAAGAACCACACCCCCTCTTCTCGTCCCCCTCCCCCAAGAACTCGTTTCCAAAAAGGGGGCATTTCCCAAGAGCGAAGAGTCCCAAAAAAATACTACAGAAAAATTCCCACTTCCCGGATAACTCAATAGGATAGTACATCTCCGTCATGCGATAATAGGGATGAAAGTATTACTAGATCGGGAGCGGGTGCTAAATGCTAAAAAAGGATGAGTTCATTCGACGTTGTACGTTAGATCGTGTTGTTGATGGCGACACTGTGGACGTTGTTCTTGATCTCGGGTTTTCGATCAGCTACAAGGAACGCTTACGTCTTCGTGATATTGACTGTCCCGAGATGCGAGGGGTAGAAAGAGAGCGTGGCAAGGAGGCTAAGCAAGTCGTGATAGACTGGTGCGAGAAGGCGGAAGAGATTTGGTGCCATAGTTACGAGTATAGCCGAGGCAAGTATGGTCGTGTGATTGCTGACTTATTTGATGAGAACGGTGGTTCATTAGTCGCAACTCTCAAAGTGCTGGGGCACGTCAAACATGGCTGATCCTGTGACTCAAGAAGCTTTCCTGAAGGTCGGACCAAGCGGTTCGGATAGGCTAACGCTCTGATTTATGTCCAGTATCTATGACAGGAGATGTGAAAGATGGCAAGACGGCGATTGCAAGACAGATTGGACCAACTCCAGGGAGATGCTCATTTCACGATGAGTGAGATAAGGAGTCTGATCACCGAGCTGGTCGGGGAAGTAGAGGACGGGATCGTGATTCGTCTGACGCAAGAAGGGGAAGGGTCTGTCATGAAGTGGTTGATGGGCCAGCAAGACGAGTGCCCCATCGGATTCCGGATCGAGCTGAAGGAAGAAGGGGATGAGTAATATAAGAATGGGAAAAACTTCTCGCGAAGAACTAGATAATTTTTTACAATCACCAACTGAAGAAGGACGGCGATTGTTCTCTGTCTTTGAAGCGGCCGTCGCGCCGTATGGAGTCATTTAAGATGGGCCTGATCTTCGGGGGGATTTTTACGACGGTTGTTTTTCTGTTTCTGTCTATCTGGATCCAACACATTAGTGAGAAATTGAGTGAAAATAAAGAGACTCAAAGGAAGACATCCGAGAACGAAGAAGATGCCGTGGATCTTGATTGACGATGATCGTCTAACAGGATACCGGTGGCTTGGGCCCTGGGCAAAGAAAGAAGAAGCAATCGAATGCAAACGAACAATTCTGGATCTGCCGAAAGAGACGAAGGACAAAAAGAGACTAGCTCTAGAAGCTTTAATCCGCGAAGGTTAGTCTCCCGTAGGTTTCACTGCTTCTTGGACTGCTTCGTTTTTGTCTCCTCGTGGAATGCGGATGGGGCGAGAGAAGAAGATCTGGATAACGCATTGCTGGTCATGCTCCGGGCTTTGCCGGATAGATAAAGGAGATTTCTGTGGAAGTTAATGTCATGGTGATGAAATTGGCGAAAGAAGTAGACGAAGAGTTGTGGACTGAGTACCAGAAAGAAGTTCAGCCGGAGGATCGTCAGTATCTGAACTATCAACAGTGGCTGTGCTTTCAGGTCATGAAATACAGACAAGTTGCTTCGAGTCAGCAGATGCGGGAAAGATCTCTGGAAGCCCGGGACAGGAAATTACAAGATGCAATGGAGGAGTGGATTGATGAATAAAGTGAAAAATAATCTACTTTTCCCTCTTTTGTTACTCCTCCTCTTGCGATAATATATGTATGAATCAAATCGATGAGAAATTATATGACAAAGGGCTTTGCGGGCCCCTGAAGCCTAGCCTGGGGCCTTTGAGGCAGCGCTTCGGGGCTCCGCCCTTTTCTTGTTTGGATCAGACTCATGCGAACTGGCAAACCAGAAAGAAACGATGGATCGGACTTGGAATCGAATCCGAAGTTGGTAGGGGAGATAACCTTCTCGCACTCGCTCATCTCGGACAAGGAACCTCTGTATTCGATCCCGTTCTCTGCGAGCTTGCGTATGCCTGGTGGTCACCTAATCGAGGGGTCGTTCTCGATCCCTTCGCAGGAGGCTCCGTTCGTGGATGCATTGCTTCGATCCTTGGGCGAAAGTACTGGGGATGCGAGCTAAGAGGCGAGCAAGTAGAAGCAAATCAGAAGCAAGGAGAGAAAATTCGGGGCAAATTCAAGCCAAAGTGGTTCCAGGGCGACTCTGAAGCCATCATTCCTGAAAAGGCTCCGAAAGCTGACTTTATCTTCTCGTGCCCGCCGTATGGGGACTTAGAAGAGTACAGCGACGAAGAAGCGGACCTTTCCAACAAATCATGGCAGGAATTCAGAGCAAAGTACCAAAGAATCATCTATCATGCCGCCGCGAAGCTGAAAGAGAATCGATTTGCGTGCTTCGTGGTATCGAATTACCGAGACAAGCGGGAAGGCAAAATGAGGAACCTAGTCGCGGAGACCTGCGAGTGCTTTGAAGCGGCAGGCTGCGACTTTTATAACGATGGAATCCTGCTGGGCTCATCCGGCTCGGCAGCAAGGAGAGCGAATCGTATTTTTGTGAACGGAAATCGGAAGTTAGTGAAAATTCACCAGAATGTTTTATGCTTCTGCAAAGGGTCGCCAAAATTGGCGGCAGAAGCAATCCTCGAATCGGAGAAAGAATGATGACGAAGAAGGAGAACTTGGCAATCTCACGGGCACAGGCGATTGCTATCTTTGAGGGGCTAGGGGTAAAGAGCGCCGGGGGCTGGAAAAAGGAGAAGATGAACGACAAAGTTCGCCAAATCAATCTCCTGGTTCCCGAAGACACCAAAATCGGCGACGAAGATCTGGATAAGATCCTCGACCAGATGATCGGGGCCCGAGAAATGGACGAAGACATCGATGTCCTCTCGGACAAGGCGTATATGGCGAAATACGGGGCCCCGGAGGGCAAAAACGGCGACGGAGAGGCCGATGAGGCCCCGGAGGAGGCCAAAGAGGAAGAATCGGCTGAGGATGCCCCAGAAGAGGAAAAAGCGGCTGAGAAGGCCCCTGAGGAGCCCAAAGAGGCCAAAAAGGAGAAGAAGCCGAAGGAAAATGCCGAAAAGAAGCCTCGCGGCGAGAATAAATACTCTTTTGGCTTCAAAGTGCGGGGATCCGAGAGCTACGACGCGGGAATCGCGATCAAGGCCCTGGATGCAGCGGACGGAGACGGCAAAGTCACCGATGCATGCTGGGAAAAGTTCTACTCCATCCACGGATCGGACGGAAAGAACACTCGGAAGGGATTCATGGGAGCGGCGCGGCAGGCAATCCGGGCCTTCCTGGGGCACAAGAGCGACAGAGAGAATCCCGGGAAAGCGTATCAAGTGGGGGCAATGCTGAAGGCTGCTCCCGATAGCTCCTTCCAAGACCTGGCTGCGAAGCTCAGCGGCGAAACCCCGGAGAATCCGATCATCGCCAAGAAGGCAATTCAAGCTCTTTGTGGATACGGATTGCTCGAACTGAAGGACTGAGAAAATGGGGATGGGAAATACCTTCGGCTTCAAACCTCCTCCTCTCAGCCCCGGCTGGGAGGAGTTTCTCCTGCCTGCTCCCGTCATCGAAAGGAATCGTAGCGGTGTCTCCATCGCTCGCGAAGAGCTTTCCTTGGCGGGCGATAGGGGAGCGAACGGAACGAAAGCAAGGGCTCTTTGGGCCCTTGCTTGCGCTGCCCAGAAGCGGGGCTTCCGGGGCATCTGCTCAGCGGGCGGGCGGATTAGCACTCAGAGCTTGATGATCTGCCGGATTGCCCAGTGCTTGGGAATGGATTTTGAGTATCATTGTCCACGGGGCAGCCCGACAGAGATGATGGAGATACTCATCAAGGCGGGATTCGTCATCAAGCAGTGCCATCCGGGCTACTCAAATCAATGCCGCAAGATGGGAAGAGTAGCAGCGGAGGAGAGAGAGGATTGGCTCTTCATCGACACTGGCGTCGAAGGCCCTGACATGCCAGAGATTGTCAAGCGGGCAGCAATCCAGGCTGACCTAGCTCGGTTCAGGAGAATCGTTCTTCCCGTCGGAAGCGGAATGACTCTCTCAGGAATCATGCGCGCGTGCGAGGAGATCCCCGAGGAGGACCGCCCGAAGATCCTGGGGATTCAGATAGGCGGGAATCCCCGGACTCGATTGAAGCGGTGGGCTCCTTCTCCTTGGAATCGGAAAGTTCGCCTCGTGGATGCAAAGGGCAGCTTTTACAGCAACGGGGATACTCGCTTCGGATCGGCAATTTGCGATCCTACCTACAGCGGGAAATGCATTCCCTTTTTTAACAAAACAGGAGATTTGTTTTGGAATTCGGGCTGTCGACAAATAGCAATGATGGAGCATCAGTAGTTTACTTCCATTCATCCGAGAAGATGGATGAGTGCGAAGCGAAATCCGCTAAGCTGGTCATGGGCCCATCAGTTTTCTTAGGAAACGGGGTTCCTTGGCATCCTGCGTACGAGAAGCTCTATCAGACTGTCTATAACAGAAATCTGCCCCGCATCGTTCGCGATGACGGGGTTTTTATCGTTGTTCAGACAAATCAGTACTCAGAAGGAAAGTTCATCTGCCGGTACAAGCATATCTTGGATCTTCTCTTGGGCGGGCGAGCCCCGAAGTGGGAGTTGATGGACGAGAAGGTATGGGAAAGGAAATCGGCGGACCATTTTCAGGTTCCGTTCTCCCATGTTCTGATCTTCCGGCCTAGCGGCGGATCCGCGAAGAGGCGGGATCTCAAAGGGAATCAATGGTTCCAAGGAGTCTGGAAGCATAAACAAACAAAGGGATCCGATAAGGCGGGGTATCCTGAGGGCTTGTGCAACATGTTCGTCGAAGCATGCACAGAGAAGGGGGATTTGATCGTGGATCCTTTCTCGGGATCTTCTCAGCTCTTGGCATCCGCCCAGCGGCTCGGCAGGCGAGGAATCGGCTACGAGATCGATGAAGCGATGCGGCCCTTGATCGAAGCGAAAGGAGTGAAATTTGTCGAATAAAAAAGAAGGATGTGGAAGCATGTCAAAAGAAATGAAAGATTGGCAACTGGGCTACAGCCTGGAAGAGCTGAAAGAAGCCGCAGCTCCATTCAAGAACTCAATCAAAAAGTTCTGCTACGGGGCGTTCGGTTGTCCGAAAGAACGAGACGTGGCGACGGCCAAGAAAGCAAATCAGTACTGGAGGCGGGGCAAAGCAGCGGCGATTGCCAAGACTCTAAAGTCTTCGTCCAATCGCTGGGACTTTGCTGGAAGACCTATCCCAATGGCGGCGGGAGATGTTATTGTTTCTGCCTGGGGCTGGAACGATGGCGGCAGGGAAGAAGCCAAGCAGCTCATCAAAGATTCCTTGGTCATCGTTGAGATGCCCAAAGAGAAAAAGGGTCTGGGCTTAGATGAAAATGTCATCTGGGTTGAGATTCACGAGGAGCGGAAGGACGCAAAGAAGATCCTCCTCGACCTTGGATTCAAATGGGTAGTCTCCAAGGTCTCGGCTGGCTCCGATGTTCTGGGGCTCTATTGCTGGGGCCCCGGGCTTGAGAGAGCCCAGAAAGCGGCTCCAGTGACGGATGCGGCTGAAGCTGCATGCATCGTCGACATCTTTGAGAAACGATTCATCACGGAAGAGCAGCAAGAGTCAATCAGAGAGGAACTTGAAGGAGTCCGCCAGCATTTCGCCCAGCATTACAGCTCGTACAACAAACGACATAGCTGGACCGCTTTTGCTCTGAAGGGATTCGACACTCTCGACCCCACGTTCATCATCAAGCCGGAGGAGATGGCGCGGAAGTGGAAGGGCGAGCACCCGGAGAGAATGGACGCTAAGTGCGATTGGACAGTTCTGGCGGAGATGATGCCGGAGACGATGAAGGTTGTTCGAAGCCTCCCGGGCGGGGAGCCTGATCGGGTTCGCTTCATGCGGTTGGCTCCTCATGGGGAGCTGACGAGGCATGCTGATATTACAGATCGGGATGCAGGAGTAGCTGACGGCAAGCTGGCGCGGCTGCACATCCCGATAAGGACAGATGCAGGATGCACCTTCCAGAGCTGGACCTTGGGTGGCGAAGAGCATAAAGGGCACATGCCCCTTGGGCATCTCTGCTACTTGGATCAGAGGAAGCCCCACGCCGCCAAAATGGAATCCTCAGAGGAGAGGATTCACTTAGTATCTGACATAGCAACGAATCCAGAGCTTCGGGCAATGATCGTTGCAGCAAGCCCCATCAAGGAAACCGCGAAATGAAACCAAGCTTTGAGATTCTAGTAGGGGACTGCCGTGAATCTATGAAAAAGCTTCCTGAGAAAAGCATCCATTGCTGCATTACTTCTCCACCGTATTTCAATCAAAGAGACTACGGAGTCGATGGGCAGACTGGGCTTGAGAAGAACGCGGATTGTGCGGGATGGGTTACGGGAAAGTGGTGCGGAGAATGTTTTGTCTGTTCGCTGATAAAGGTCTTCCGCGAAGTGAAACGAGTGCTGCGGGATGATGGTACTTTGTGGCTAAATCTGGGCGATAAGTACAGCAGCGGAGGAAGAAAGTCTCATGGGCCGCCCGGTAGTCCCAAACAAGTTAGCAATGCGGGTAGTCATACAAGTGTTCGGAGGTATGCTGGGAACCTATCTGGCAAACAGCTTCTGGGAACTCCTTGGCGAACAGCTCTTGCCCTTCAGGCTGAGGGATGGGTTCTTCGTTCTGATGTCATCTGGCATAAAACGAACGCCATGATGGGGAGCCAAAAGGATCGTCCTACGTGCGCGCACGAGTATATGTTTCTTTTGGCTAAGCGAGAGAAATACTACTTCGATCTGGAAGCGATCAAAGAGAAGTCAAAAACCGCAGGAAGTTTAAACGGGACTTTGAAAAAAGGACAAAAAGAAAGTACAGGAAAAATAAGTGGGTATAATCACTCAGGAGAAGATTTTCAAACAGGAAAATTTAGAACAAAACGTTCTGTCTGGACGTTATCGGTAGCATCTGAAAAAGAATCCCATTTCGCCGTCTTTCCTGAGAAGCTCATTCTTCCGTGCATCCTTGCCAGCACATCGGAGAAGGGGTGCTGCAAGGAATGCGGGGCCCAGCCCAGAAGAATCCTTGAGACGAAGCAAGTTCCCTTCTCCCCGGAAGAAGTCAGAAGACGGCGGGCAAATCAGAATAACCGAGACCCAAAAAGGCATGTAACAGAAGTTAGAACAACGGGATGGGACGCTACCTGCGAATGCTCTGCGGGCTATGTCCCTAGCATAGTTTTAGATCCATTCGGCGGATCAGGAACAGTCGCCGCCGCCGCGCTGAAGAAGGGTCGCTCGGCGGTCCTCTGTGAAATAAACCCATCGTATGTTGAGATCGCAAAAGCGAAAATAAAGAAGGCACAATCGAATGCTGGATTTATGCTCTAACCTTGTTTTAGGAAACACATGAAGATCAATCGAGAAGAATTGCTGCAGAAACTGGAATCCTGTGTCCCTGCAGTTGACAAGAAGGCAACAATCGAGCAAAGCGACTGCTTCATCTTCCAGGGCGGGAGAATCATCGCATTCAACGATGAAATCTCGGCATCCTGCGAGTCTCCTCTGGGCGAAATCTCCGGGGCCGTCAAGGCGGACGAGCTTGTTCAGATCCTCCGAAAATTGACTGACGATCAAGTCTCAATCGAGACTCGGGAAGGGGAACTGCTGCTCAAGACCAAAACGAAAAAGAGATCTGGAATCGCGATGGAAGCTGAAGTAGTTCTCGCCGTCGATTCCATCGAAGAGCCTGGAGAATGGAAAGCCCTGCCTGAGGATTTCTGCGAAGGAATCCAAGTCGTTCAGAATTGCGCCGGGAAAGATGAGAGTCATTTCGTTCTGACTTGCGTTCACATCACGAAGGATTTCGTCGAAGCATGCGACAATGCCCAGGTCACCCGGTATCCGCTCAGCATTGAGCTGGAAAGCCCTTGCCTGATTCGGAGAGATTCGATCAAGCACGTCGCTCAGCTAGGCGTCAGCGAGTTCTCAGAAGGAGTCAACTGGCTCCATCTTCGCAATGCTCAAGGCTTGCGACTATCTTGCCGCCGATACGCAGAAGACTTCCCGGATCTGACTGAGATTCTCAATCAATCCGGGACGAAGACTGTGCTCCCCGGGGGCTTAGCTGAGGCTTGCGATAAAGCATCAGTCTTCTCGGCAGGTACTCCCGATGATAATCAAGTGGAGGTTTCCCTCAAGGATGGGAACTTGAAGCTTCGGGGCCAAGGGGCTCATGGATGGTATGAAGAGCGAAGCAAAGTAACATACCAGGGACCTGCTCTCAAGTTCTTGATTGATCCGAAGCTTCTGACGGAGCTGGTCAAGAGAACATCAGAATGCGAGATTGGCGAAGGGAAGATGATTATCGACAGCGGGTCATTCAAATACGTCGCGTGTTTGGGATAAGATAGGGGCAAGAAGTATGTCAGGATTCTTCACTCCATCTACTCTCCAGCAATCGAAGCCAGCGAATTCTAAGCTCCCCCAGTGCGGGGCCTGCGGCTGCTCCAAGACCTGCTCTTCTCCCAAGATCCCGTTGCAGGGAAAAGGGGAGAAGGGAATTCTAGTTCTAGGGGATTTCCCTAGATCAGAAGAGGACAAGCAAGGAAGGTTCTTCTGTGGATCTTCCAGCCAATTGCTCCGCAGGAAAGCCGATCAGCTAGGGATTTCTCTGAACCGGGATTGCTGGCTCTCGAATGCTTTGATCTGCCGTCCCCCGAAGGAGATGTCTTCTTGGAATGAGCAAGTCGATTTCTGCCGCCCCAATGTATTCCAAGCAATCGAAGAGAAGAAACCCAAAGTCATCATCCTTCTGGGCGGCCTCGCCATTCGCTCCGTAATCGGAGGAATCTGGAACCCGGCTCCTGGGGGAATTGAGCAATGGGCAGGCTTCCAGGTGCCTAGCCAGAAGCTGAATGCCTGGATCTGCCCCGTCTTTGATCCCTACTTCGTAGCCCGCAATTCAGACGAGAATGAGAAATCGGCCAATCCAGTCGTAGCAGTTTGGTGGGAGAGGCATCTTCGGGCCGCGTTCTCTCTGCAAGATAGGCCCTGGGATCAGCCCAGAGATTATGACTCAGAGATTCGAGTTCTCTGGAAAACAGAAACAGTCAAAAAGGCTCTCTCTTGGTTCATTCGGCAGCGGAATCCCTGCGCGATTGACTTCGAGACAGATCGGCTCAAGCCCGATAATTCTGATAGCAAGATCGTTTCCTGTGCCGTCTCCAATGGGGAGAGAACAGTTTCTTTTCTTTGGACTGATGAGATCCGGGAAGCGGCGGGGGAGTTGTTTTTCTCTGATGTACCGAAGATCGCAGCCAACGCAAAGTTCGAGCAGAGATGGTGCATCGCGGAATTCGGGAAGCCGATGAAGAAGATAATGTGGGATACAGTTCTTGCTGCTCATATCTTGGATAACAGGCGTTCGATTACAAGCGTCAAATTCCAGGCATTCGCTCTGCTCGGCTACTCCGGATCCGCTAAGCAGCGAAGATACGATGAGGTGGCAAAGAGCTACTTCCAAGCAGAAGGCGGAAATGGCGGGAATCGGATTTATGAGATGGATATGACGCAATTGCTGCACTATGGGGGCCTGGATGCTCTCTTGGAGTGGGAGTTGGCAATGAAGCAGAGGAGCCAATTTTGATTTCCCCAACCAAAGAAGCGTACAAGATCTTCCATGAGGGCCAAGAGGCCCTTTCATTGGTTGAGGCGGCGGGCATTCGCCTAGACATGGATTACCTAGATCGAACTACCAAACGGGCTTGCCAAAAAGCGGAAGAGATCGAAGCGGAGCTGAAAGAAACCGAGATCTGGGCGGCATGGAAGAAGCGGTTCCGAGAGAAAGCAAATATCGCTTCTGGGGACCAGCTAGGGGAGATCCTCTTCGGCAAAAGAGGAATGTACGAAGCCAAGAAGAAAACAGCCACAGGAAAGCCGGATACCAGCGAAGACGCACTGATGGCTTGCGGAGATCCTTTCGTCAAGCCGTTCTTGAATCTGAAGAAGCTCAGGAAGATGGAAAGCACCTATCTTCAGGGCCTGATCAGAGAAGCTGACCAGAATGGATTCCTGCACCCATCCTTCGGATTGAATCGAGCGATTACCTATCGCTCCAACTCTTCCAATCCGAACTTCCAGAACATCCCTGTTCGAGATCCCCGCTTGGGAAAGATGATCCGCAGGGCATTCGTTCCCCGAGAAGGGAACGTCTTCGTTGAAGTTGATTACTCATCTCTCGAAGTCAGGATCGCGGCGTGCTATCACAAAGATCCGACGATGCTGGATTACATCCGCACGGGACATGATCTGCACAAGGACATGGCTGTCGAGTGCTTCTCTCTCAAACCTGATCAAGTCAGCAAGCAAGCACGGTTCGAAGCCAAATCGAACTTTGTTTTTGCCGAATTTTACGGCGATTGGTGGAAGAGCGTTGCCAAGTGCCTCTGGGATAGAATCGCTGACCTCCCAGAGATCCCTTGCATCGCGTGCGAGGGATCGGGGGAATCATCTAATGGCGGGGGCTGTGTGCCCTGTGTAGGAGCTGGGAGCAGCTCTATCTATGCTCATCTAGCATCCAAGGGCATCAGCTCTCTGGGGGCCTACGAGAAGCATATCGAGAAGGTGGAGAACCGCTTCTGGAAAGAGAGATTCTCTCGCTATGACCAATGGCGGGATTATTGGTGGGATAAGTACAAGAAGCGGGGCTGGTTTCAGATGAAAACTGGCTTCGTCTGCCAGGGAATCTATCGGCGGAACGAAGTAATCAATTACGCAGTCCAGGGGGCTGCTTTTCATTGTCTGCTTTGGAGCCTAACCCAGATAGTGAAAGAGCTGAAGCAGCGGGGATTCAAGGCCCTGGTTGTGGGGCAGATTCATGACTCCGTTATCTTGGATATTCCTGAAGCGGAGCTTGAAAAGGTATTGGCTCTTGTTCGCGATATTATGTGCATGAGGCTTCGAGAAGAATGGCATTGGATCATAACTCCTATGGAGATTGAGGCCGAGGGAAGCCGAGAGAACTGGCACGAGAAACAAGAATTAGAAATCCCGGAATGAATCTTAAACTCCAAGAATGGGTTCATCGGCTAGAGAAAAAAGACAAGGAACGTCTTCAGAAAACGTTGGCGAATCTGAATCCCAAAGAATTTGTCGAGCTGATGTTCGAGTTGAGGAAGAAGTACAGCTTTATCCCAGATCCTCCCAAAAAAGATTCAAAATAGATCTTGATTCTTCGGGGAGTCTGTGCGATCATATGTGTATCTGGGGAGATAAAACGACAAAATAAACGACCATGAAAAGTCGTCCTTGTCGTTTCATCTCCCCAAAGATGTGGCTACAACAGGGCGGCTTTTTTATGCGCACCCTGCTTTGGGAACCAAGCCGCTTCATCGGCTGTATAGATGTGATAATCTATAGCTTGGTTTGCGGGAACTCATGGGACCCGCAGCTTGCGCCCGGCTCCATACGCTGATGGACCTCCGGTCAAGTTTTCCCCTGCATTTATAGACTTATGTCATAATTGCGCATGGGAGGGCTTGTCCCTCACCACCCCTGAAAGACACTACTTACTACACTACAGTAGGACTATTCAAAGAAAGGGGAAGTAAATGAGTGAAGAAAAACTACGGGCAATGACTTTAGTAACAAACGAAGTCATCTTAATATCCCAAAGACATCCAGATTGGGGAGAGATTAGATGACAAACGAGATGATCTTTTCCATTCTTTATGGATTTTCCATTGTGGTCGCATTTGGGTTTCTTTATGCGCTGCTGGAGGACGGAGAACTATCGGAGAACAAGAGATTTTACGGGTCTGTTGTTTTTGCTTTGTTTTGGCCGGTGGTTTTTTTGATTGTCCTCGGTGCTTCGGTTGTTTATTGTTTAGAAAAGAGAACGGGGAAATAGGTGGGATTTTTCGATCAATTCGACTCGGCTCCTTCCAGGGCATCCGATCCAGAAACCTCTAAGGAGGCGGCTAAGGCCGTGGATCTAAAAGGCGATTCCGCATATGCTTTAGATGCCGTAATCCGCTTCCCGGATAGCACAAGCGCTGAGATGGAGAGCAGGCTAGGATGCAAGGACGGGAAGATCCGCAAGCGGCTGAAGGCTCTTTGTCGTTCTGGGCTGATCTGTGTCTCAGGAGTCCGGAAGTGCGAAGTCAAAGGATCTAAGTGCCAGACATACGAATTGGAGCTATTCGATGGAACGGAATTCGATTTCACCGACACTCTTTGACAACATGGAAGACCATGAAGATCAGTCTTCGTTGGTTAGAGCCGAACACGTGCTCTTGGATCTCGCGGACTACATCTACGCTCACACATCGCTTAAGCCTATCTCGAAGACGCTTTTTTACATCTCGCGGGTGTTGACGGTCGCAAAGGCTTACGGCGATATTTCGAGCGAACAGCAGTTGTTGAGTCGGTATAAGGAATTGCGGGCCTCATTGAACGGAGAGGCCCTTTCTGATGACTACGATTTCGAGTCGGTTGCAACAGAATGCCAAGCCCATGTTTCGAAAGTACTTAAGGCGGTCAACGAAGTCTGTCGGCTTACGAAGAAGAGCGACAGCCTAGGGCTGGTGTTCAACACTCTGCTCCGTGGGAAGTTTGAGGGCGGGGAGGGATTGGGAACATTCCTTACTCCGGAAGAAGTTGTTTCTCCGATGGTTGATATGCTCTTCGAGACGGTTTCACTGCCGACCATCATGAAGCAGAAGAAGAGTGTGTTGTTTGGAGATATTTGCGGAGGTACAGGACGCTTTGTTTACGCCATCGCAAATCGGCTTGAAAAAGCTGGTGCATCGAAATCGCAAATCAGTAGGTCAGCTCGTTTGTTTGACCAATCCGCTATGGCCGTTGATTTGGGGCGTCTAAATTTTCTTTGCGAGGGAATAACACCCCATTTCCACCAAGTGGATGACTCGCTTACCTCAATCCAAGTGTCTAGACTAGCCGGCAAATTCCTTCTGTTGGCTACTAATCCGCCATTTGGGTCTTCCAAGTACCAATGGAATGAAGGCGTCGCTTCACTTCTTCCACCTGAAGTCCTAGGTGATTTGCGTTTTACGGGTCCGGAAGAGTTGACCGATCCCGCAGGGCTATTCTTGTTTCGCAATCTTGACCTGCTCAAGTCTGGTGGAGCGGTAGCCATAGTGTTACCAGATGGTGTCATACACTCTGCCAGTTTCAGAAACGCGTTGACGACCTATGAGCAGGTTCGCAAAACACATCTGGACATACGTGCAATTGTCTCGCTGCCTTCGGCCACGTTTGCTCTCGGCGGTACAGTTGCAAAGACATCATTCGTGATCATAAAGAAATCCGACAAATCGCCAAAGGCCGAGCGTCTCTATGTTGCCATCGCAAATCATGTCGGGTTTCTGAAACGAGGAAAGAAACGGGCCGACGATCCGAACGGCAATGACTTGATCGAAATATCTAACGAATTCGCGTCTAGCTCCTTTTCCTGCGGGAAGGAGGTAGGCAGCTGGCGTTCGACAACCTCGTTCATGCCCACGCGATTGCTGCACCTTCAAAATGGCCAGAGCAAAAAAACGAAAACCGTGATATTAAGCACCGTCGTAGATGCGGTGCGCGTGTCGGTAGATGTGCCACAGAAAAAAGAAGACAGCTATCACATATCCATCTTGGATGTCGACGAAACGGGACTCATTGACGTGATAGCCGCCAGTCAAAACGAGCCAGTCTCAAAGGGCTTAGAGTGCCAGCCGTTTGACATCTTAGTCTCTTGTTTAAATCCGAAGATATGGCGAGTTGCTGTCGTTCCAGATTTGCCTGGAAAATGGTCCTGTAGCCCAGAGTTCGCAGTGCTACGAGCGAAGGATTCTCATGATGCATGGCGAATTGGACTGGCAATGCACCACCCCATTGTGGTTGATGCGATTCGGTCAATGGCCAAAGGGACATCGTCGAGCCGTCAGCGGGTTCCCAAGAGTGTTATTACTGAAGCAAAAATTCCAATGCTCGCAAAAAGCAAAGAGATCGCGTCGTACGTTGAGTGGCGAACGGAGTACTATGAAAAACGGCTGATTGAGGCCACTCTCTACCAAGGATTACATGATGGTGGGTTGCGGTTCAGCTGGTAAAGGAAATCCGTATGTTCATGTGATTTTTGTCATGGGGGATCAGGGATAGTGGGGTATTTCAGGAGATATAGGGCAGCACAGCATTCGATAGAAGAATGTCGGAGAGAAGAGACTCTTGCGGTCCGCAAGCTGATTAAGGTCTTCGCTTCGTGGGAATTCCATTCCGATAATACCAGCAACCGAGATTTCTTGGATGCGGCTCTTGAGGACTGGGCATGCTGGCGGGAATGCCGCGCCCGCCTTGAGGGAGAAAACGAAAGCGAGATAAGATGATCATAAACTGGGATACTACTGGAAGATGGATCAGATCATCGATAACAGTGGGTGGGGTGAAGGTAGAAAGAGTCATTGAAGCCGAACCCGGGCCGGATGGTTTTGTAACGTATCTTGAGCGAGATGAAACCGGCGATTATGTTTTGGAAATAGACGGTCGTTCAGTAAAAAGGATAACAAAAAGAGGTGCTGTTGTTGTGACTTTTGAAGACAATAAGTGGATCAGGAGCCAAGAATGAACGAAGCGGAAGCCATTGAGTATTATCGTAAATATCGACCACAGAAGCTATCAGAAGTCGTTGGGCAGAAGGCGGCATTAAGCTCCCTCTCTGGGATGGGCAAAGCACAGCAGATCCCCCACTTCCTTCTCTTCACGGGCCCCAGCGGATGTGGCAAAACGACTGTCTGCCGCATCCTTCGCCAGAAGCTGAAATGCCATGACAGGGACTTTGATGAAGTCAACATGGCGAAGGAAACGGGAATTGACGGCATCCGCAGCATCGAGAGACGGATGATGCTCAAGCCGATGGCGGGACCTTGCCGGATTTGGATGCTTGATGAGTGCCACGCAATGTCGAAGAATGCCATGAGCTGCATTCTGAAGATGACAGAGGATACTCCTTCTCATGTCTACTTCTTTATGGCAACAACGCATCCTGAGAAACTTCTCCCGACAATCCGGACGCGAGCGACGGAGATCAAGTTCGATCTTATCTCAAAGGCCGATCTGAAGAAGCTGGTTGGGAGGGTCGTTGATCTGGAGGGCCTGAAGGTTTCTGAGGAGGTCCAGGAGAAGGTGGCGGAATATGCGGAGGGATCGGGCAGGAAGGCCCTTGTGATTCTTCAGCAAGCCGCAGCATGCCGGAGCGAAGAGGATCAGTTGGCGGCTGTAGCGAAGGCTGACGGACGCTCTGAGGCGATTGATCTAGCTAGGGCTTTGATTGATCGCAAAGGCAATTGGTCGAAGATAGCTGCCCTCTTGAAGAAGTTTGATGATGACGCAGAAGGAGCCCGGAGATTGATTCTGGGCTACGCTTCTTCTGTTCTTTTGCGCGGCGGGCCTCAGTCTGCGAAAGCGTTTATTGTTATTGACAGCTTTCGCGATAATCTTTTTGATTCGGGGAAAGCTGGCCTGGTGGCGGCAGCCTATGAAGTATTTCATTCTGAGAATTAGATGGAAACTAGAGAAGATTGGCTGCAGTTTTTGAAGGATCATCTTGACGAGATGTGTCGCCTGGTTGTCAAATACCATCCCAAATGTGCTCGTGAGGATCCGAGAGATGACGATTTGGCTGCCGTTGTTATCGCTAACGTTGTCAGGAGTAAAATTAAGAGTCAGGGCGGGCCTTTGTTTGATCCGCCTTCTGCTCTGAGAGATGCTTCGGCGGCGGGGGATGGGCAGCAGGCTTGGAGAATTTTGAATGATACTTGGTGGGGGTGCCCGGAAGATTCGATAATACAATATGAAAGAGGCTTTCAGGATTTATGTACTCTTTGCAGCGAAGGATACCTAGCCGTCGATGACTGACAAAACAGACTTTAGCATTGATTCCCTGCGGCTTGATTGGGAGTGCAACAGACAGGCAAACTTGGCATTCTCCTATGGGGAGCATCAAGCAGATTGCCAGTCTGATTATGACAGATCCAAGAATGCAGTCGAGCTTGCCAAGGCGGAAGCGGAGATGCAGATTCGCGGAGAGCCCGGGCGCTTCGGAATCGGCAAGCTTACGGAGAAGGTAGTTTTGGCTGCTGTTCTGAAGCACCATGAAGTTCAATCGGCTCAGGACGCAAACATCACTGCCCGCCACGCTCTTGACATAGCGAAGGCTGCTTGCAATGCAATCGAACATAAAAAGAGGGGCCTAGAAAAAGCCGTCAGCCTTTTTCTGGCTGGGTACTACGCTGAGCCACGCTTTGAGGGCGATGATAAAGAAGCAGTAGATGAGATGCGGAAGAAGGATCTCAGAAGCAGGTCAAGCCGAAACAGACGAAGAAAATCGGAAAACACTTAAGAAAGGTGGATAGAGAATGTCGAAACGAAAGAGGGGCCGGTCATCCGCCCGCGTCCGTGCGGAGAAGAGGGATACGGAGAGGTCGGGGAATAGTTACTTGAAGTACCCTGAGGGGGTTGTTCCCTTTGAGGTGGATGGGGAGGGGCCCTATACTATCGATTTCCTTTGTTTTGTTACCAAAGAAGGTAATCCATACAAAGATGCGGGCGAAGATCACTATGAGCGGACTTTTTACATCCACAAGGGGATCGGTCCGAATAACAATTGGGTGATTTGCCCCAAGAAGACGGCGAACAAGAAATGCCCTGTTTGCGAAGATGTTGATCGGCTGCGGGCGGAGACGGACAAGGATGATGAAGAGGGCCAAACCGTCATCAAGAACATGCGGCCCAAAGAGCGGCAGCTCTATGTCCTTCAGGACAAGAAATCGGATGACCCGGATAAGATTCGTGTCTGGGATTTCAGCTACCATATGTTCGGCAAGCTTCTGGAAGCGGCGGTCAAGGACTCTGAGGAAGAGGAAGAGGCGGAGTTCTTCGCATCGGCTGAGGGCGGCAGTTCTCTCCGGGTTGGGTTTGATGAGAAAACTTTCAACGGGGCTGCTTATTACGAGGCACGCTCGATCAAATTCAAACGGCGGAAAGATCTTCCTGAGGACATCGCGGATTCGATGCCCTGCCTGGATGACATGCTTGTTATTCCTACTTATGAGCAACTGAGAGGGCTCTACATGCAGGAAGAGCCGGAGGAGGAAGAGGAAGAGAAGCCCGAAAAGAAACCTCGATCGCGCGGGCGGAAGAAGGAAGAGAAAGCCCCCGAGCCTAAGGACGATGACGACGGCTGGGGCGATGATGAAGATGACAGCCCTCCTCCGAAGAAAGAGAAACCGAAGAAGCAGAAAGCGGAGAAAGAGGAACCTGAGCCCGAGCCCGAGCCCGAGAAGGCTGAAGAGCCTGAGAAGGCGGCTAACGAGGATGAGTGGGACGACGACTGGTAAACAACAATGAAATGGAGATACCTGGGCCCTAGAAATGGGGCCCAGGTTTTTGTCTATGGCTAAGAAGAAAACAGAAGACATCAAAAAAGCCTTGATGGCGTCTCATGATAAACCGGCATTTGGGCCGGATGATTTGCTCTCTACTGGCTCTACTTTGCTGAACCTAGCCCTTTCTGACAATCGGCTGGGCGGATTTGTCAAAGGAACCTATGCCCTCTTGATCGGGGCAAGCGGTAGCGGCAAGACTTTCCTGGCTGGGACCTGCTTCGCGGAAGCTGTCATCAACCCCAATTTCGATTTCTATCGTTTGATTTTTGATGATGCCGAGCAGGGGGCTTTGATGGATTTCCGCAAGTTCTTTGGCTCTAAAGTCGCGGATAGGGTTGAGCCTCCTCACATCTATGAGGGCGAGCCGTCATACTCTGAGGAAATTGAAGACTTCTATTTCTCGATCTTCGATGCCATTGATGCGGCAAAGAAGCCCAAGGGGCGGCCGTTCATCTATGTGCTTGATTCCCTTGATGCCCTCAGCTCCAAGGCGGAAGGGAAGAAGATCGGGCAGCATCGCGGCACTCGCCATAAAAAAGGAGATGCTGCGAAAGTTACGGGAGATTACGGGGATGGGAAAGCTAAGATAAACAGCCGCTACATCCGGAGAGTTTTGGCTGGGCTTCGAGAAACTGGCTCGATCCTGATCATCATCAACCAGGAGCGGGATAATATTGGGGCGGGGTTGTTTGAGTCCTCGAAGACTCATAGCGGCGGCAGATCCCTTAAATTCTATGCAACTGTGCAAATCTGGGCGGATCTGGGAACTACTATAAAGAAGTCAGTCCGGGGCCAGAAACTGCCCATCGGAGTTACCTCAAAAGTTCGGGTGACGAAGAATCGACTCACAGGCAAAGATCGGAGAATCTCTTTCCCGATCTTCTATGACTATGGGATCGATGATCTGGGATCTTGCGTGGATTTCCTAATTACTTATAAGCATTGGAAGAAAGTCCCCAATACTTCTAAGATAGATACGGGGGTTGACTTCGGGATAGAGGACAGCCGGGAAGAATTGATCGGGGAAATCGAGGATCAGGAAGCAGAAGAAGAAGTGCTTCTGCTCGTTCAAAAGATTTGGAATGAGGTGGAGAAGGAAACAGAGATAGATAGAAAACCCAGGTACCAATGACTCATCTGATAGTCTGCGATACGAATTACTTGTGCCACCGGGCTTTCCATGCCATCCCGGATCTCTCCTATCAGGATGTTCCCACATCGGTTCCGTTCGGAGTATTCTCTGAGATTGAGAGGCTGAACGACCGATTCCCGGGAGGAACTTTTGTCTTCTGCTTCGATAAGGGCAAGCCCCTCCGGAATGAGATTTCAAGCGGCTACAAGGGGGCTAGAAGGAAGAAGAGAGAAGAAGCGGATGAGGACGAGAAAGAATCCCGAAAGAGCCTCAGGGAGCAGATAAAACGGCTTGCTGTGGAGCTGCTCCCCAAAGCTGGATTCAGGAATGTTTTGTTCCAGAAGGGATACGAGGCTGACGATCTGATTGCGGGTGTTTGTCTATCGAAGCCAAAGGGAGACCGTGCTACTATTGTGGCTGCGGATCAGGACCTTTGGCAGCTTCTCAGCTCTTCAGTTCGGATTTGGAATCCTAGCAAGAAGGCGTTTCTGACTGCTGATGGCTTCCGCGAAGAATGGGGTCTGGAGCCTTTGCAGTGGTCTGATGTGAAGTCTCTGGCGGGCTGCTCTTCGGATAGCATCGAGGGTGTTCCGAGAGTGGGGGAGAAGACTGCTGCAAAGTACTTGCGGGGGGATCTCAAACCTTCCGTGAAGGTGTATGACAAGATTGTGATGAGTTCCGATTTGTGGAAGTTTAACAAGAGGCTGGTCAGCATCCCCTTTGATGGGACTATCGTTCCTGAGATCCGGCCTGATGAGATGACTAAGGAGAAGTGGAAAGAGATCCACGACTTGCTTGGGATGACTTCGATTCGGGAAAAGTTTTCATCTAAAAGGAGAAGCCGTGAGAGCGTTACGGATTATGGTTGATAAGGCACTTTTGGGCAGTCTATTAGGATTCCCAGAAGATGTGGAGATCTGGGATGCCCAAGTGGATAAACGAACAGCAGTAGGTTCTATTGAGTTTTTGGTTAGGTCCGATAAATTTAAGGATCTAAAGCCGGGGGTGATTATCCCTTTCGCAGACCCCAAGATCTCTGCTTCGTATTATCCAGAGACTGGGAAGACTGTGATTCAATGGGTTTGGCCTTCTGGATTTTTGGAGGAACCTGGTGATGATGGAATATCTGGGGCTGGACCCGGGGAAGAAGGGCGGCATCTGTCGGATGACGAAGACGGGAGAAGTACTTCTCTTAGATAAAATGCCCGAGGAGGAAGAGAAGGTCTGGGAGTTGATCTGTCCCGGCGTCGGGGCGAATCCCGTGAGGGGATGCATTGAGATAGTTCATTCCCGCCCGGGAGCAGGCCACGTGGGAATGTTTTCCTTTGGGCGGAATTACGGGTTCCTGAGGGGATGCTTGGTCGCTTCTGGGATGAACTGGGAGGATGTCAGGCCCGTTATGTGGCAGAGAGAGTTGGGAATTCCCAGAATCAAAAACGAGGAGTATCCTGATCGGAAGCGAAGGCTGACAAAATTGGCAAGGGACTTGTTTCCCGAGATTCCTAAGGAAGTTGGAAAGGTTACTCAAACAACAGCGGATGCTTTACTAATCGCAGAGTTTCTAAGACAGAAGTATGAATTTTGATAGAACGCATGCAAGTCTTTGCCTTCCAGGCACATGAAGACGAAACAATAGAATTCGATCAAGTCACGACAATAGTCGGCCCTAGCGATGCGGGGAAGACTTCTCTTGTGAGGGCTTTGCGGTGGGTGGCTCACAATAAGCCCCGGGGAGATGGTTTTGTTCGAGAGGGGGCCAAGGAAGGAAGAGCTAGAGTCAAGGTAGATGATCATGTCGTTACTAGAATCCGGAGGGGGGCGTCAAAGAATCTCTACAAAGTAGACGGGAAGGAGCTAAAAGCGTTTGGCTCAGATGCTCCCCAGCAAGTAGAGGATCTCTTTCAAACAGACGATGTGAATTTTCAGCTTCAGATGGATCCGCCTTTCTGGCTTTCTTTGACTCCTGGGGAAGCAGCAAAGGAGCTAAACAACGTCGCTGATCTTGGGGCAATTGATGATGCGATGGCGTATGTGGCTTCTTATCTCCGAAAAGCGGGGCCGAAGGAAGAAGCGGCTCAGGAGAGTCTGAAAAAATGCAAGGAGAATGTCGAGGCTTTGGAGTTTGTTGATCAGTTCGTCATAGAGCTGGACAAAGTTCTGGAGCTGGACAAGGAGCGGGAGGAACATAGAGATGATGCTCAGGATTTTGAGTCTGACTATCATGCTATGAAGAAAACTTGGAATGAGTCATTTAGGCTCAAGGAGCTTGTGGCGGACAGGGAGAAAGTATGCGAAGCGGCCAAGCTCTGGGGTCAATCAAAGAAGCAAGCAGACAGACTCGAAAGCCATACTGCTCAGATCGTCGAGAATCAAGATAGTTTGATCGGAGATCTGCCGGAGCTTCCTGAGGAAGAGAAAGAGAACTTTGAAACGGTTCGGATTCTTAGGCAGGATCTTGAGCAATTGATTAACAAAACTGGAGTAGCGATTGCCCGCGCGGCTGAATTAAAGAAGGACTTGGGGGAGCTTGCTGCGA
>Ga0080013_1001554_pt1 | contig 29941 bp, 42 predicted proteins | sample ETNvirenome_6_85_FD_69236 | JGI IMG/M metagenome (GOLD analysis project Ga0080013, IMG submission 69236) | Marine viral communities from the Pacific Ocean - ETNP_6_85 (SPADES assembly) (version 2) | ecosystem: Environmental > Aquatic > Marine > Oceanic | place: Pacific Ocean | collected 2013-06-19 | reverse complement strand
GAAGCAGGTTGATTAGAAGGTAAGACCACGGCGGCCGACTCTGCGCCTGCTGCTGCGGATGCTGCTGCGGATGCTGCTGCGGATGCTGCCGCTGATGCCGCGCCCGCTGCCCCCGCTTCCGTTTGGGGGGGGGGGCCACGAAGCGTCTATTAAAAACTCTACTTCTTCATCTCTATCTAACTGAATGAAAGATTGAGACTCTATTATATCAGTCCACTCTTTAGGGGGTGTCATATAGAAAGGAGTAAAAGGTGACATCCTGCCAAATTGTTGTAAGTGAGATACGGATCTTGGAAAGTTCTTTGGAAAAGCCTTACATTTAGCATATTGATTAATTAAACTAACTCTTCCCTGATACTCATCAAGATAATCTTGATCTAGAAGTAGAGATCCATAAGTAAGACTGTAATTTATTGGTGGAGATATAGCCCACTTCTCAGCATTATGTTCATACTCCCCCTGTCCTCGATACCAATCATTACATCTAGTAATGTAGTTATCAAAGCGAGGCTCTCCTACATAGTTCCTTCGAATCTCTACTTGTCCCTTACGAGGACCACGCTGTAGTGTATGTTCTACCTCCTCAAAGTCTCGGTCTTTCATACCGAAGTCTATCGTGGGCTTTTGGATAGCAATGTGGATCATACCCCCCACTCCAACGTCCTCTGGTAAATCAAACTTTGATTGTAACAGTTTATTTTCTAATGCAAATTTCAAGACCATCATGTAATGTTGAGTTTGAAATTCTAGTGGACAAAGCATAAGTCTATCTTCAGGACTACTTGCAGTAGTCTTAGCATCCACTATAAATACTAGGTTCTGTTCCTTATGATACAAAAGCGTATCATACATCGCTGTAAGAGATACCTTTCCCAACTTATGGGTCTTTGGTAGGTGTAATCTGATACCTACCTCAGAACCCAAGTGTTGGAAATGATCCTGTGTTAGGAATTCATATACCGTGGGAATCTTCTGATATGTTTCTAAGTGCATCGAGGTTTCATACCAACCTAGAGCACACCAAAAGTCCCTTCTTTCCCTTTCCATTACCTTATCTTTAGATTCACCTTTGATTCCAATTCTTTGGCATATTTCCTCAAGTTCTTCTAATCGATCTTGCAACATCTTGTCCATAATAAGTGCTGCTACTTCAGGGGTTTCCCTATAAGATTCTAGTCTCTTATGAAACCACGAACCTCTAGAGAGTGCCTTAGACCAACGAAGGGCTGGCGAGAGACCAAGCCTACGGGATAGGTAGTATTGAAAGGGACAGTGTAATACCCCCTCATAGTCTGAAGATCGAATGGAAGGAGTCGTATCAACGTAACCGTGATACTCCATCCACTTCTGGGCTTCTCGCCCACGTCCCGTAGGGATCGGCACGTTTTCTATTTCTGGGGGCATAACATTTCTCCTGTGTTGGGTGGGGATTAACCTTTAGTAATCCATGACATGATACGATTCTTAAGCCACATTCCTGCGACGAAAGATATTGCACACGCTACAATGGTAATCCAAAAACTATCATTTGTTGTTGCTAGTGTTAACATTGTCTAATCCTTTTTTTAGTTTGACAATATGGGCTTGACCAAGTGCCTTGATAGCCCACAATGCTGAAAATACTCCCGATGCTACGATGATCGGAAGTGCTATATAGTGAAAGTATTCTTGTAGTAATGTATTCATAAAGATAAGACCTATCCCACCAAGAATAGGCCACCAACCTTTATTTCCTGCACTGACTACAAGTAATACGATTCCTCCGAGAATTGAAATCCCCCCAATGCCCGAGAGCATTGAGAGGTTTGTGGTTATGGAAGATGCTGCGTCAGTTACAGTGGATTCGATTCCAGACGGACTGACTTGTTGAGTATTAAAGAGAGAATCAATACCACATCCTCCAAGAAGAGAGAGAGAAAGGATCGTTAAGAGTTTTTTCATGACAAAAAGAATTTGAATAGGGTGGCTACTATAGCAGAAAATATTATTGAAACTACGCCAGATGCCATATAGATTTTGGTTTTATGTTCAACAATATGTTGGTCAATTTTACCAAGACGCTTTTCTATACGGAGAAGACGTTGACCATTCTGCTCTAACTCATTTAGGACAAGCCTCTTATACTCATCCCACCCATTTGATTGCATTAATCTTTACCGTCCTAGGCTGACATTGGTTTTATTTTTACTTCGTGACTTTCGACCGCCACTTCGTTTAGCACCCGCTACGCTCTTAATTTTTTGTGCTGCCGATTTTTTTTTACTTTTTTTCTTAGCCATGATTTATCCTTTACCTTTTTTCTTAGGTTTTCTTTTTCTAGTCTTACCGGCAGTTCTTTTTTGGGCACCGCCTGTACCCGTTTTTTTCTTATCTTTTTTGTATGCGTATGCCATTAGCCTACGAACCTTCCTAGTATCATACCATTTGAAACACTATCATCTGCTTTAACACCTACGCATATACTTTTACAACCTGCTAAATATACTGACGTTCTATGACCCATAAACCATTCATTGGCATGTTCATAGTGAAAGTTTTCTGATGCATCCATTTGAAGGGTGACTACCCCTGCTTGATCAGTTGCAAGTGATGGACCGTCTTTTGCTACCCATACTGCTTCTAAATTTTGAAGGGGTATCCACATATCAGTAGGGTCTGCATAATTTGTAGAATCTACATCATTTGGCCATTTACGATCAAGACCTGTAACACCTTCTTTAGCAGGTACTTTACCCCATACACCAATAGTTACGGTGTGGTCGGCTGCAGTATCTGAAGTTAGATATAGTTCAAGACTTAGACCTGCAGAAGGTACAATGATTTCTTGTGAGTTAAGACCTAATGTAACTGCACTATTATCATAGTTTGCTACGAGTTGATGGGGTTGATTCCATGCTGCAGTTGCTCCTCCAGTAGCATCAGTTAGTACTTTATCGTGGACTACGAAGATGTTTGAGCCCCACGAGGCTGCGGGTGATCCGATAGCAGGTGCATCGAATATAAATGTATTGTTAAATGTTGCCATTTGTTAAAGCTCCAGTTATGAGGAGTCGTGCTACCCAAATGGCACACGCTCTCCTATGAGTATAAGTTTTTCCGGGTAGTAGTATCATCTCTATTTTGTATTCTCTCATCAATCTCATGAGGGCATCTATAGCACAAGCAGGATTCGGGACATTCTGGCATGGGCGTTCCATTTCGAGGGGTGTCCCCTCTAACATTAGGACAGGATGGGTGCATGCACTCTGAAGTTTCTTTAATGACTTTATGAATCTGATACGATCCTTTTCATTAAGACAGTTTTTGGCAATCTCACGCAGACTACCCTTGCGTTCAATTATAGTGTTGTCCTCGTGTCCTTGCAACAGATAGTCACCTGCTTCTAGCTTATCCTTTACAGTATGAAGTCTTACTGTAAGCATCCTTTGCTTATGAGGGGGGTAAGAATCATCTAATACCTTGAGATTAGCAGGAAACTTAAGAGGCTTTTTCTCCCGTGTGTCCTGAATGATAGTCCATTGCTTTTTCACTTAATCTTTTTATTTCTTTTAATGATTTTTTCTATATTTTGAGGTGATTGAGAAAAGATTCTACCTATATCTTGAGGAGAAAAGCCTGAATTATGTAGCCTTAAGATCCTTTTCTCTTTAGGACCCCCACTTTTAATGATTGAATTGAAGGGAAGATTGTGTTTCTTGGCTACAGTATAAACCCTACTCTTCTTGACATCTAATTCTTCTGCTACCACAGCAATACTATATCCAGCATTTAAATAACTAATTATTTTAGGTTCGTTTTCTGTCATGACCAATCATACTTTAATGGTATTTCATTTCCGTAGTAATCAGAGATCATACTCCAATAGCCACAATACTGCACATACTCTACCGCTTCATTAACAAGATTAGTAAGTTCTTCTGCTGCATCTACACCTTCGACATCAAAGTATATAGCATCGTATATATTTAAGAACATGTGTATATGAGGGTTACGAGCGTTCAGGCTAACCATTGATTTATGGATGCAACTTTGAATGCTCAGTAATGTATTACTTGCGGTTGTTTGAACCGGGAAGTTTACAATCTCATTAACATCGTACTTATCTCCCCCTAAAAAGTAACGAGATTGTCCTGTAAATGGTAGTTCTACTCTGCCTGTATTGGTTGCTTCTCTAATCAATTGCTGTTGAAAGTTCCACAGTAGAGGTCTATGTTTCTTCCTCTTCCTTACAATTTCTTTACAAAACTTAGTTTCTAACTCTATACCCGACATACCAAGTACCTGTCTACGAATAACATCGGGACCTGCGCGGAATAGATCTGCAAAGTTAACCATCTTACCTACTTGTCTCTGTTCATCAGTACAAACTGTACCTCCAAAGATCTGTATAGCTCTCTCTGTGTGCAAATCTGCATCCTCTTGGTAAGCATCTATAAATGCAGGATCTCCTGATAACAATCCTGCTACACGCAACTCTATCTGCGATAAGTCCATAGACATTATCATTCCACTCTCAAACCTACTACATATACACTCTTTAATAGTGGGGGGGAAGGTTTGAGCAGATGGCTTCTTACAGGTGATACGCCCTTGCAGGGTACCTCCTGCTCCACCTTCATCATTCTTAGCATAGGTGGGAGTAGCGTACCATGTCGGATACGCTATATGATAATCTCTTACAGGTATAAGCACAGATGATTCATCGGTTGGCTTGTTTCTTCTATGCCGTAGTAACGGATAGGTATAACTGCTTACAATTTTTTGTGCTCCTGCATGCTTCTTTGCTGCATCGAATACTCTTATGAGTTCATCATCCATACTACGAATGGCACTTGGACCTTTTAATGCATTTTGTAGTTTATTTCTATTACCCTCCGTGAAACTCACAAGTCCTTTTGCTGGCGTGAGTTCCATCTCATCTCTAATCCAATCCCCTATCAAGTCGATTGCATCGTCCATGAGTTGTTGCTTTGCAGTTCCGCTTCCTTCTCCCTCGAGCGGGTATTCTGCTTCGGTTGCGGTTGCGTTTGCTTCTTCACACAGAATTAATAATGTATCTTCTAATTTTTCTAATTTCTTTTTATCCATACAGATACCTGATTCGGACATTCGAATGATTGTCCATAGTAAGTCAGAGTAGAATTCTATACAGAAGGGAGAGAGTTTGTCCCCGCTGGGGAAGTCTCGCTCGATTCTACGAGCGAGCTCCCTTACAGCGAGTACTGTGTTATGGGTGTCCTGAGCATTATACTCCCTAAGTAGGGGATCTTCAGGACTCTTAAATCTTTCTTCTTTCAAAGTCTTATTGTAATTGTGTGTACGGAGTATAGGTCCAAGATTCTTTAAACTTTTCTCTGGTCTAGTTTCATCATGTAAATAGTTAACAACGGATAAGTCAATTAGTAATTGGTTTTCAAGTGTAAATTTAAAGTGCGGATCTTTACGAAGATATTGAAGATCAAATGGTAGGTTCATTCCTATTATTACTTCTGAATATTTCAGCCATCTTTGTAATCTAAGTCTATCTTGTTGGTTCGAGAGGAGAAATACCATGGTTTCTATGGGTTTCAGTTTCGTCAAGTTGGGCAATAATTGCCCCTGCTGCAGCAATGATTGTGTTGGCGAGTAATCTTTTGTCTCGCTCCGTAATTTTGTTTGCTTCGTTCGCTGCTTGTTCCAAGCAAATGGTAGGTCGGTCTGTGAGCACTGGTCTTCCTTAACTAGTGTTATTGAGGCAGTTATAATTAAATCGCTTAGGTCTATACCATCCGTATGTATAGATCTTGCGGGGTGAAATACAGTTTGTTTTGGTAAGAGATTACCTCGGATCCCTTCCTCAACAGCACCGTAAGTTTCAATATCAAGGCTTATAATTTTACTGTTCATTAATCCTCCAATTTTTCTAGGTCGTCTTCATATTCCATGAAGGCTTCAATACTTGATACTGTATCTGCTATTTCCTCCAATCTTAATATAGGGGGTTTTACAATTACGGGGACATCTTTAAAGTTTTCGATATAAGTAAGCATTCGATTGTAATCCAATTTTGCTCTTATAATTTGATCGGTTACTGTCTCAATCAGTTCAAGCATCTCTTCTTTTTGTATAAGAAGACTATCTATCTCTGATAGTAGTATTTGTACTTCGGGATGATCTCTTAAATTCATTTCGGTGAACGAGTCGGCACGATGTCGGGTGCGGACGGGGAAGCCATCGTGCCGTCTATACAATCAGACACGAGTTGCATGTGAGAGTGTACACTATTTATTAAGTTATTGTTGCGAAGAACGGCTGCGGGATGGTATGTACTAAACATATTAAATTCCCCCACTCCATTAATCTTATGGTCATCTTCGGTGTAAAGGTTTCCGTTTAATGTAAACGACTTGGTTAAAGATATCTTAGTAATACCTAATATATTCTTATAAAACGAAGTAGTTGCTGGGGCTCCCAGCGTCAATACTACGGCTGGTTTTATAATTTTAAGATCTTCAATCAAATACTGATTACATTCTAGATAGTGTCGGGGTTTAGGTGCTTGATTGTTTGTTGTGTGGCACCTAACTCCGTTACCTAGATATAATGTTGCTCTGTGTTCAAGATCTATACCTCCTATAAATGACTTCTTTAGGATATCCCCACTCCTACCTACAAATGGTTCGTTGGTATTATCCTCATGGAATCCCGGATTTTGACCTATAATTAGGATTACATATCCTTCATTAGCAGAAGAATAAAGATGAGTCTTTATACCTACACTTGTTGCTTGTTCATGTAACTCACAACGAGTGCAATCAGACTTATCCTCTGGGCATAGGGGGATAGAAGTCGTCAAGGAGTTCTCTATAGTCTTCTTGTTCTTCCATAGTTCCGTCTGTTGGTGGTTCATGTTCACAATGATTCCTCGCTGCATTTACTAGAGATTCCCCTAATATTTCTTCTAGTATTTTTATTATTTCACTGTTTCCAGTATATTGTTCTGCTGATTGAAAGCATATTGAATCTCCACTATGTTCTATGAAGATTTCAAATCCTACCACATCTAGGGGTTCTCCGGTTTTATGGTTCCATACTACTTCAAGAGAACCTGTTATATGTGGAAAGGGTCGCTCCCCTTTTTTTGGTTTCCCATAGTCAACCTTACAGTTTATTGGTGTTCCCATTATTTTGTTTCCTTTTGGTTATTCATTGGTTGGTTGTCCTCTCGTGCCAATTTTCAAATAGTTCGATGTCGGTTTCTTTATCGCAGTTACCACACCATATGTATTCTACAGGATAGTCTATCCCACCAGATATTGGTAGGTTACTGTAATCATCACCATTTACTTTGTACCCCGCCATATGGTATTCAATAAGGTCATCTGTCTCACCACATACAGTACAGCACATGTCATCTTGGTTATTCATAGTCTACCACCAAGAGTCATAAATGACTTTGTTTCCATCTTCTATTTCTGCAAGTGCCCAATCACAAAACTTTAGGTCTTGTTCCTTGTAGTACTCATCGGAGTCATCGCCAAAGAAAAACCCTTGAGTCTCAGGTAAATCTTGGGATTCAATATCCATTTTTAAACATATGATATCTTCTTTTGTGAGTTCTAATGGGCAACAATTAAACTCATTCCATTCGCCTGTCTTGCTTAATCCTTTTGATTTCCATAGTGCTTCCATCCAACCTTGTAGGTTTGGATGTTTTCTCCATGAAAACGCTTGTGTCACGTTGATTTCGGATTCATCATCTTTTGTTTCTACTAAAGTTCCGGCATATTGATCAAGTCCCATGTTGTTCTCCTTGTGTTGTTGGGGTTGATTAAAGTAATTCTTTTATATGATTACGCATACGAATGTTCCGTATGCTTCTATCAAATTTATTGGTTTCCCAAGGAGAGGTATCAATTCGTAGACCAAGGTGGTCTTTAAGATCATTTATAGTTATTCGAATTGGTATCTCGCCTTCACGAGTATCTATAAATATAAACCCCACTCCAGCATCAAAAAGAGCATCTAATCTATAGAACCACTCCATGATATTAGACGGTTTAATTATAGGAAGATGTACATAATCGGATGAGGTTGCTAGAGCTTCAGTAACAGGGGATAACCTACAATACATATTATGTGTAGCCTGAAACCAGTCTTCTTCCTCATCAGGAGGATTTGAGGTATACTGCCAACAGACCTTATCGTTATCCTTGATTCGTGAAATATCTATATCAAAAGAATCAAATTCGTATTCCATGACTATATTATAGATAGGAGATCTCCTTTGTGAATAGTGATAAACCTAAAATTGAAGGACTTGGAGATATTATCAAAAGGCTCACTAATGCGGTGAAAATACCTACTTGCTCCAAGTGCGAGAAACGAAGACAAAGACTAAATGCCATGTTCCCATTGAAAAAAGATCAGAATCCCCTAGAAGGGGAAACTGACCGGGGGGAAGAAACCAGACATGGAGAATCCGGTTCTAGTTAATAATAATTGTTAGAAGGTTCCTCCCGCATTCCTTGATTGTTCGCTCCGTGAGTATCTAGAATCGGTGGAGTTTCCAAAGTTTCTGCGGGAGGAGTATTCCATATCCCTTCTAAAAGTTTAATTCTTTCTTCTTGTAGTAACTGAATTTCTTCATTAACTTTAGAAAGGACTGTCACTAGATCCCCATGTTGTATCTCCAAATTCTTCAGATCCATGTTCAGTTGATCCAACGTGTTGTAGTTCTGATTGTTTGAACTCATCGATAAATTTCCTTAATTTAGTTGTTTTACTTGCTAGAGAGAACTGATTAACATCTCTCCAAACAGATGTAAATCCATTGAATAAAGAACATCCATCTCTTGGTTTAAAGATATCATGTTCAGGAGTATCCCAATGACTAAGTACTTTAGGTGCATGTTGCCAAGGTATGATACCTTTTTCACAAGTTTGAACTACAAAATCATTTACTTCTCTTTTACTACTGAAGTCATATTCTTTAAGTTGTTCAATTTCTTCAAAAGACTTCCTTCGAATATTTCTTAGATCAAAGGCCAAATCCCTAAGTCCTCTATTAATATCACCCTCAGCATTTGCTGTGTGCTTTCTATTTAACACAATATTACCAGTATACCATTCATTAAGGCAAACCATGAAATCACCACCTGTGATAGCTTTTGCAGCCATTGAACCATCATTAGAATTAATGAGGCCAAGTTTAAATCGGTAATCATCAGTTATCCAATTACCCTCATCATCAGGATGAGTGACATAAAATGTAGCCATGAACTTTAGTCCATCTTGATTGGTCATAAATTGATGACCATCAGTTGTATAACCCAATATATCTAACGTACTAAATGCTCTATCTATCAGGTCTTTGTGCGCTAAAGGCACAAATCTATTTTTTGCTTCCGGAAGAGGAAGAGTTGCTAGTTCTTCATACCTTACTAATTTATTACATCCGTGCTTTTTCATTTTTGTTCTCCTACTTTGTGCGTTTCGATTCTCATACTTAACATGATTATTACTCCTTATTAACTAAATTAAGAAATGTTGCCTCTAAGGGCTCTATTTCTTCCACCATGAGTTCTCGAAGACTTCTAATTGATTCTTCGATTTGTTTTAAGGTTAGAAGAAGGAACACGAGATTTGGCATGTCTGCAAGTGTGATGTCATCATCAACACCAGAGATGTCTCTTAGGATCGCTAAGATTGAATCTCCTAATTCTGTTCCTTGTTTCTCTACATCTTCTAGTCCTTCTAGTCCTTCTCCTATCATTTTGTCGCAATGTTCTTGGAGGGTTGAATGAAGGAGTTTTAGTCCTTCTACGGTGAACACTAAGTTGCTGGCTTCATCAAAAAATTTATTCATTTTTGTTCTCCTTTTCTGTTTGATGATTAATGGCACTTTGCAAACCTTCCATCTTATTTTCCAAAGCAATATATGGGGATATAAAATGCTCTCCATTTTCTTGCTTCTTTAAGAAGGCAACTGCTAACTTCATTGCATCTATTGTTGTCTGTACTTCTTTTTTACTAAGTATTACATGAATCATGATTTATCCCTCCAATTTTCGTGTTCTGAAATTGCTGCTCGTTCATCGAGTCGCTCATTATGATCTCGTTCAGTACCTGAGATGATGAAATAACCCATCATCTTATTAAGTATATCTAACGATTCATCCATTATGGTTCCTGTCGTACCACTTGCATGTAAGCGAACAAGATTACTCTGTAAATCGCTTACTAACAAATACAATTGCTGTTTCTGATCCTTTGTCATATATCAGTCCTCCATATTTTAGGTTTCCTAGGGTATGCCACAATATCACAATTGTCAGGCATCACCTCTTTCCATCGTTGTAACCACTTCTTGTCCCACGCAGGACGAAGTTCATCTGCAGGATGTCGATTACATCTATCATTCTTGAACCAAGGTTGATTCCTTGCTATATCATTTGTTAGAGTGGGGGATTCAATCTCATCTGCTATAAGTCCAGCGATGATTCGAAACTCCTCAAGCTGCTCTAACATTCCAACCAACTCATCCATCTCCTCATCAGATAGAGGAGACCCGTTGAGCCATTGAATTATAATTTCATTGGGTACTTCATTTTCTACTGCGTCGCATATTTCTTCGACGATTTCTTGAAGGTTTAAATTTTCCATGCTGTTCCTCCCATCTTTGTATGTCTGAGGGTATATTATTATTTTGATTCTTAACAGTGATAATTCGAACTGATGTTCTCATTCTTCGTTCTTCCCATCTAATTACAGTACGAAGAACTATAGACCATCCAGAAAAATTACTAGACGACCTTCGTTCTATTATTGCTCCAGCTATAACTTCTTTAAGACACCAATCCTCATTTACTGTATCTGTATCATAATCCTTTGAAAATGATTCTCTCTTTTCTTTGGGTATATAATTGGGATCCATCCAAAACGGTCTTCGTGGTGCAGACGGATTCATATCTATCTCATCCACAAAATCATTTGAGGGTGTCATTGGTATATTTGATAATTGTCTACTATCTACTTGTTGTACTGCATTCCATTTTCCTGTGCGGCTCATCCTTGAGTTCCTTATTCTTAATATTTCGGTTAACTAGAACTTTACAAATCCTTCTCTTCTCCATAACTAATAGTCACTCTCCCGGAGGAGGGGCGTGCTACGCAGTTTCCGCACGCCCCGGAGGAGGGAGGCTATCTATCTCTTTTTCTTCTTTACGATGTCTGAACATGAGCCATATCCATACTAAATAAGCAGGAATAAGTGGAAGTTGAGTACCAACCGTGATACCAACTGTAGAATCAATCATGGTAGAGTCGCATAAACAACCAAGTAGATCACTTAATGTATTACCTATACCACCACCAATAATAGCACCCAACATGATGCAAAGTTTTTGGGATGTCCTACCATTGCATGACCTTTCAATCATACTTTCAAGACAAGTCAATCCCCAAATAACACCCGCAACCAATACGAGGTTGTCGATGATACCGAAGATGAGTCCATTTGTTAATAGTTCATACCAATTCATGGCTTCACCTCCTCCCATCGGTCTCTCATTGCTTGGATAGCCTCTTCAGGTATATTATGAATACTTCCAAAACTATTTTGGCACTCTATAATAGAAATATGATAATTATTATTATTAGCGAGTACTAAATAAGGATCAACTTCCCATTGTTGTGAAAATGTATTACTTACGACTATGAAGTCTACATCATCTTCCATACTCTGGTGGGTCATATCTTGGCACCACTTGTGTGCTTCCCCAATAAGTTCAGGTTTATACAGATAGACACCTTGTTTACTCATGAAGTACTGGTCTGCTTCATAATGAGCAAACTCAAGGTCACATATTGGAATATCATCACCTTGTTTCTTCCCTTGCCCTATATAACTGGCTAGTGTTGACTTACCTGAACCAGGCAGTCCTCTTATTATTATAAGCATCTGCATCACTTCACCTCCTGTATAGTTACTAGGAGGTCACCTATTCTTTGTTGATGTACTTTAATGTTTACATCATCAGGAAATGTATAATGAGTAGTACAATCACCAGGTCTTGAGTACTCCCAAGAACCATAAGAACGAACAATAAGATATTCAACAAGGCCATCATACTTAGGAACTAAAATCATTGTCTCCTCTAGACAATCTTTATGAATAACATCTTTACCGTTATAACATGTACATTCAACGAGTCCACAATTAGGACAACACTTGTCATCGTTCTCCCATCCTTGGTGATGAAGTGGTAACTTCCCTCCACCACCACATGTTTCACACAGTTCATCAACTGTGTCATTAGGACAACCATCAGAACCACTTCCATTACATGCAGGACATGTTTGTGGTTTACCATGATGGGGACGAGACGAGAACAGGTCAGGGTCTTTAGCAGTATCAACAATAGCCTTAATAAATCTTTTAAACATAACTGATTTCTCCATGTTTAAGGTTGACAATAGGTTGCGTTAATTACATTAATTAACATCAACAACCAAATGTATACTCTCCATTTCGAGATAGAAAGTATACATTTCGAGATTGGTGTCGGACACCGGGAAAAAAAGAGAGATACGATGCCCTGTTGGGCACCGCACTCTCATCCCAGTTACATCTGGGAACCACCACCACCATCACAATCGTCATCGGGGATGAATCGTTCAATACAGCGGACAATGTCCCACTCCTCGTTGGTGTCATCAACGAGGTTAATCTTCACGCCACTGTACTTACCTTTGGATGAACGGAAGATTTTAGGTACAAGTGATACGACAGTGGCTTCACCACTACCTTTAGCGTTATCCCACTTGATACGCTTCTCGGTACGTTCGCAGATTGTGTGCTCTACCAAGACGTTGAACGGCACGCCATCATCATCTACACAGGTGTGAACTCTCATACCCAAGGGTTGAGGAGTTCCACCCGCAATGCTGATTGTGTCGTCCGTTACGACAGTTGCTGCTCCCATACTATCGACACTCCCCAAAGTAACTTTCTTTACGGCTTCATTTGCCATAAGACACCTAACTTTCCCACTCTACTTGAGTGAATATGATAGCCCGCACCATCGCGAACTACGGTAGGGGGATCACGTGGAACGAGCACGGTTGAAAGATTCCCGTCTTTCAACCGTAAAGATAAGCCGGGCGACGCTCTGCTCGCCCGTCCTTATCTCGTTCCACCCCTACCGTTCGCGCTGGTGTGGCTATCTGACTCAAGTAGTGGGGAAGTTAGTCGACATGGCAACGAAGCCGTATCCAAAGTCACGGGGGGTGTCGATAGGATGCGCAACTAGTAACGGACACACAATCATCGCCTAATAGGTGGTGGTGGCTCAAGGTCAACTGGTGATAGACACCCCGAAGGCCCCTGGCTTCGGAGGTGATTTAGTAAGGAAAGGGCAATCCTGTCTAGGAATTCTCTCTTTTAAACTTTTGTACCACATGCGATCCGGGTATGTACCACATGAACGGGTTCAAAATACCCCCCTTACACCCTCAATAACCCCCTTTTTTGTCTTTGTACCGGGTGATCCAGGTATTTTTAAAAGCTAAAACATAAGAGTAATATATATATAAGAGTGAAAATAGTCCGGTACATGTGGTTCATGCGGTACACTACCCCTATGATCGTCTCAATACTCATGCCAGCGTACAATACAGCCCCTTTTATCAGGGAAGCGGTGCAATCATGCCTGGATCAGACCTACCCACTCTTCGAATTAATCATATCCAACGACGGATCCACCGATCATACCCTAGATATCTTGGCTCAGTTCAACGATCCACGGATAATGATCCTCAATAACCCCCATTCTGGGTACTCGGGAGCATTTAATCGGGCTTTGGAGAGCTCATGTGGCGATATCATAGCTCGAATGGACTCAGACGACCTTCAAGATCCCACCAGAATCGAGAAGTCGGTGGATATGCTGCTTGATTACCCCGATATACCCATAACTACCTGTAGAATGGTGGGCTTACTAGAGAATGGGAACACATTTAATTATGTGAATGGGAAAATGGATTCATATCTCTATGCCACCACTACAGATAGGGGATTTCCTGTTAATGCCTCCATAGTTGCCTATAAAGAAGTCTATGACAAGATAGGAGGCTTCGATGAATCTCTCGTAACAGCGGGAGACGGGGATTGGAACTTCCGTACCTTACATCATTACACGGAATGGAGCCTAGTGGACGAATACCTTTACATTTATAGAAGACACCCCGACCAATTAACACAGAGAGTACCCGGTAAAGGCAGGGAAATACACAATCGGTCCAAAGAAAAATTCCTTCGAGACTCTAAAAGTGGGGGGTTTACCCCCCCAACTCTGGCTTAGGTACTTCCACAACCTCTTTGGTTTCAGAGCAATAGAGAGCATACCCTTCGCCCTTCCTCCACACATCCCATATCATACTCTCGGAGTCTACCATCTCATCTCCATCCTTGTACTTAGTGCGTAGTAAAGCCCAGAGTATTTTTGGATCTGCGTCTTTCGGGCTTTGATAATTCTTGTCCATAAGCATTGTAAAAAAGTAGTACGATCCCTCGCAAACTATATCTGGATGTAGAGGTTCACCTCCGCATTTGGATTGGTATAAGTCATATTCATACATATCTATTATCAGTCCTTCCTGTGACTAGCACAAGTCTTCAAAACTTTTTCTGAGGCTCAAACCTTTTAAGCCCCTCTTGCCACCATGAGGTCGATGTCGATTTACGGACCAACTACTTTGTGTTTCTATTTTTATCGTCAATTGATTCCTTGCAATATGAAGATTCTTTATCGAGTTCTTTTTCAACCAATCGTTCCATTGTAACCACAACAAATCGGTGGCTACAAACCCCCCTCCAATCTTAATAAACCTTTCCTCTAAGAAGTAGTCAAACGGATTATTCTGCAAGTGATACATTTGCATCGTATCTTTTGCTCTCTCAGACAAGGGGAACATCTCTTTAGAATTTTCAAGTTTTATTGCCCCTTCAACAGCCCACGCTGCGATTCCTTGTAACTCAGAAATAAGTGTATCAATCAGATAGATATCCTCCTTACCCTCGAAACTAACATCAAAAGGCAACACAATCATTTTACTACTAAGCCCCCTACCTTTATTAGGTAATTGGGGAATCTCATTTGCTTGCACTATGGGTGCTGCATTTACAATAACATTTCTCATCTGTCTTTTAAATTTTACATTCACAGTGACGGGGTCTTGACCTATGATGTTCTTTAGGACTCTCGTTGCTCTCTCACCTTCCTTACCTGTTAGTTCGCTAACCTCACTAATACAAAGCACTCTAGAATGCTCCAGACCATCGAGCCCAAAATCGTTACTGAGGTCATCGAGACTGCTGTTCATGAAAGCATCTCTACCCAACAATCGTTGCAAGACCTTACTGATAGTCCCCTTCCCACTTCTTACCTTTCCATACATGAGCAACCATCGTGCGTGTCTCCTATGATTCATCAAGCAATAACCCATCCACCTCTGCAACAACTCTATCCATTCTGGATCGTTTTTGCTCCACTCATCTAGGCATTGCATCCATCGAGGGCACGGAGAACCATCTACAAAACTCACAGGGAGAACTACCGGGTCAAACCAATCTTCGTTCCTGTCATGCACCTCCCCACTCTTCGCATCAAACAATACATCTTGAAAGGAAATAACACTTCCGGGATCTTTACTTGGTTCGTTCAGCCACACAGGTATTTTTGAGTGGGGCATTCTAACTCTCGCTGATAACCCTCTAACAATGTTGTCGATCTTTTGCTTGTTCGGTGCGAGTCTTCTCATACGAGGCATGCCGTCAGCACCTATCTCTTGATAATATGCATCTTGGAGTTCGTTCCAACAGAGATCTTCTATCCATTCCGAATCTCTTCTTGTCCATGTGTCACCGTACCACTGATAAAAATCACCACGGAAAGACCACAATCCACTCTTACCAGAAGGTGTTCTAAAAACACTCCTAAGTAATGCGTCAGCGACTTTCATAGGTTCTGAAGAAGTTAGTGGTTGGTCTTGAGTTCCAACGGTCATTCGTGTATCCTTATATTTATGTGCATTAGAAAGAAACCCACTCATAGTTTCAAGTACGGTTCGATTCAGGATACGATTTCGAATAGCCCCTTAAGGAGTATAGCATAAAATGTCAGTAAGATACGCACCAGACGGTCGAAAAATTCATTACAAGGACAGCGATCCCTGGGCGGGTGGAGTTTATGAATCCCACGCCTCTCACTCCAAACGGGTAAGAACCAAGAAGGCAGAAAGAGCAGGTGTTTCATATGAAGCATATCCTGAATGGGCTAGAGCTGAAAAAGCTTCAGCGGCTGCTGCATCAAAGAGAGCACAACTTAATGCTAAACTAGCTAGACTACAAAGAGCAAAGGATCTTGATGCTTATAAGAGAGCGATGAATGAACTAGCAGCAAAATCCGGAAAAAATCTTAGGTACCCTAGACACGCAAGAGATGGTGGTTACGGTTTAGATGATTATGTTTCCCCCGCAACAAAAAGAACACGGGGGAGATACTTCAAAAGAACAGGACAATGGAATGAACGTTGGGGAGAAAATCCCAACATAGCCCCTCCAACAATGCAAGAACCTGCTCCTATTGCTCAAACAAGTCCAGCCCTCACGAATTATCATAGAGACAATCTGTGGAGTGGGGACATATCACAAGGCTCCTTCGGTCCGATAGGCGGCTATCAACCTTATTCTGTAAAACCAACTGCGACCCCAGACTCAGAATCTATTCCCCCAGATCTCCAGCAACCAGAAGAAGGACAAGCAGCACAAGCTGGTCAGGCTCTAGATAATCTAACCGCTCCTGGAGGAGGTAGCCAATTAACCCCAGAAGATCTCAGTGTTGATCAAGGCTGGGATATACCTTGGTGGATGAAAGTGGGAGGGTTGGCAGCAGGTGGTGAATATGCACGACGAAAAATGAAGGGGTTCCAACCTTCTCCTGCAGCGAGATCAAAGGTAAATTGGGGAGAAGGAAATGTTCGAGCACCTAAGGCGGTTGAAGGTTTAGTACATGCTGGTAAAGGGGTATGGGGTGACACTCAAGCACAAGTGCAAGCAGCCAGAGATCGATTTTCAAAGTATGGTCAAGGGATTAAGGATGCGGCTGGAGCTGTAAAGGACAACTTCTTCGCAAATAGAAATGCAGGGGTGGCTGATGGTCAAAAGCTACTACCTCCTGGACAAGAACGAAAGCTATTACCTCCTCCTCAAGGAAAACTACCTCCAGGACAACCTGGTGATTTTGCTCCAAAAGCTATCACAGGTTATGGTTATTTACCGGGAGACTTTCCGGTTACAAAAGCCGAATGGGACGCAGTCCAACAACGGGGACAATATCCGAAAGACTATCCGGGTAAACGGTTACCATGGGACGCGGTCCCAGGCGAACAATTAAAAACACGAAGCTATAAAGATTTGGGGCTGTCAAAGACGGTTGAAGATTTACCATGGAAAAAACCTCCTGGAAAACTCTCAGGTTTTGATCCCGTTGTAGAAGCAGAGGCAGTCAAAAAATACAATGCCGGAACATCGAATAGGGCTCAGTTTGAAAGCGTTTATCCAGGAGAAGGAAAGTACTGGGACGCGGTCCGGGAAGTAGAATTAAAGCGTGGTAGACAAAGTTTCAAGAAGTGGGCTCAAGCTGGATCCCCACTGGGACCCGAAGGACCGACGACTCACCCACAGCGTTCATGGGCAGGGGACGCACCCCCACCACAACAAAGAAAAGGTGCTAATCGTGCAATAGCAGCTGAAGTTAAAAAAAGACTGACGGGTCAGGTTGTAGAAGCACAAAAGCATGCAAAAAAACTTGCAACCAAAAACAATACAACCGCTGCTAAGGCTAAAGTAACTATAAATAAAACACTTACCAAACTAAATAACTTTGAAAAGATACCAACTGGTGTTAATCCAAGTTCGGTTCCTGCAATAAGTGGTGCAGCGTTAGCGATGGGTATTTCAGTAGCAGAGTTAATAAATACTTATGGAACTAAAGAGGGTGGTAGTTGGACATTTAGAGATCCTAGGAGTAAAGTACTCACCACCGAAGGTTGGGGGATACCAAATAAAGAAACAGGTCAGGGTTATGCGTGGGGTGCTGTAGGAGAAACAGCCCGAGCTTTAATCGGTGCAGGTCAAGGCGGCTACGAAGCATTGGCAAACATGGGACCATATCCAGAATTTGGGATGATGGGGAAACATGATGATTTAGGTACTCAATTTGATACTATGATGAATCTTCCCGGTGAGATCGGGCAAGGTGCGGTAGATATGTACCACGGTATAACAGGTAGCGTTGGTGGGGCGGGGCGTAAAATCGCAGATGCTTGGGTTGGTGATCCCGGTAGTCTTCCTGCACCTACTCCAGAGGAAAGAGAAAGGGCAAAGGCTGAGTATTTAGATCGAGTCTTAGCAGCACAAAATAGATAATATGAGTGAACAATTCTACATAGGATTAGGTTCAGGTATTAAACTTCTCTCGGAAGATTGGTACATAAAAGAGTTTGGGAATATATCAAAGAAGGCATTCCGTTCTTTCTGTAGAGCCCTTAAGGTTCCTATCGTAGAAATTGGTAAGGTCTCCTATGTCGAGATGAACTCATTCCAAATAGCAATGAAAGCTATTACTAGAGTGGGAGAAAAAGACTTCTTTGTGTCTGGATGTTTGTCGGTTTCCAATGGGAAGAAAAGACCTTCAGAGTTAGATTCTGATAAAGTAGCAAAAAATCTAGAACCTATCCTTTGTGAACTATTGGCGTGTAAAGCATTGGGGGGGTTATCTATGACAGCAGAAGCTAAGACCGCTGCAAGAAATGCTGCTGATAGAATGGCTAGGGCGGGAATCGCTGCAATGGCACAAAAGGAACAAGATAAATTCACCAAGAAATCTATAAGGGTATATGGTGACCTAAACTCTCTTCCAAGAAGTATACTAGATGAATATGAACAAGAAAGATTTGATGAAGAACCCGACGCAGGGGATGATCCAGAAAGCCACGGCTGAAGAAGTTATAACTTCTTTTTACGGTTTGAGCGGGGCCGCTGCTGCCATTAGAGCATCAGACTTTGATGTTATGGAAGAGATAACTACCGTTATCCAATTAACACGGGATCCCGATCCTAAGGTAGCATTACCCGCATTAAGACATTTTAGAATCTTAATGAAGGAACTAGTCGCAGCAAATGGTATGATAGGAACCGTTACACAAACGGAGACATCCCCCAATACTAATGTAAGTAGATCGATGTCGTCGTCGGCACTATTAACCAACCTAAGGAGTCAAAATGACAAAATCCAAGACGAAAGTCACAAAGAAAAAAACCACCAAATCCTTGAAGCCCAGGGCAGTAATAAAAAAGGTGGAACTACCAAAACTGGACGAGGAATCAAAAAGAGCAGTAAAGTTGCTAACCCACCTGACAACGATGGAGATGCTTCAATACGCAGGTCCAGCGATTAGAGATTTAGGAATCTACAACATAGATGAGTGGGGTGGTGGATTTAACAATGTTTATAAAGAGATCTTCTCTGCTCTTTTTAATGAAGAGAGAGAACTACACGATTATCTAATTCCTATAGTATTAGAATTAAAAAAGTTTTCAATCTGTGGTCCCGATAAAAAGATGTTGGCTGCGACTATTGCTAGAGTAGGAGCGATGTATGCATTTGCTAACATATCCACCGAGAGGAACCTACCTAAATAATGTTATGGGTTCCTAAAGAGAATAATCCTTTTTACCCTCTTCCTAAGGACTATCCGGAATTAAACGAAGAAGGACAACGACAAGCAAGAGTAAACGCTTGTCGTTTATGGACTGCAAAGGATAAATCCGCAGAGGAAATAGCGGAGGCGTTTGCTGCTTCTATGCGTTTCTTTGATCTTTATTATCTACACGCAGACCACTCAACAGACTTTGATCCTCTTTTCTATGACGACAAACCTTTAGAAACTCCAACCTTCCACTACGACATATTGAAACAGTGGGCATCCTCCCCCCGTAACATTTGTATTGCACCACGGGGTTCTGCCAAATCTTATCTGGTTCGTAAGGCTTGCCTTCTTCGTATGATTTCTCGTCCTATGTTCACAATATTGTATGCGACCTCCACAAACGATAACGCACGAGGTACAGGTCAAGCGTTGAAGGATCAATTCCAACATAACCAAAAATTGCAGGATGATTGGAATCCGGAGTTTCCCGATGGAAGACTAGTACCTAAAAGAGGTGAAGCCCCATTCGGAACTGAGATGATGCAATTAAGAAATGGTAGCTGGCTTCGAGCTATCTCCGCTGAATCAAGACAACGAGGTGGTCGCCCTCGTCGTTATGTATTGGATGACCCAGAATATGACCCAAAAGCATCAACATCAATGTCACTCATCCGACAGTATATGGATGATCTTCTTTTCAAAGTGGTTCTACCTATGGTTATGCGCGCAGGTTGTGGTGTGGATTGGCTGGCTACTTTCGTATCTCGTCGTCACTATGCTTGGCATGCTCTACAAACTGAACAGAATCTTGCGGGAGAACAAGTAGCATCAGACCCACGATTCAACTTATGGTCACGAATGATTGTTCGTGCTGCATACGAGGGAGATAAAGGAGAGTTAATATCCTGTTGGCCCGACATGTGGCCTCCTACAGTAGAAGCCAAAGAAGCAAATCCTCAATGGAAAGATCGAGTCTCCTTAGAAGAAATACGAGAGATCATCGGAACACCTAACTTCCTAGCGGAGTATATGGCTAGACCCGGTGAGGGGGAAGGTGCATACTTCCCCCCACTCTCCAAGGAGAGACACGGTTGGTGGCTTGAGAATGTAGATACCTTAACGGACGAAGACCCCTACAAAAGCAATACCCTTGTGTGTTGGTATTCGGGAGACGAGTTAATAAAGAAAAGAATGTGTGAATTTTTAAGGTTGACTAGGCTCTTTATGACGGTGGATACTTCCTTTACTGCAACAGCAGATTCAGACTTTAAAGTAGCCTGTGTGATGGGTATTAACTCAGATAATGATCTATTCATATTGGATGTGTGGAGTGCCCAATCCAGAGAAGACGAGTTAATTAAACAATGTATGAACTTGGCTGATAAATGGAAAACGCCCACTATCCACGTAGAAGCAATCAAACACGGGTTAGGCATTTATAACACCCTAGATTCCCTAGTAAAAACCAGAGCTAAGGAAATGATGGGCATCTCCCACCTTCCGGGAATCAAGAAGTTAAATCCGGGAATGATAGAGAAAACGACGAAGATAGCATCTCTATCCTTAAGATTTGAACATAACAAGATTAAACTTCCTCTCTGGAAAAATAATACTCCCTTCCGTAGGCTTAAAGATCAAATAGAGCAATTTAATCCCGATGCTAGAGACGGTGGGTTACAACACGATGACGAATTAGACTGTGTTTGTATGTCCCAATTCGTCATCAAAGGGCGATTGAGAAGGGTAAACAAGGTAGATTTACCTGATAAAACTCCCTTGGAAAGACTTAAAGACGGGGAAGTATACGATGAAGAAAGTGGGACTTACATAGCACATGCTATGGATTTTAATAAAATATCTGTTGGGGATATTCAAACTATTTTAGACAGGAGCTTAGAAAATGATTCCGACAAATCCACAAGAATATGAACCTAAAAACTCCGTAGTTGTTCCTTTAGCGTTTTTCGATAAACTAATGAGATGTTACTACGGAACGGGACCTCGTGACGGGGACCCCCAATATCAAGTCGTACCTGAAAGTGCGGCTACAGAAGTCATTACAGAGATGTCTAACTTAAAAGATACTACAATAGAAATGATGACACCTAAAGGTTATCAGGCTAAGGGCGTTGCAGAGAAAAAATTAAAGGCGAAACAAAGTGGCATTAGACACGATAAAACTACCCAAGAACAAGCATGACCTAGCAAGAGTAATTGATGAGCATGCGGATAGAGAAGAATCTAGGTTGTCTTATCGTAGAGTTATGTGGCTTCTTGCATGGCACTACCTGTGCGGAGCTAGACGGTTTGATGTATTTGATCCTCATACAGGAGCATTATCCCCCCACTACTTAGATGAGGAGGGGAACATGGAGTTTCAATCTCAAGAGATGTTGTCATCTATTGACCGTGTCTCTGCGAGATTAGCATCTCTAGACCTAAGACCTAAAGTTATTCGTAAAGGTATATCCTTAAACAGTATCCGTGAACGAGCAATTGGTCAGATTGTTATGGATCATGTTATTGCGAATGACCAATTAGAAACAGTTAAAACTCAATTTGCTCATATATTTACAGCACTAGGTTCTTGTGGTATCGCGGGACACATTACAGATGCTGCAACAATTGGACTAACAGCAGACTTAGAAGTTATCCACCCACGAGAATTATACCCCTTCCCATCTTTAGGAGCAGACTATACAAAGGCTCGTGGAATAATGAGACAACGAACTGTACCTCTAGATTTCCTAGAAGACATGTTCGGTAAGAAGCTTAAGAAGAGTCTTAAAAAGATGGAGTGGTGGGAAGCAAGCATAGGCGAACAAGATGAAGCAAGCGGTGGGGGTGGTGGAGTCAGTGAAAGTGGAAGTGATCTCACCTACCACAGTGATACTAGTCAGTCTGGAGGAACCCCCTCTAAACAACATACTTCCTTAGTTAAGATCCGTGAACTATGGACATATGGAGTGGGGGATACGGTGACAAGGTATGTAGTTACAAGTGGAGAACATGTACTACATGATGAAGAATTTGAAGATCAGGAAGTCTACTGCCCAATCGGTTTTGCAAGGTTTATGGAGAACGGTACATTCCATGGAGCAGGACTTTTTGATTTACTGTTTAGTTTGAATAGAGAAATGGAACGATTGTTAAAGTCTTTATTTAATAACATTAGAGATACAGATAGGTATGGAGTTCTTGTTATGCCTCAGGGTCAATTCAACGACCGTGCTATGCTAAGGGATGTAGGAGGCGGTCTTCGAGTTCTTCCGTTTGAACCAGACCCAGTAGTAGAAACCTTTAGACCTTTTAACATTACACCATATAACGCAGGAGATATTCCCGGTAAGACGGCTGCGTTTGCAAAGGATCTTCTTGACAGGATGAATCCTGTACAAGACCTTATTCGTGAGAAGGGTCGTGTAGATTCTGCGGTAGGGTTATCGTTCCTTGATGAACAAATCAATAAGGCGATGACCAATCCTAGTCGTGGTATAGAGCAAGCGTTCGGAGGTTGTTTCCGTTCAGTTCTTGCTGGCTCTATTAGAACGCTCATTGATAATCCAATAGCCATCCCCGTTTCAGATCTTAATCTTGAGATGGCAGGAGCCATCATTGATGCAGATAAGAGTGAGATTCAGTTCCAAGGAACAAATCCTCTACCTTCCTTAAAGAATGTATCTATCACTATTAAGGAAACCAGCCCTCGTTCGATGGTTGCTCGTAAGACTGAAGCGATGGAGATGTTGAAGGCAGGAATTGCGGATCCAGACACATTCAAACTTCTTGTTCTTAAAGAAGGATTAGACTTTGCTGTTTGGTTGGACGAAGAAAAGTCTGCCTATGATATGGTAGTTCGCAACTGTCTGGTGTTATATGGAGATGGTCAAGATCCGGGTCAAATCATTTTGACCCCCCACACATCTAGACCAGAATTTCAATTAAGAGTTATTATCGCATTTATGTCAGGACCACTAATGGCAGTAGCAAGCACAGAAGTACAAAACGAATTTATAAAACTTAAAGAGTTTATGATGCAGTCAACTGGAGCAATGATGCCAGAAGGTGTACCATCTCCAATGGAAGCTGCTATGATGCAAAACCCACAAGGGGAAATGGAAATGGGCCAAGGTGGTCCAATGCCATTCCCACAACAAGGAGCCATGTAAATGTCTGAAGAAAATACCCCGCAAGAAATACCCCAACCAGAAGTAACTGAAGCACCAACACAACCATCGATGGATCTCGATTCAACTATAAAGGTTGATGGGCAAGAGGTTTCGGTTAGGGAATTAATTAATTCTCGCGATGAAGCAACTAAACTTAAAGAGTATAATGAACAAGCTCGTAAACTTATCGCCCCTAATCAAGGGGGAACTGAAGATAGAGAACAAGCGATTAGATTCCTCATGACACAGGAGGGGTATAGCCCCGAGGATATTAATGAGTATGTTAATTGGTCTTCTGAAATGGAAGAACAACCTCAAGAATTTGAAACCCCTTACGAACCTCAATATGAGGGAGAAATTACAGATGAAGAAATACACCAACAATATTATCAGGAGCAAATGATGCGAGAACAAGAACAACAACGAATGGGTGAGATTGAAGAACGCCAATCTCGTCTAGGTACGGAAATGATGAAGAAAGAAATGTCTACTGCCATAGACAACATTATGGGTTCAAGTAAAGACATCTCCAAGTTGATGGGGGTCTCTGCGGATGAAGAAAATAATCGAGGTGATATCCTTCGTCATGAAGTAGAAAATGCCATGATGGATAGTCTTCGTAGGCGTAGAGCATCAGGGGAAGCATTCAATAATAATTGGTTCACTGAAGAGGCTGGTAATGCAGCCAAAACAGTGTATGATAAATTTCGTTCGGTAATCGGTGATCCAGATAAAATCCAGCGTTCACCGGAAACAGCAACAGAAGATAGTTTGTTTAATAAACCTCCAGTAGATCCTCCTAAGTTTGAGAAGGGTGACGATATGGGTGACATTAATGTCAAATCCCGTGATTGGACACTCGACACTTTACTAAGAGGTGCACAAGAAGGTGCTGCTGGAGGAGAATCGAAAGCTTAAAATTAATTAAGGAAAAATCAAGATGACAGCAGTAGCTAATTCGCTCTTCAATATACATGAAGACCGTATCGAAGAAGTCATCAATAAGAATGTTGAGGTTTTCCTTCCCGGTTTAGATCCTATTTGGCGAGATATTATCTCGACAAGTCAAGGGGTCGGTCCTGTAGATGCACTCGGTCGTGACTTAAAAATACTTAAAGTATTTATGGGTTCAATGGCAGGTGTTCTCGAACAGGGTAAACCACGGAATGATCTCACTCTTTATGGTGACGATACCGATCAACATGGTATCCGATTGTATACACAAAATCTCGATCAAACTTGGCCTTCACCACTAGATGGTCCTAACGCCATGCCTTACCGTCTCGGTATTGGTATGCGTTCCATGATGTCCAACATCATGTTCACTCTTGGTGAATTACAAGCAGAAGCGACTCCCGCCTTTATCGGTGAGATCATTGCTCCTAAACTCGAAGGTTTTGCTCGTAATATTTCTCACACACTCTGTAACTATTGGTATCTAAATCAAGCTGATAACTACCAATTAAGTACAATCACAAGTAAAGTAGCAGTAGTAGACCTTACAGCTACTGTTGGTGGTTATGAAGTCACATTCACTCCCGGAAACGGTGCAGTAGACCGATACTATGTCGGTCAACGAGTTGATGTTTATGACTCCTCATTCACAGTTCGTAAGAATGATAGTGCCGCTGAAGCTTCACAAACTTTAGCTACACGACGATCAACTTATATTTCTCGTGTAGATGAAATGCTAGGTACAGTTACATTAAACTCTACTCACAACCCAGAAACTGACAGTTCAAGTCACTGGGAAGGTGGGGCAATTGCTGACGGTGACCTCGTCGTATATGCAAGTAGTGATCACGCTCTTGGTGGCACAAACGCATCACACGGTTTCGCTGGTGTCAACAGTTGGCTAAAATCTGGTCAAGCGGGTGATGTCAATAATACTCACTTACTTGGTGATGACCGTGATACCGCTAACACAATTAGTGTTAACGACCACCCAGAGTTTAAATCATTTACTAAAGCGAGTGTTGGTGTTCTAACTGAACACAAACTTCGCCAATATTTGCGTCGATTCCACGCAGCCAAAAACAAGTACGGTCAATATATTGACTGCTTGATTGCCAGTGATGGTGTTTGGTTGAACTACGAATCAACGAAAATTGGTCGTGAAATTTTAGATCGTACTGGTCGCCTTTCAAGCGTGACTAGCGAAGGTTCAAATGAAGGCTTCAAATTCACCTTTGATGGTCGTTCATATACTGGTTACACCTCAACTTATGTTGAAGACAACACCGTATATGGAATCCGAAAAGGTGGAAATAACTGGAAACGATATGTTCCACCTTCAATAGCGGGTACAAGCAAGTTTGGTCAAGCAGACGCTGGTGCTCCATTTGAATTCATTGCTGGTGCTCTTACAGGTACTGGTTCGAATAAACTCCCCATTTACAATTCCTCCGGTTCTACCACTCTGGTAACTGAAGGCGTTCAAATGCCTGGTCAAATGCGCATGCAATTGGTTCCTGACCAACCTGCTGGCATGAAGCTAAGCGGGGTTACCCAAGACAAACTTTATAGTGATTATTAATCTCTAAAAGTTTAAGTTAAACATATCCTCCTGTGTTGGGAAGAGGGTCTGCCGAGTATGGTGGGCCCTCTTTCTTTTGGTATACTGATGAAATGGATATAAAAATCACATATGATCCTTACGAGGAAGCAGTAAACACAGGACTTGTGATGGGAGCCCACCACAAGATTCTCCCCGAGAGTGAGTGGCTCAAACACATAAAGAGGGAAACAGGTAGGAAAGACCTATTCATGTACTATCATGAATACACGGAACAATATGTACTTGCTCACTGGATCTACCCTCCTTGGGAGGTTACTAAACCCGTGTGTTTAGAATTAGAATCTATGCCTAAGGCTCCAGACCGTGGCGGGTGGATTCCTACCTATGCGATAAAACTTAGGTGTAAACCTGTAGATATGGAAGAGCAAATGCTCCAGCGTAGATTAAGGTCTCAAGCGGATGCCCGTAATATTGATAGGAAGAAGCGAGAAGACATTGAAAGAAAGTACGAATCTGTTGCATACTTGAAAGGAAAGGGCATGGAATCAGAGGCCCTGTCTTTACAAAATTCTAAGGTTCACTATAGTGAAGAGGGAACTAGTGAGTTAGCCGAAGATCTCAATAATGCAGCCAAAGGACGAATAATTACCAATGCATAGTACTGGATCTATATTAATGACAACCCTTGAGAGGATTCGTACCTTTTTAGACGACCCCTCTCTTGATGCTAAATACGACAACGACTTTCTGGTAAGGCAGATTATTGAGCCGGAGATGGTTAATGTTATCACGGCTATTAATCAAAATAGAGACGAGCCTATACTTTGTAAATTTTCATTGGATGCACTTGGCCTCAATGATACTCATATAGAACTCCCTCCTAATATAGGAATTATTCATAGGATTACCTCGTTAAATGCTGCGGGGGAGGTATTAGATGATATAGCAAAACGAGATGAAACGGATCCTCGTGGACCCGGTTGGCATCTTGACGGTAGAGATTTATATCTTCGCCCCGATTGGACTCCCGATACTGCGGGATACGAGGTTTGGTATACGCCCTCTGGCGACTTTAACCCCCACTACGCCTCTAGTGACGGGACCCTTGCAGCTGATGCGGGTACTCCATTAGTAGTGGATCAGTTAACATTTGCCGCCACCCCAACAGTGGGGGGAATAGACATGCGAGAAAGTGCGTATGTCGGTGGGGTTCTTCGTGTATGGTCCGGTAATAAAACTGTAGTCCAAGAAAGAGTTATCACTTCTTATAACGCAAATACAAAGGTGGTAGTAGTCCGTACTGGTTTTACTACTCCAGTTGTTGCCGGTGAAGTTCAATATGAAATTGTACCTGAGTTTATGGGACAAATTTGGCAAGCAGTTGCACTCGCATCTTCTATGAATCTAGGTGTTGCTCGTAATATTAACGAGAAACACATGGCGTATCTTAAGGAGCAATTTTCCCTTGCCCTTCAAACCGCAGCGAGATTGACATCTGCTAAAGTAGATGAAAAGGGTGTTGCCCCAGAGAACTCTGTTCTTTACACGATGCTCCAAAGAATTCGATGGGGACTTCCAGACCAGATAGAAAAGGAAATGTCAAACGATTACATCATGCGTTCTGTAGTTAATCCTAAACTTGGAGAAGTGATGTCTATGATGGGGGGTCGTAGTGATTCTCAAATAGTTTTACGACATGCTTTAACATTAGCAGTAGATACAGAATATTACATACTTCCTCCTTGTATAGGTAAAGCCCTTAGAATTGCACAACTTACTAATACTGCTAGGAAGGGACTAGTTACTAAAGAGATTCGTCAAAGAGACGAGAACGACCCTCAAGGTAGTGGTTGGGCTATAGAAGGTAATAGACTTTCGATTCGTCCTTATTCTACAGGTACTAGTAGTGATTATTCCATTTGGTATCACCCCAATGGTGACTTCATGCCTCACTACGCTAAAGACGGGGTCCTGTCTGGTTCGAGTAAAACTTTAACTTTAACTAAGAACACTCTATTTTCTAGATTACTAGGCTCGGTTGATAAAAGAGTAAACTCTTACCTTGGTGCAACACTACGGGTATTCGAATCCGATGGTTCAATCTCTGAAAGGGTCATTGTGGGACATAGTGCAGGTAACTCAGATGGATCGGGAACTACAACTGGAACGGTTACAGTTTCTGAAGCGTTTACGACTACAGGTGGACCAGTTACGGTTGCATACGAGATAGTAGCTCCTTGGATGCATACTACAATGTCTGCAGTTGTTGCGAGATCCATATTGGAACTTGTTGCTCTTAAGGGACAAATAAGTGAAGCAGACCTTGCGATTCTTTCTGAGTCTGCTAAATCTGCGATGACCTCTGCAATGATTTCCGTGAGAGAAAGAAACGCCCAAGATATTGTTCCAAACAAAGATTCCTCTCTTCATATGATTCTTGAGAAAACCAAGACCATCCTCGGTGATATTGCAAAGGAACTTGATTACTCTGATGATTATATTTTTAGGCACGGTATCGTACCTGAGTATAGCAGGGTCATATCTAGGATTCAAAATACATCAACGGATTATGTTCAAGAAAAAACTACAATCACATTGGTTAAGGATCAACAGTACTATGAAGTACCTGCGTGTGTTGGAGAGATACTCAGAATTGTAACTACATTTGATGATGGGAGACTTAAAACAGAAATGATGCCTAGAGGACAATATAATCCTAAAGGTCCAAATTGGAGTATGGAAGGTAATATGCTTTCCATTAGACCTTTCCCGCAAGCAGCAGAAAACATGGAGATATGGTTTATTCCTTCTACAGATGTTAAACCCCACTATGCTGAGGATGGAGTTATAGACGCAGGTACAGAATTTACTTTATCTGCTGGGGGTTGGGATTCTCAAATACTGGGAGATCTTGATCGTAGAGAAAGTTCCTATGTAGGATGTACCCTTAGACTTATAGGTAGAGAACATGGTAGGGTTCAAGAAAGAATTATTACCACACATACTGCACTGTCCAATCCCCCCGAGGTTACCTTTAGATCACCATTTACAGATCTAGAGATTATAAATGGTACGGTTTCTTATGAGATAGTGCCTATCCACTTTAATGCAGTATCTGAAGCAGTTGCTCAAGGTGCAGCAATGAATCTACTTGTATCTGCAAGAAGAGTTACTAAAGCACAACATCTAATGTTAATGACAAACTTCAAGTCTGCGATGAAGACTGCAATGGATAACTTTACATTTAAGCAGAATCGAATGCCTAAGAAGTATGAACGAGATACCGTAGACAATAAAAATCGTTACGGTGGACTCTATGGCATTCGGTAGTACAACTCCTTCAGTAGACGAAAGAACCCAACAACTTATATGGGACTTATCCTATTCTCCTAAACTATCTGATGCTGAACGCAAAGCACAAGAGGTAGGATTTAAACAAGAGAATGAGTGGGGTGGCTATCCTTTTGTTGTTTCTCTGAATCTTTACGGTAAAGACTTATCA
>Ga0080013_1001553_pt1 | contig 29943 bp, 47 predicted proteins | sample ETNvirenome_6_85_FD_69236 | JGI IMG/M metagenome (GOLD analysis project Ga0080013, IMG submission 69236) | Marine viral communities from the Pacific Ocean - ETNP_6_85 (SPADES assembly) (version 2) | ecosystem: Environmental > Aquatic > Marine > Oceanic | place: Pacific Ocean | collected 2013-06-19 | reverse complement strand
CCATCTTAACTGAAAACGGATTCTTTAGTAATAAACAACAATGTGAACAAATGCTCTCGGCAGAGTATAGAGATAAGATAGCCGAAGCACACGTTCAAGCTATCCTCGAAATAGAAAAGGACAGTATCTAATGATCGAGATCGACAATGTAAACATCCTACGGATCGCTATTGGCAAGTTTTTGGCAGACTTTCCTGAGAAGACAATCAACCTTCATTCGCACGCAGCGATAAAGATTCTCTCAGGTGAGCTCTCTGAGTACTTAAAATCCGAGTTCAGCTCTGATAGCGTCGAGCAGCTCCAGTTTGACTTTGACGGTGAGTAGATGCCCACACCGGAGTTTAAGATATACTGCGGTCCAATGTTTGGATCTAAAACAACACGCCTAATGGCTGCTGTTGATAGGTATCGATACCAGAATCGCAACGTCATTGCTTTCAAGCCTAGACTTGATGATCGCTATGACGCATCTGATATCGTCACACACAATGGTGGCAAGATCCCTGCGGTAACAGTTCGTGATGCGGAAGATATCTATAAACATCTCGCTGAGTCTGACGATGTCTATGACGTCGTCGCGGTGGATGAGGCTTTTCTCATCGAGGGTGTGTGTGATGTGCTTCGATGGCTGTATAGCAAAGGAGTGACCATCGTGGTATCTACGCTAGATCTTTCTGCTGCTTGCAATCCTTTTGATGAAGTACAGCAAATGATGCCCTGGGCAACTCATGTTGAGAAGTGCCCAGCCGTTTGTCCTGTCTGCAGTAAGGATGCTTTTTATACTTATAAGAAGAATGATGACGGCATTGAGATCGCGATCGGCGGAGCCGAGCTTTATGAACCTCGATGTTTTGATCATCACCCCTTAATGAACCAGCGAGAAGCCCATGATTCCTAATCCTCGCGATGTAGATCTCGTCATCTACCATAAAAATTGCACTGATGGTTTCGGTGCAGCATACTCAGCATGGCGACTTTTAGGCAATAGAGCTGAGTACATTGATTGTGCTCACGGTGATAAGCCACCCAATGTCAAGGGTAAGAATGTCGCCATCTGTGATTTCTCTTTCAAGAATGACGTCACGAAGAAGATGATCGAAGATGCAGATTCTCTTGTAATACTTGATCATCATAAGTCTGCAATGGTAGAGTTACACGACATTCCAGATGCGATCTTTAACATGGAGAAATCCGGCGCGGTGATCACCTGGGAGTTCTTCCATCCTGGCAAAGATGTGCCAAAGTTTATCCAGTACATCGAAGACCGGGATCTATGGAAATGGGAGCTCCCTTACTCACGTGAGTTTGCCGCTGCTTTCGACATGGTTCCTTTTGAGTTCGAGGATTTCGATAAGTTCGTTGATGACTCAGTTTTTGATGATGCTGTTAAGCGAGGATCTTATATTCTCGCCTATTCAAAGACTGTTGTGAAGAAGATCGCAGCAAAGGCTATCCCGCGAAAACTTGCTGGACACGAAGCCCTCGTGGTCAATGCATCACACTGGATGTCCGAGGTTGGAAACGCACTTTCACCTCACTGCGATCTCGCAATGATCTGGTATCACGATCACAACGACAAGAAGATCAAGGTAAGTCTAAGAGCTTTCCACGACAACATCGACGCGTCAGAGATTGCCAAGAAGTACGGCGGGGGAGGCCACAAGTCAGCAGCAGGATTTACTTGGGAAGAAGGCATTGAGACGCTTTTCGACAAGCCAAAGTCAAAACGAAAAAGGTCGAGCAAGAAAAATGACTCCGCAAAACCAAAAGCTGATTCGTGAGGCGATCCTGGCTGCAGCCGAGAGCTTAAAAGGAAAGTTACCTGATCACCCGCGTCATCCTTCTGGGCGAAATCCTTACGCGCACATTCCTAAAGTGATTAAGGATGTTACCGGGTATTCGTATAAAGATCTTCCCGATGAGCTGTATAATGACGTTATGGATATCATTAGACACTGTGAGGAGAATCCGTTTTGAGCAGGCCAGCGTGGGATGAGGTTTGGATGAGCGTGGCACATACTATCGCTGAGAGGTCTGTCGATCCCAGACATCAGGTGGGAACAATCATCGTGACGGAGGATAACACCCAACTGCTTTCTCTAGGTTACAATGGAAACTACAAAGGTGGGCCAAACAAAGTAGAATCAGACGAGCCCGGTCAATCTGGTCTCATTCACGCCGAACAGAATGCTCTAATAAAACTAGATTATAACAACCCTAAGAAAAAGAAGATGTATGTTACGCTGTCACCCTGTAGTCACTGTGCTAAAATGATAGTTAACGCAAACGTAAATGAAGTGATTTATGCTGATCTATACAGAGATTCCGCAGGAATAGAAATCATGAAGTCAGCCGGCTTAACTGTTAGAAGATTTTCTCAGCCTAAGTAATAAGCTGAAAGAGTTCATATTTATTACAGCATGGGAGTGCTCTATGTCTAATCCGCTTACTCGCGAAAAAGTTTTGGCCATCATCGCGGAGGAAAGACAAAAGCTGCAAGATGATCTTTGCAAAGACAAGAAGAACTCACTAGGAAAAAATGCAGATTTGATCGGAAAAGGATTGCGTGTTTGTTGCAAGAAGTCCGACAAAGAGTACTACGTTGACAGAAAGAAAAAAGTAGGAAAAACTATGATGTTTATCTTGGTGGATCCCGACGGAAATCGTCAAGAACCAATGTCAAGTGATCAACTATTAAGAGGCTATAGGTTAGATTAATATGAAGAAGAAAGATGTAGCAAAGAATATCCGCGAATCTTTGGGGCTCGACAATAATGAGACAATTCAAGAATCTCTTGTTGCACAACCAAAGCCATTTTCGATTCCAACCGAATCTCTTTCCGGTGAAAATATTAGAAATCACTACAGCTTGTATGAGCAGTACATCAAAGATTTTAACGAAGTCAGTGCACAGCTTGATACAGCCGATCGTAACAATGTCTCAAATAATCATTCTGCGTTTCGTAGTTTGAAAATTGATGAAACTTATAATCTGAATGCCGCATATCTTCATGAGCTTTATTTCGCAAACATAGGCGATCTCCAGAGTGAGATTACAATGGATACACTTGCTTTCATGCGACTTGAAAGAGACTTCGGTTCTTTTGATGCATGGCAAATGGATTTCCTTGCTTGCGCTATGGCATCAAGGTGTGGCTGGGTTATAACTGGATTTAATGTTTATACGCAAACTTATATGAACTACGTTGTCGATCTGAACAGCGTTAATGTTCCCATAGGGGTCGTTCCCGTCATCGTTGTGGACGTTTGGCAACATTCTTATTACAAGGATTATCTTAAGGATGTTAAGGGCTATGCCGTCAATATGATGAAAGAATTGAATTGGAACGTGATTGAGGATCGTTTTAAACGAACCGACAAAATTGCGCAAGTTGTGAGGAACTAAGATGAATGAAGAAGATCTAAAGAAGATGATTAAGGAGCAGTTCACCTTAATTCTTTTAGAGCAGGAAGAAGAGCCAGAAGGTGACGAACCAGATGTAAAGTCTTTATCCTCTGTCGATGAACAAATTGATGACCTTCTTTTCCAGTATGAAAAGCTTGCAACGCCAGATGAAGAACAAGTGCTACAGGAGCTAATTAGAAAAGGTTCTTTGCGTTTTATATTAGAACAAGAAGAGCCTGAAGAAGAAGCTGAAGAAGCTGAAGAAGCTGAAGAAGTTGAAGAAGAGGGCGACGAAGAAGCTGAGGATGCAACTCCCGAAGAGGAAACTCCATCGATTGACATCGGAACTTTTGCAACAAAGGTCGCTCGCTTAGCTGAGATGCCCGAGAAAGTCTTAGATTTAAAAAATGCAATTATCAACCGGGCTGTACAATATTTAGAGCAGAATTATGATGATAATGTAGCAAAAGATTTTCAGGAGGCATTGCTGGACAGATTTCAGTTGGCAGTTCCTGAAGATGAAATTGAAAATCTCGTCGCTTCAGACCTCCCTGCTCCTCCTGCTGCAGGTGCAGGTTCAGGAGGCGCCGCCGGAGGATAAGTGGCTAAGTACAAGGACTTTGATAGGCGCAAGTCCATTCATGTAAAGCTTTACACTGAGACCCACGCTGCTTTTAGAATTGAACTAATGAAAAAGAAGCTGTCTATGCAAGAAGTTTTTGAAGACTTTGCACAGAGAGTTGTTTCTGGTGATGGGTTTGCCCACCGTGTTTTAGAGACAATCGAAAAAAGAAAGAGAAATAGAGAAATTGAAAAGCTCTCAGAAACTGATGTTGAATCTCTTTTTGATGCGATAGAAGACAATCAAGGTTACAAGGGATAATGTTCGGAAATTCTAGAAAAATAAAAGAGTTGGAAGATGAAGTAAAAGATCTTAAAGATCTTTGCACACAACTAACTAACAATGCTATCTCTTTGATCAAAGAGCAGGCTATCCTTTCTGATGTATTAAAAAAAGTGCTTGAACATCAAAAAGTTATTGATAGTCTCATAAGTACTAAGTACGGCATCGTTACTGTGAACGATGATGACGACATTATCCACTAGGACGAAAAATGGTACAGGCATTATTAGATTCAAAGCTTAGCAAATTCATTTCACGTAAGTTTCTCGTGTGGCTCACGTCTGGGGGTCTCTTGCTAGCTGACAAGATCTCAGGTGAGCACTGGGTATACATCTCTATGGTGTACATCGGAACACAGTCTGTGATCGACTCCTTCGTTCGATGGAAAGGTTCTTCCCATTGATTTTTCTCTCTAAAGCCTGGGAGTGGATTAAAAAATCTTGGAAGCTCCTCGCCGGTCTTGTCATCGGCATCGTCGCAACCGTTTTTACTCTGGGTGATGGTGCTGACGGATTCAAGATCTTAAAGCGATTTCGCAAGGACGAGGAAGAGCTAGACGAGAAAACCAGCTCCGAGCTCCAAGCTGCAGCTGAGAGAGAGAAGAGGATCGAGGAAGAGACCGCACGACGTCTCGCTGAGATCGAAGAAAAGTTCAAGGAAAAGAACAAAGAACTTGAACAAGATAAAAAAGAAGAAGTAAAAAGAATAGTACGGGAGACCGACGGCGATCCAGGCGAGCTAGCAAGACGGCTTGGTGAGCTCACAGGTTTATCCGTTGCTAGTAATGACGTAGAATAGATTGATACGGAGATATCATGAGCGAATTTGATTTTATTGATGATTATGCTGAGCCTCAAGCCAACCTTGAGTCTCTTGCGGAAAATGTTGCTGAGTCGGCCATCAACTGTGCATTTATAGGCGTTGGTGGGGGTGGATGCAAGATTGCCAAGGGTTTCTTGGACCTCGGTTTTACAAAGACGATCCTTCTCAACACGACCACCAAAGATTTCCAGACAGGAATCGACGAGGACCACCTTGTTGCTCTTCCCGGCGCCGACGGCCTTGCAAAGAATATTGAACTTGGGCGTCAGGTTCTAGGTGAAAACAGTGCCTTTGTGGAAGACGCTCTTCGTACGAAATTAGGTAAGGTTGATTGGCTCTTCGTCTGTGCAGGCGGTGGTGGTGGCACAGGATCATCTGCTTACACTCTAGACCCCGTTTTCAAGCGTTACCTAGAAACCAATGAGTCAGAAGGTAAAGTTGTCTACATTATCTCCCAGCCTACCGCGCAAGAGAAGCTTAACTCCACAATTAAAAAGAATGCTGCATCCTTACTGAACGATGTGCAGAAAGATCCGCACATCGTTCTTGATAACGAGAAACAGCTTAACGCTTTTCGAGGTCGAGTTGGTGTGCTAGGCCTGTATCCTGCAGCCAACAAGGCTTTTGCAAAGATGTTCTGGCAGCTTCTCCGCCTAGCTGATGAACCTTCTCCGGTTCAAGTGTTTGACGGCAAGGATCTGGAGAGATTCCTAAGTTCACCAGGGCGCATGGTGATAGGATCTGCAATCTGTCCTCCCGGACCCAGCTTAGGTGTGCAGCTTTATCAGACTTGCTTGAACAATTCTCCCTGCCCAACACCTAAGGGTCATGCTGAGACAGGTGTGCTGTTACAGGTGATAACTGAGGAGCATGCCAATGATGTGGACATCAGTGGGCATCTTGAGGCATCGACTGCTTACGTAGGGGGAAGAACAAATACGTTATTCTCTGGCATCTACGTTCGAGATAATCTGCCCGGGCTTGTTACAGTATTGGCGCTCGGCGGCCTGAAGTGAGATTACTCTTAGTTGCAGCCTTAATCGCTGCACCGCAGATAACTTACGCCGAGTGTGCAGATCTTACGCCCCTAAATCAGGGCCAAACAGCCCCGTGTGATGGTGTTCATGTGAAATCTTCTGCTGTCGCCAAGATCATTGTTGATCTGGATACTGCAAAGAAGCAGTGTGATCTTCGGGTAGATGAGCAAAAGAAAAAGGATGAAGCTGTTTGTGAAGGATCGATCGCAAAGAAAGATTCTGAGATCCTCACATTGAACAACATTCACGGAATGAAAGAAGATATACGAAAGAAGCAGATTAACTTTCTTGTGTCTGAACTTGATAAGTCTAAGAGGTCTGGCTGGTATTTCGTTGCGGGCGCTGTATCAGGCATTGCTGTCACAATGGCATCAGCCTGGGCTTTAAACCAGATAAAATAGCAGTGTAGGATCATATTTATTTCGACTCACTGTTACCGGAGTAGATAATGTCCATCAAGATTACAGAAAACGCCCTACGAGAGTTCGTCAGGTCAATGCTATTAGAGGAGAATGAAGGAGAAAGTTCTCCGACTGTTGCCGAGGCACCTCTCGAAAACCCTGACACACCTATCGAAGCAGAATCGCAGGTTGTGGGATCTGGCCTTGGACCTCCGGTTGCAGATCCGGCTTACGTTCCGGAATCTGTTGATGAGCTCAAGAGCGCTGTGGGCAAGATTTTAGATGATATTCCTGAGAATACTGTACCTACTGCCTATAAGGTTGTCAAAAAGACTCTGGACAATCTCTTTAGCGTTCTTCGACAGAGAGCAGAAATCATGCCTTTATCTACGCTTAAGGAACATACAAATGTAGAGAAGCTTCTTTTTCTTATTTCTGAGCAGTACGGCGGCTCATACCAGATGTCTGATCCGACCATGGGAAGCGAAGAGCAAGAAGAGGAAGAAGAAGCTGGAGTTCGATCTGCAACTTACGATGATGATAAAAAGGTCCAGCCTCCTGCTCCGAAACCCGCCACGCCTCTAGGCAAAGGATCTCAGTATGGGAGATTCTTCCAGAAAAAGATGGCCGCGATGCTTGATTTTGCAAAGAGTCGCCATCCTGAAGAGCTACGAGGCATCAGCAGATGGAACGAAGTTGACAATGTCTTGACACCGGAGCAGCATCTTGCCGTAATGGACGACTATGATGAAGAGCTAGGTAAAGAATTTCCCGCTCTCGCAAATGTCACAGCAAAAGATTTTGAGCCGCCGGTTAATAGAAATATTGTTACTGCAGTTACTCAATTTATGGCGACGACCCCTGAAGAAACTGCTCAAGCTATCGAAGATGAGCTTAGCAAGCCTGGCGAATTGACTCCCGACCGAGTTGCAACCATCCGAGACATCGCGGTGGAACCATTCGTAGTTAAAGGATCAACGGGAGATCAGGAGGCCAAAGAGGCCATAAGAAGAGAGCTTTACAGAATGTCGGTAGGCACAAAAGCTTATTATCAAGGCTTAATTGACATTCTTAAAAATCCTCAAGCTCTAGGCGAAAAGTTGACGCAGGCAATAGACGTCGCTAAGACAGACTTTGCTGAAGAAGAATCAGTACCAAAAACAGATTCTGTCTACTTCCTTTTCATTACCTATATGAGCAATGACTTGCGCCCTGATGAAAAAGTTAACTATCGGAACACAGTCTTAGATCGTGCAGCCGAGCACATGATGAGCCAGGCAGATTTTGCAGGCGCCAAAGGGGGAGCTAAGCGACCTCATATTAATAAAAAGGTTACGTTTGAAAATCTAATGTCAGCAATTGAAGGAATTAAAAGCCGAAAAGATCGCAAAGACCTTGATCGTCTAGAAAAACTTACTCCTGAGCTTGACAAATACCTTCCAAAAGGTGTAACTGTTCCTGTTGTCAATCTCACAGACAAGGAAGAGGAAGAAGTTGAAGAGAAGCCAAAAGTTGCAAGATCTCCGGGTGGTAAGACCTTTAGGCGTAAAAAAGAAACAGAGATGGCTGAATCCATGACGCCAGCAGAAGCAATACTCAGATCTTCAGCAGTTAATCCTGACCTTGATAAAGCTCTTGCACTTGTAAAGGGATTAATGTGACATCTTACTTGAAAGATCTAGGCAGAAAATTGCGCAATCAACCGCAGAAGCCTAGGCCCAAAAGATTCAATTTCATTACAGAGTCTGTAGCACCAGTTATTCCAGTGAAAAGATCTGGAGGGTGGGAACTTACCGAATCACCGCAGCGACTCGTAAAAGCATATGATTTTGATGACAGGAAAACTGCTAAAAATTTTATGATTGAGCTTCTTGAATATGAAGATCAAGTTAGTCACCACGGTGAAGTTGTGATAGATCATGACAAGGTGATGATAGAAGTCTTTACGAAGGGCTTGAACTGCGTTACTGAATTAGATTATGAATACGCAAAGACAGCTGACGCTATATTTCACGATGTTGGGCACTACAGTTGCTAAATGTGAATGAAGAAAGATTTATGATATCCGACTCTTTAAAGTCCACATTAGGGCCAGAGACGCTGATGGGGCAAAGACTGGCTAAGAAGTTTGTTCTTAAAGCAAAAGACCAGAATCATACAATAAGCCACTATCGTGAAGATGAAGCAGGAATTGTAGTGAAATTTGTTTGCAATCCAGAGCATTTAGAAGACATTTTAGCAAAACAAGACGATGACGTAATCCTGGTATGCACCGGGGAAAAAGTTTTAAGAGATTTGAGCGGTTATCAGGCTGGCTTCGAAATACTTAATACAGATGCAGGTGACTTTTCTATCATTATGCGTTTTCAAAAGCCGAGAAAAGGAGTACTCAATGGCTAAAGAAAAGAAAGTTTCAACTCCCTTTGATAAGTTTATTGACGACCAACTCCAGAGGCAGAATAAGAAATCTGAAAAGATTAAAAGCATGTACGGGACTAAAGAGACTCCCCAACAAATGTACAACAAACTATACAGAGAAAAACCGAACAATAGAATAGTTTGGGATAAAAAATGAAAGATCTAATAACGTCAGCTGAGCAACTTGAAAAGTTTCTAAAAATAGTAACTTCTAGAGGTATCAACACCGCGCGCAAGGAGTTCGAAAGCTTCCGAGAGAACGCTCTTAATCAAATCAGAGAGCAGGAAGAAGAAGTTGAAGAAGAAGAAGTTGAAGAAGAAGTAGAGGAAGAGCCTGAAGAAGCTGCTGAAGAAGAGGTTGTCGAAGATGATCCCGCCAAAGACCCGATGGATCGCCCTACTGCTTCGGAAAGAGCACCAAGTCGTCCTGAAGAAGGCTCTGAAGTGAAATTATCTAATATTCTTTATGACATCAATCAGATTCGAAGCGGCAAATCCCTAAAAGATCCAGCTGTTAGAGGAAACTTAAGCGATTACTTTAATAAGCTGTCTGATCCTCAAAGAATGGCACTGTCAGAGTTTCTTGAAGGCTTAGTAGATGTTATCGTCCAGGGTGTTCCTGCTGATGAAGCTGAAGATCCAGGTGATGAAGTTAAAATGAGTGAGCCCGGTGATGAGACCCAAGAGGTTGAAGCTGAGACAGAAGTAGAAGAAAAAGTCGTTGAAAAGCCGGCTGAAGATACAACCCCACCAATCCAAGTTCGGAGATAAAATGAAGACCACAACTATCACGTTGGGAAATGGCAGTGTTTTAGAAGTACAGCATACACCAGAGTTTATTACAAAAGTCTCGGAATGGAAAGGTGTACAGGAGGACAGGATTAGCCCACATGATATAAAGTCTTTCATTAAGACGTCATTCAAGATCGCGATGGATGAGGGGACCTTGGAAAAGGTAGAGGCTATCTAGTAAGATGAACGAGAATGTGCTCAGACAGATCATTCGGCAGGAGCTCAAGACTCTTGCGGAAGTAAAGATGATCAAGACCCGAGAGGGTGAACGTGTCGAGTACGCATCTGAGCAGCACATTGCGGAGCTTGAGAGGGATCTTGCGGAACTTATTGCTATGAGAAATAGCCGCAAGCCTATCACAAGAGAACGATATGTTCTTTCACAAGCTGTGAAGCACGTCAGGACAACCCTAAGAAGAGCGAAAAGATCTAGCGCCGTTGGGCAGCAGCTTAGGGATGCCGCCAAGAACGATCTTTTAACTGATGGCGAATCCTAACCATAGGCGCAGTTCTTTAAGTTCATCTGAGATCATTCTCATCACCCTGAAATAACTTCCTATAAATCATGTAAACTTTTCCCTAACAGTGTATTATAAAGCTGCTAGGAGGTGACCCTATGACACAGAAAAACTGGGTTCCAGAGATCATGTACGAAGAAGGCAGCGATGGAGCGTCCAACCTTCCCTTTATTCAGGTTCCGACAGAGGAGGCGATGCCAAAGCTTCTCTTTATCTTCGAGAGCCGACAGACCGCGGAAACTGAACCGGGCCCTTCCGGTGAGGAGCTTCCGATTTTTGAGTGGGACTTACATCAGTACGCTGACATGGCGATCCTGAAGGAGACTCTTCGGCCTGAGCTATACGATGAAGTTCGTGTTTCGCTAGGGTTACAACCTCTGGCAGAGGCTGCCGAAGCAGGGCACCACATCACTCAAAACGTCCGAACGACTCTGGAAGATTAATGACTTATATCACCCAAGAAGATGTTAGATCCACGCTTGTCGATATGAAAAGCTTCTACCAGGAGCTCAAGAAAATTTTTAATAGCAGCGGAATGAATATCGAGGATAACCTAGGCCGCCGCAATATTCTCATGTCGATGGTTCAGGAAGAGTTCCTCGCACGAACGCTCAGTAATCGCTATGAGAATGTTATAGCTGATGGCTCCCCAGGCAAAGCTGATATCTTTATTGCTGACTATGATCGAGAGATCGAGTGCAAGTTAACAACAGTCAACAAGTCAGGCAACATCAGTTTGCAGTCGGATTATGCGACACTCAAACAGAAGGGAAGCCTGGACTACGTCTACTTCGTTGCTTCACCTGACTTCGAAAGCTTTACAGTTCTTTACTTCCAGGGCTTAACAGTCGAAGACTTCAGGCCTCTTTCTAACGGTGCCCGCGGAAAGGTCGCTATGAAGAAGCACGCAGGAATACAGAAAGCAGAGATTCTCTGGGGAGGAGTTCAAAAGAAGAACGATCTGGAGCTTGATAAGCTAACAGCTCTTTTTGAAGAAGAGACAGAGAGGCACCGAGCCAACATGCATCGCATTAACGATCTGAAAACAGAAGTTACCCAGAAGATATCTACTCGAAAACACCAGTCAGGACGAGAGATGTCCAAGCGGGATCTGCGGGCTGCAGACTCTCAGTTTGAAAAGCTTTTTCTTCGTCAAGATCGAGAACGCGCCCGACATTCTAAGAAGGTGAACAGCCTGCTTGATCGCAAGACGTACTGGCTTTCACATCCTGGAAAGTACAGTTTTCTGCTTGAAAAAGTGTCACAAACCCTAGGAAAGTAATACTTATAAACGCACAAAACTGTGTGAGGAGATTAAACATGGATTTCAGTGCGAAGCGCTTAACTCTTTTGGCCGGTGTAGGTGACGTTGAAGATCGTCACGAAATAGTACGTGAGTATGCTCAGCAGCTCAATGAATCATCAGAAGCTCGTCAGATGAATGAGAACGAAAAAGAAGTCCGAAAGGCAGTTCGTCGTACCATCCAGAAGATGATCTCTGAGGGCGCGATCAACTTGCAAGAAGACAGCATCGCTCGTGAGCTTGAGCACCTGCGCGCTAATATCCAGGCTGATCATGATCACGTTGCGTCCCTGCTTGATGACATTCGCGATGACCGTGATGAAGAGCATAGGGCTGAAGAGCATCGTGATGAGATGCGCGAAGACGAGATGCATCACCTAGAAGAAGGCGATGATGAAACACGCGACCTTGAAGACAAGGGTGAGTGGGAAGAGGATGAGCTTGAAAAAGGTGAACAGGGCGATGAGCTAGATGATCCTAAGCTCGACGACGATAAATGGGATGAAGACGGCGATGGAGAATTGTCTGCTGAAGAGAAAGCCAAGCGCGCCGAGCACGAGAAAAAGAAGGATGCAGCTAAGAAGAGAGTGCAAGCGGTCCTCGAGCCGGCTATGAAAGCCGGCTTGGAAGGCATCAACGAGAACGACGCGTCTTTAATGAGATTGCAGAAGCTAGCAGGTATCCAGATCCTCACAGAAGGTAAGGAAGAGGATGAGCTTGAAGAGGCGACAGTAGACGGAGCGCCACACGGTAAGTGGTCGAGCGCAGATATTGAGGCTCCCCCGGATTGGGAGCAAGGCGACAAGAGACGCATTGGTATCGCCGAAGTTGACGAAGAAGATGAAGATGAGGAAGCCAAGCTTTACGAGCTCGAAGACGGCAGAATGTACATGGAAATGGGCGGCAAGAAGTTCATGATGCAGGAAATGGAAGAAGAGCTAAATGAGCTCGAAGAAGCCGAGTTTGAACCTGTAGGACAAATGGACGGCAAACCAGTCGTGAAAGATGAAGACGGCAATCTTCACACACTTGCACCTCCCAAGTAAACATCTAAAATAATCACGTTAGAATAATCTCGGAGGTCTAAAATGAGACTACACCCGAGTTCTGTAAGAAAACTACTTCATATTTTTGAAACCTATGGTGGTCACCGCGAGGAGATCAAACTCAAGCAAGCGCTTGAAAATGTCGACATGTCTGTATACACAGTCCAGTCGCCGCCTGTAAGAGATGTTCTTGTGTTCACTGATGCACTAAACGAGGCAATAAGGAATCTGTAGATGACTTCCTATCATGTAGGTCAAGTTGTCTTTGTTGTCTCTTCAGAAAAGATGGCTGTTTACCCGCTTGTTATCGCTGAAGAAGTAACGAGAAAAACACTTGCTGGTGAAGAAAAGACCTACCTTGTAAAGAAGAATCACAATGATGACACTTTTAATCTTTCAAAGATCTCAGGTGAGATTTACACAGATATAGCAGATGTAAAGTCTGCCCTCATTGCGAATGTCACTCAAGCTATAGTTAAGCTCTGCGACAAAGCAGAGAAAAAATCCGCGGCTCTTGCCCCTAACCGACCTGAGGAAAGTATTGACTTGCGACCTGCAAAAAGTGGCCATATTGAATCACCCACCGACGAGCAAATTAAAAGCTTTGTTTTAGAAGACGGGACTAAGGCAAGAGTTCACCTTGGAGATATTTAGTCTCGGGCGGTGATTTAATGAATCTTGATAGTTTCACAGATGTCTCTAGCGACATAATTTTAAAGTCCATTAAATGCGCAGAGGAAATGAAAAAGCCTCCTGAGCCAGAGTTTCTTCTGGACCAGTTTTTAAAAAATCCTGAAAGCCCACTCAGCAGCATCCTGGTTTCTCATAAGATTGACAAGCACGGCATACAGAAAAATCTTTCTGCATACTTGGAAAGCCTTCCGGAGGCAATAAAGTCGCAGGATGAAAACAATATCATAAATGTCACCCCCAGGTTTGTAAGTTTGCTCGAACGAGCCGAAAAATCATCTCATGATACAGGTGATGCCTACATTGATTCGTTAACAGTTTTAAAGCAATTTTACACTGAAGGGACTGACAACCCTGCAATTGACATACTTCTGATGTCAGGGCTAACCCTAGACAAGGTCATGTCTTCTTACAGGAAGATGAAGGGTACAAAAAAGGTAAAGTCTAGGAAAGAGCGCCAAGACGAAAAAATCCTAGAGGCTTTTTGCACAAACATGATAAGCCAGGCGACAAACGGTGAATATGAGCCTGTTATTGGTAGAGATGCAGAAATGCGCAGAGTTTCTCAAATACTTTGCAGAAAAACAAAAAACAATCCCATAATTGTGGGCGCATCCGGTGTGGGAAAGACAGCGATCGTTGAAGGCTTTGCACAAAGGATCGTCAAGGGTGAAGTTCCTGAGTTTCTTCAAGATGTTGAGCTTCTCCAGCTTAGTATATCATCGATAGTCGGTGGTGCTAAACACAAGGGAGAACTTGAAGAGCGAGTTAACGAGCTTTTGTCAACTGTTGAAGATTCACAGAAGAATATTGTTCTTTTCATCGATGAAATACACACCCTGGCGTCAGGTCATGATACAGCGCTCATCGATCTTTTCAAGCCGGCACTAAGCAGAAATAAGATAAAAGTTATCGGCGCGACAACTCTTGATGAGTATAGAAAGTATATTGAGAAAGATAAAGCTCTTGAAAGAAGGTTCCAGCCTGTTTTTATCGAGCCTCCATCTGTAAGAGAATCTGTGGGAATACTGAGAGGCTTGAGAGACACCTATGAAGCTTTTCATGGATTGATCATAAGAGATGCTGCGCTTGTCACAGCAGCAGAACTCTCTGAGAGATACATAGCTTTCAGAAACCTTCCTGACAAGGCTATCGACCTGATAGACGAGGCTGCAGCCAAGGTTAGATCTGAAAATGAGATGACACCCGCAGAGATGTCAGAGCTATCTCAAAAGATAATGATGCTTGATATCGAGATTCAATCCTTGTCGAAAGAACCAGATGAAGACTCCCAGAAAGAGCTTGATTCGCTTTCCAAAGATAGAGCCAATGCAAAAGAAAAGCTAGATCACCTTTCTAGGAAGTTCGAAGCAGAAAAAACTGTGATTGACAGATATAGAAAAGCAAAAGCAGAAAAGCTAAAGCTCGATGCCAAGATGGCTGCAGCCGAAGCCGGAGGCGCAGAAAGAGATCTTTATTTTAAGATGAAGGTGGAAGAACTTCCAAAAGCTGAAGAAGCTTTAGCGAAAGCTAAGTCCGCATTTCAAGAATTGAGATCTACCGGTGATCTACTTGTAAGAGAAGAGATAACACCCATAGAAATAGCAAAAGTGATATCGGCGTGGCTCGGTATTCCAGCTGAGACCCTGTCTAAATCTGATAGGGAAAAATTAGCATCTTTGAAAGGTGATTTGCAAGAGCTGGTCTTTGGCCAGGAAAAAGCAGTCGATGCCGTGGTCGACGCGATAATCCGATCACGGACAGGACTCTCAGACGAGACTAGGCCGATCGGATCGTTCCTTTTCTTGGGGCCTTCCGGAGTTGGCAAGACCTGGCTCGCGAAGTGCTTAGCCAAGCTAATGTTTGACGACTATGATCATATAACCAGGATAGACATGTCTGAGTATGGAGAAAAACACTCTGTGTCGCGCTTGGTGGGCGCGCCCCCAGGTTACATCGGCTTTGAACAGGGTGGTCAACTAACAGAAGCGATCAGAAGACGACCATACTCTATTATCTTGTTGGACGAGATTGAGAAAGCACATATTGAGGTTTTTGATATTCTATTACAGGTTCTTGATGATGGTCGATTAACAGATGGCCAGGGCAATCTTGTTGACTTCAAAAATACAGTCATCATCATGACTTCAAACATAGGTTCTCATCTGCTTTTAGATGCACTCAATCAAACAGGAGAAGTGACAGAGCAGACTCAGGAAGCAGTGATTTCTCTACTTAGAAAGAAATATCGCCCTGAGATCTTGAACCGAATAGATGAGATCGCTGTTTTCGATCCTCTGGATAATGACATGTTAGGAAAGATAGCTACTTCTTGCTTGAATGAGATCAAAGAAAGACTGGCGAAAAAGAAGCTGAACCTTGAGTGGACAGATAATCTTGTAAATTACGTAAACAGCCAGGAATATGATCCTTCACAAGGTGCTAGAGGAATGAAGACCTTTGTTAAAAAGACAGTAGAGTCATCTCTGGCTTCAGCAATGGTCGAGCATTACGAGTGCACTGGATTTAAAGTTGACGTTGTTGATGGTGAAGTGAAAATTGAACCCCTCGTGAATAGTTAGTAACATGGCAAGCGCACGTAGTATAAATGAGCAGGCATTCGGCCGATCAGCATTGATCAGGCCGTCAGAGGCCCACTACATCCTCGTTTACTCAAAAGGAACGTTGCTTAACAATGTGTTGACTGAAATTCGTATTCTGCGTGGAATCGCCACTGTATATCAGCGTGACACAATCACAAAATCAGGTAATCGATCTTTCGTGCCGATTGAAGTTGGATTTATTGTTCCGGAAGGCTATGGCGGCCGAGAGAAGTTTGAAAATGATATGCTGGCTTCAATTAAGAAGGTCAAAGGCGTCGCTGAACTGAGAACGCGCAAGACAACTCCCAAGAAATAGTGTAAATTCCATTCCTCCGTATTATAATATTTTCGGAGATTATTAATGCGCGTACTTATTCTTGATGGTCATAATCTCATCCACCGTGCCCGAGCCGGATATCGCCGCGGCGATCACTCTGTAACATTCATGTTCTTCAGGTCTCTTCGCCCGCTTGTGGAGAAGATGAATCCGGACAAAGTCTATTTTGTTCTGGAGGGAATCCCTAAGAAGCGTATTGCGACTGATGCTAATTACAAGGCCAATCGCAGGACTGATGAGACAGATCCCAAGTGGCATGCGATGCAGGACTTCTTCCGGCAGAAAGATGAATGCGTGGATCTCCTTTACAAAGCGTTCCCATTCAGCATTGTCCGCCATCCCGATTTTGAAGCAGACGACATCATTGCGCACTACGCAAGGTTGCATAAGGAAGATGATGTTATCATCGCCTCGGGGGATTCTGATTTCATTCAGCTGCTAACGGATGAGAACCCCCAGATCAAGCTTTACCATCCGATCAAAAAAGACTTCGTCATCCCTCCTGATTACAACTACCTGGAGTGGAAGTCGATCCGAGGTGATGCCACTGATAATGTGCCGGGGATTCCGCGTCACGGTGATAAGACCGCTGAGAAGATCATGCGTGACCCGGAGCTTTTTGCCAAGAAGATGGAAGACCCGGAGTGGAAGTCACATTTCGAACTCAACCTCAGCTTGATTAGGATTGACCCACTAACAGATGATGAGATTGCGGGCATTCATGTTGTTGAACCCGGCCTCCAGACTAGCTTAATTCAAGAACAGTTTCGGGTGTGGGAGTTTAGCTTCGCCTCCAAGGAAAAACCCTGGAACACTTTTGTGCAGACGTTTTCTGCTGTAATGTAAATTGAACATTTGACCAAGATTGTGATACATAATAGCTGTCTATGAATAATCTGAAAAAACTTTTTAAGTTCTCATCCCGACAGATAAAGGTCGGGTCCACAATCCAAGATATAGAGGTGCATCAGTGCAAGAAAGGGTGCGGTTACAACAGTGCTCGCCCTGATCCTGATAAAAAGACTTGTCCTGGCTGTGATTACAAAGAGAAGATCGAGAAGCAGATAGCTGCCGAAGGCACTCTGCGGACCAAGTCTGGCGCCCCTAAACGAAAAGGTGGCAATTTCCGAGAAGTTGATAGAGGTGACGATTAGGAGGGCGAATGCCTGAAGGCCCTGAGTGCAGGCGAATGGCCCTGCAATTATCTGAAGAAGTTACCAGCAAAAAGCTGATCGATATCGTCGTGGAATCTGGGCGATATATTAAGAAACCAATAGGCGGAATGACAGAGATCCTGTCTGAGACACCACTCCGAATCAGAGGTGCCGGCGTTCACGGAAAGTTTATCTTCTTTTTGCTTGATCAAGAGTGGTCTATTTGGAATACGCTTGGTATGACAGGAGGCTGGTCTCGAACGAAAGGAAAGCACGCGCGAGTTCGTCTTGTTCTTGAAGATGGGCCAATCTTTTTTAATGACACAAGAAATTTTGGAACCTTAAAGTTTGTCCAGGGTAAACAACCCATTATTGATAAGCTCAATTCATTGGGCCCAGATCTTCTCGCAGAAGAATGTCCAGATGATATCTTCATTTGTAATCTTCGCGGGAAGGATAAGAAGACAATCGCTGAAGCTTTAATGGACCCGTCTGTAGTCTCCGGGGTGGGAAACTATGTGAAAGCGGAAGCGCTTTACTTGGCAAAGATCTCTCCCCATCGGATTGTTTCTTCCTTGACAAATTCGGAACTTTGCGATCTTAATGCAGCGACGCGCTCTGTTTTAGTAAATTCTTTTGAGAGTGGTGGAGCTACCTTACAAGCCTATCAGGACTTTTACGGAGAAGCAGGAGATGCCACCCAGCGATTCGCAGTGTACGGTCGAAAATCTGACCCAGAAGGTCGAGAGATTGTAAAGGAGCAGACAAAAGATGGCAGAACAACTCACTGGGTACCTACAGTCCAAAGTTAGCATTTACTTAGCGCTCCTACTAAGATAATATCACACATGATGAGTGTGGCACACATAGGATCAGGATCCATTAGTGAGTACCAGATTGTGACAATGGAAAGCTCTTCTTTTAAGAGAGTTGCCGACTTTGAAGCACTTGACACTAATATGGCATCTTTCTATAAAACCTATCGACAAATTTTATCTGTCACTTATGATGTACACCCACATGATCTTATACTTCTGCCCAAAGTACAGTGTAAATTAAAACTATGGAGATCAGCAAATGACCCTACCTGATAATCACCAGCAACAGCTACGCCAAAGCGGTGTGCTCAATGAAAATGAAGTCGTCGCCAAAGAAGGCGACCTTTACGTCGCAACTGACGTATTGACAGGTGCAAAGCGCATCGTCACCATCCCACAGAGCTTGCTTGAGAATTTGCAACGCCGAGTCTTGAGAGATTAATATGCAGTTTCAGACGAATAAGAGCATCCTGTTTGACGACGACGCCAGGCAAAAACTTCTTGAAGGCGTTAATATTCTTGCAGATGCAGTCAAGGTAACCCTCGGACCGAAAGGCAAGAACGTTGTCATCGAGCATCTAGACCGACCCCCGACAGTCACAAAAGATGGCGTGTCAGTTGCACGTGCTATTAATCTCAAATCTCGTTTTCTCAACTTGGGAGCGCAGATGGTGAAAGAGGTTGCATCCCGTACCAATGATGTAGCCGGTGATGGTACCACTACTGCGACTGTGTTATCCCAGGCGATATACGCAGAAGGACTCAGGATGCTGGGAAACGGTTATCCTGCCACAGACATTAAGGTTGGTATTGATTCTGCAGTAGAAGAGATTATAGTCTATCTGAAAGAGATGGCAACACCTGTGTCTGATAATGATATGATCGCCCAGGTAGGTACCATCTCTTCGAATGGTGCTGAGGATATCGGGCAGATGATCGCTCATGCACTGGACCAAGTAGGGCGTGAAGGAGTCGTCACAGTTGAAGAAGCAAAGGGCTTTGACACGACTGTTGAGATCGTGGAAGGCATGCAGATTGATCGAGGTTACGTCTCACCCTATTTCGTGACAAACGGGGAAAAGATGACAGCCGAGCTAACGAACCCTTATATCCTTATCACTAGTCGAAAATTAACGACGCTCTCTGACATCATCACTGTCTTAGAAGGTGTTATCCAGCAAGGAAAGCCACTCCTTATTATTGCCGAAGAAGTTGAAGGAGATGGCCTCCAGGGGTTGGTTGTTAACAAGATGAAAGGTATTGTTGAAGTTTGCGCTATCACGTCTCCTGGGTTTGGATCGGGTCGTATCGAGCTGATTGACGATATTGCTACTTTGACAGGCGCTACAGTGATATCTGATGCGAATGATCTTAAGTTTTCTGACGTTAAACTTGAGCATTTAGGAACTGCAAAGAAAGCGATATGCAGCAGAACGCGGACTGTCATCGTAGGCGGCGCCGCTCGAGCTAAAGAAGTTAAAAGCCGCATCAGGGATCTCCGTAAGCGCGCCGAAGATGTGACCATCTCTGATCAGGAGCGTGACTTTGTGAATCAGCGCATCTCTAAGCTAGGTGGAGGTGTAGCGGTTCTTCGAGTAGGCGGCTCTACTGAGCTGGAAGTGAAAGAACGCAAAGACCGCGTTGATGATGCACTCAACGCGACCCGAGCCGCCATCGAAGAAGGTATCGTCCCCGGAGGAGGCGTGGCACTGGTCCGTGCTGCAGCGAAACTTCAAACGCAGTCAGATGACATCGATGGTGCAGTCATTGGTCGTAGCATAATCAAGCGCGCATGTCAAGCTCCACTTGCTCAGATTGTTCGCAACGCCGGAGGAGAACCTGTCATTGTGATGGCAAAGGTTGCTGAGCTCGAAGGGAACGAGGGTTATGATGCTGCTAATGATGAGTTTGGTGATATGATCGAAGCAGGGATCATTGATCCCGTCAAGGTGACCCGATGCGCGTTGGAGAATGCAGCCTCAGTTGCAGGACTAATGCTCACAGTAGATGCAAGCATTGTGGAGGATATTAATGAAGGCTAAAGCTTTGATTTTTGATATGGACGGCACTCTCACCCCGAATACACAGCCGGTTCCAGAAAGCGTGTTGAAGGCGCTCCGGAAGCTACATGGAAAGTACAAACTTTATCTTGTCACCGGCTCTAATTACAAGAAGGTAGAGGAACAGTTTACGTGGGACAATATCATCAATCTTTTTGAACGTGTGTTTTGTTGTAACGGTACTATCGCCTACCAGACCACACTAGATCCTGACGATGAGTTTGGTAACCTCGAGCCCGACATGATCCACAAGGTGGTCTTGACGGATCACTACAGCCAGTCAGATTTGAACTACCTAATTTCCATCCTCCTGAAGTACGCCTACAAGAATCACACGAAGTTTAAGACAGGCACCTTCGTGGAGTGGAGAGGAAGCCAGATCAACTTCTCCCTAATTGGTCGCAACTGCAGCCAAGCTCAGCGCGAGGATTACGTTAAGTGGGACAAGAAGTCAGGTGATCGTGACAAGGCTATTAAGTTCCTTGAGGAAAAATTTAAGTCTTACGGATTGTCATTTCGTAAGGGTGGGCAGATTTCCATTGACATCAGTCGACAGCAGTGGAGCAAGGCTTACGCGTTTGAGAATATCAGCGAGGCACCCGAGGAGTGTGTCTTCTTCGGTGACAACATAGTTCCGGTGGGAAATGATTGGGAGATCGCGAAGATGTGCGGAAAGTTCCACGCTGTGGAGGGACCTGATCATCTTCTGAAAGTTCTTAAAGAGTACTGATATGTATTATCGTTATGAACAAGCTTTTGATGTTCTATCCTATCATGATCATATTCTGGGGTGCATGCCTCGTTTTTGATCTTTATTTCCTGCCTTTTACTGGTATGAGAATAGCGTGGCCGATCTGCATGGCCTACTATGCCATGCGGTGGAATGAGCTTAAAGACTGGGGCAAAGGATCAGATGAGTGAGTGGCGATGTCTTGAGGGCTCCTCAAAAGATCTGCGAACGCATCTCGAATTATTTCTGAGGAAAGGCTACAAGATACATGTAGGCTGTGATTCTCACCAGTATTCTGACTATACTCGCATAGTGTCAGTGATCTGCCTCCGAAAAGGACCAAATGGTGTGATCACTTATCGAAAGAGCCAAAACGAAAAACCTTCATCAACAATCTACTTAAAGCTCCAGCGAGAAGTGCTAGAAGCACTTAAAATAGCGGAATTTGTGGCTAGCCGAGGATTTGAAGATATCACGGTTCACTTAGATATAAACCCTAATGACAAGTACCTTTCCAACAAGTTCTACAAAGAATTCGTAAACATGGTAATCGGATGTGGGTATAAATGCATTACTAAACCGGATGCATTCGCTGCATCGATAGCTGATATGTTTACGTGAGGAAAAAATGGATAAGTTATTACAATTAAACAAGCTAAAGGCCTCTTCATTTCAAGAGCTTAGAGGTACATTAGAGGGTCTTGAAAATTCAATTCAAGAAGCTCAAAAAAGTCATCTTAGCGGGGCTTCTAAAAGTACGATTTATGATACTACTACAGCTTGGGCGGCTATTGCCCGATCTGATGGGTACGAAAAAGGTCACAAGTCAGGATATAGTGCTGCTTGCGGCGATCTGCTCGGCGCACTAAATAACGTCAAAGCCCAGGTTGATCAATATCAGGCCGGCCTGCAGGAGTTGATCAAAGATCTCGAAGATGAGGTCGTCACCGATACTAGCATCGATCAAGAGGCTTCCGGCCCTTTAGATTAAAGCGTGCTCTCGCTAAAGCTAGACTTTTGAAAAGGGCAATGTTTTTAGCTTTTGATCTTTCCACCAGTCATAAAATGCTGCACGAGCACGCTATTCAAACATATAAAAATAGACTTAACGCGATACAAGAATAAATTTTATCTGCCAGCGTCTATTTATTGTAGGAGTGATTATTGTGAAATCTTATGATCCCGCTGCAGGAGTTGTAGTTCTAAAATTTAAAGACGGTGACTGGAATGTACTTTTCCTGAAGACAAGAAGGGGAAAATACGATCTAACAAAAGGGATAATTGAGCAACATGAGACGCCATTTAACGCAGCCGTCAGAGAAACCTTTGAAGAAGCTGGTATAGATGAGCTTGATCTTGATTTTCGATTTGGAAAAATCCCGGTAGAGACAGATCGTTGTACGATGTACGTCGCCGTGACCACGCAAGAACCTGAGATCAAAGCAAATCCCATAACTGGGTATTGTGAGCACATTGGATATGACTGGGTCCCCATGATAGACGCACTCAATACAGACAGGCTTCCTAGATTTTTAGAACCTGCAATCGATTATGCTTACGATCTAGTCAAAAACCATAAACAATAAACACTTTGACAGCCAGGCGATAGTATGAATCGTGAAACATCTTTTTAAGAAATCACCCTTCAATTTGATCCAGGAGCATCTTCATGATGATCCTTGGAAGATATTAGTTGCGTGTGTTTTTTGTAATCTGACTAGACGACACACTGCTGAGCCTTTATTGTGGAAGTTTTTTGAAATGTATCCTACAGCATCTGATGTGTCAGAAGCCAGCGAGAAAATTCTGGAAGACCTATTGCAACCAATAGGGCTCAGCAAAAGAAGAGCAAAAACACTCGTAAGGATGTCAAAAGAGTACCAAGTCAAAAATTGGTCGGAGCCTATTGAACTTTACGGGATAGGAAAATACGCCAATGATGCTTGGAAAATATTTTGCACCAAGGGTTGGAAAACTGCAAAACCAAAAGACCACGCGCTAGTCTGGTATCACGACTGGCTTTTAGAAAACTATGGATGAAAAATGAAACAAGAAGATATCGAAAAAATCGTTGAAATCAGAGCACACTTAATTCAGTTCTATAATGCGCTTGACATGAAAAAGTCTCCGGGTGCAGACATTGGAATTCTGAAGCAAAGTGACGTTGCGTCTGAGCTAGAACAGCTTATTCATAAGGTCGATAGCGTCCTTAAATCACACGTAAATTTCAGTTAGGGAACAATCATGGCCTCTACGTGTAAAAATACGATGAAAGTAAACACTGACCTGAAAGTTCCGAGAAAAAATGGGTCCGACCCTGAGCCATCTTCTGTCTCTGCAAAAGAAGCACCAGAAAAAAATATAACCCCAGCTACTAAGAAGGCATCAAAGTCCAAAGCTGCCAGAAAGACACCTGCTAGACTGGCCAAGCCAGCTAAGAAACAGGCAACCAAATCGCCGGCGAGATCTAAAGAAAAGACTCCAGAGGATGCAATTTTACAGTCCACAGCCGTAGATCCAGATATCGAAAAAGCTGTGATACCTAAAACTAAAGTAAAGCCCGCCGCAACCCGAAAAACATCTTCGAAGAAAACGATAAAGTCTGCGGCTTCTAAGCGTCCTAAAAAGACAAAAAAATCTAAGTAAGATTTGTGTGATAAGTGAAAAACAATTTCAAAGAGCTACGGCTAGCTTATCTCCGCACGTATAGTGACGGAACCCGATGCTGGAGCGCTCAAAAATCTCAGTTACGCCTGATGTCGCTCTTAAGACTACCCCAGTTATCTACTAAATAGAAAACAACGACACAATCCAATGGGCTATTGCCTGAGTATAATCTAACAACTTAAGACATAGTTAATAATAACTGTGAGGTCTAATGAGAAAGTTTCATCTCGGCAAAAAGCTATCCCAAACTCTTGCTTTCTGGGCGCTGGCAATCGGACTGATTTTTGTACTCCTTGCACTCCCTGGGGCACCAGTCATACAGCGACACGCAGTCAGCTACACAGAGATGATCCAGCATGTTAAGGAACTTCCATCTGATCAGGAAGGTTTTGCTACGCTTACAATCCGCGGCGACAAGTGGGAGTTACAGCAGCAGAATGAAACCAGAATAATAACGTCAGCGGGACCCATCACAGAAGGTTTTCTGGAACTCGCACAAAAGCAATATCCTGGATTGCTCTTGGTGATAAAACCCTTAGAACAACCGTCATTTTTCTGGTCGTTACTAGCTGGCAGCTTACCTTTCCTTCTACTTGGCTTGATTTTCTGGTTTCTTCTTCGGGGAATGATGAAGAACCAAGGTCGAGCCATGGATTTCAATAAGAGTAAACACACATTGATGGCCCCTGGTGAGAATGACACGAAGTTCTCTGACGTCGCAGGGTGTGACGAAGCCAAGCAAGACTTGGAAGAGATCGTTGAGTACCTTAAGCATCCTGCTAAGTTCTACAAGATCGGTGCCAAGCTACCTAAAGGATTGCTGTTAGTCGGCCCTCCAGGCACAGGCAAGACTCTGTTAGCCAAGGCGCTAGCAGGCGAAGCAGGCGTGCACTTCCTCACCATCTCAGGCTCCGACTTTGTCGAGATGTTTGTAGGCGTCGGAGCTGCGCGCGTACGTGATCTATTTAAAGATGCAGCTTCCTTCGCTCCGGCCATTGTCTTCATTGATGAGATTGATGCTGTTGGGCGCCAGCGCGGAGCAGGCATGGGCGGAGGCCACGATGAGCGTGAGCAGACACTCAACCAGATGCTGGTCGAAATGGATGGTTTCTCTGAGAACAGTGGCATCATCGTCCTCGCGGCAACTAACCGACCTGACGTCCTCGATCCAGCCCTTCTGAGGCCCGGCCGCTTCGATCGACGTGTCTCTGTTGGTCTCCCTGATATAAAAGGCCGCTCAGAGATCCTGAGAATACACCTGAGAGACATTCCTCTGTCTCCGTTGGTGGATATTCAAGTTGTGGCCCGTTCCACCCCTGGAATGACAGGCGCAGATTTAGCTAATCTGTGTAATGAGGCAGCACTTTTGGCAGCTAGAGAGTCTCGGGAAACTGTAGGGCCAAATGACTTCGAACGGGCACGTGACAAGGTGACGATGGGATCTCCTCGCAAGTCAATGGTGATGTCTGAGGAGCAGAAGCTAGCTACCGCTCGACATGAGGCGGGTCACACAGTGGTGGCATTTCACACCAAGACATCAGATCCCCTTCATAAGGTGACCATCATTCCGCATGGAGGAGCCCTGGGATTAACGATGCAACTACCCGAGGAAGATAAATATTGTGCTACTCAAGAAGAGTATGAGGATCGGATCAAGGTTCTATTAGGCGGATATCTCGCCGAGAAGATGTATTATGGTGACAAAGGCTCCACAACCGGAGTAAAGAACGATCTGCAGAGAGCGAAAACTATCGCAGCTGCAATGGTCAAGGAGTTCGGCATGTCAACCCTAGGTCCGATCTACAACTCCTCAGGAAATGACAATGTATTTCTTGGGAGAGAAATGGCAATGACCCGACGAGGTGATATCAGCGAAGAGGTATCGTCTTCCATTGACCGTGAGATTCGCGGCATCATCGAGATGTGCCTTAGTACAGCAAAAGAAATATTGATTAGTCACAAGAGTGCGATGGATAATCTAGTGAGTCAGCTAATGAAGCATGAGACATTAAACGCAGATCAGATCAATGAAGTATTATCTCAGTAAGAAAGAATATAATGATGAATCATTTTGGTTTATTGAAAAAGTGCGTCCAAGATTCTGAAAGAGATTTGAAGAAATTTAAATCAATTTTATCTGAGCTTAGTGAAGTCGAAATCAAAAGTATAAGCGTTGCCCTCGATGATAACAGGGATCTTTTCACACAGTTTTTTGATTACTTCTATCAGCATAGATCTGATGAAGACTGGAAAGTCTCAAGCAATTCTTCTGATGAGTTTAAATCTTGTATGTCTGACTTGTGGAATATTGGAATTGCCAAAGTGGAGAATATGTTTAGCGATGATCATCTTTCTATACTCCATCAACTTGAAACCCACATCAGGGATAATGTAGGAGAACAGATCAAGCATTCGGGCTTTGTCGATACCCCTCTCATGAATCAAAACGGCCAGGTTATGATGGGTGGTTCTTCTTTTAAGCCAGTAAATCCCAACTATGGAAATGCCAGAAGCGGATCAAAGCAGTGGGGCGCCGGAGCGCTTCACCCTGGGGTTGCGCAGCTTTTTGCAGATACTTTTGCCCTCGATGTCTTCAGGGAGTGGTATAAGAATGAAAATGCTATTCCTGTTCGATCGACAATCGACTGGATGTCTCCTGCACCTTACAACCATAACGGGTGGCACATTGATGTTGTTCGACCCCAGCTTAAGCTTTTCGTCTTGCTGGATGACGTTCACTTGACAACTGGCCCGATGTATTATGCAAAGAAATCACATAAGCTTGATACTGAGCTTGTAAAGACAATCAAGCATGCGCTTTTTAAACATGGTACAGTGAAGGATCACTGCTTGGGTCCGCGCTATGGAATGAATCTTTCTGCAGAAATACCATGTCATTGCGGATATGTTAGCGATGATTGGGTGAATAACAACCCTGATCCTGATACTATTTCGCCTGGGGATATCACTATAAATGATGACACTTATGAAAAAGGGCTTCTGCTAGGAAAGAAAGGAGATGCTTTCTTCTTTGAGAGCAGTGGTTTCCACTCCGGCAATTTTATTAAAGACGGGATGAGAAAAACAGTCTGTATTACGTTTAACGATGATGCGACTTATGAAGCAGCATTCTTAGATGCGCTGAATAAAAAATGCTAAAATAAAATCTTGTGGAGAGGTGTCCGAGAGGCCGAAGGAGCAGCATTGGAAATGCTGTGTAGGGCAACCTACCGTGGGTTCGAATCCCACCCCCTCCGCCATATACATTTTCCTGAGATTTGTGTATCTTTATAAGCTTTGGCGTATAATATCCAAAGGAGTTGGAATGAAGAAGCTTGCGTGCTGTTTTTTGTTAATGATGGGCTGTACCCAGCAAGCTGAGGCTCCTGATCCTACCCCACCCAGTACTGCGTTTCAGAAGAAGATGGCTTTCGAATATGATGGGACAGTTGTTCCGGCTTCTAAGCTTAACCGTGCTGAACGACTCGGAAGATCAGGTGCAGTAAAGGTCTTCACCCCCGGCTCAGGTCGCGGCAGCGGCTGCTACGTCATGTACAAAGGAGCTCACTTGGTGATCACGGCAGCACACGTGATCGATGATGCCACCACCAATTGGTTATGGGTCGTCCGCGGCGACCAGAAGGTTAAGGCCCATGTAGTCTATTTTGACGGAAAAGAAGATATAGCCGTTCTTGCCACACCTCCCATGGAGATGGCAACGCCTAGCCGACTAGTAATCAGAGCACCCTACCCTAAGCTGGGTGAAGAGCTGACCTACTCTGGATACCCGGGTCACCACGATCTTCTCACCATCCGAGGAGAAGTTGTAGGCTATGAGAAGATCTCTAGCGATCGAGAGAAGCTCGTTGTTCACACTTACGGCTGGCCTGGAGCCTCCGGCTCCTGCTTCTTTGACAAGCGAGGTCGAATGGTTGGAGTTCTGGTGGCGATTCCGGTTGGACGCGGGTATGTGCCCCAGCTGCTGGAGAGCATGGTCTTCGCGACCCCCATTAAGGTGTTGGATGTGAAGAAGCTAAATGTGCACTTGTGCAGACTCCCGGAGGATGTACGACCTAAGAGGTGCAAGAGTCCCGACGGACCGATCTGGAGATGGTCGGATTTCCGGAAATGATCAAGCTTCTGGTCCTTCTCGCTAGCTTGCCCTTCTTTCATCCAGAGAGTGAGATCAAGTGTCTGAAGTACATGCCGGGATCAGATGTGGAGGTGCCACCTGGAATCGTCTTTCAGTACACTCCCAACCAGTGGCGAGATAATCAAATGAGATGTTATTGCGAGATCGTGAAAAACACTGAGAGCTTGTGTATTCGAGCAGGCTATAACAAGACACGATGCAAAGCGAAAACTAATACATGGGTCCAACAAAACTTTCCTGTATCTCCCAACAACAATGGATTGGATAATGAACGTGATGGACGTGCGAACTTCATCCTCAACATCAGGCCCGCCTACTAAGAGGGGCTTCGTCTTAGCTATCACCATGATGATGCTAGTGGTCATCTCCACCAGCGCAGTTATGCTCTGGAATAGCACTTATTTAGATAGCCTGATCGCGGGCAACAACCGCCGCGCAATGCATGCCAAGCACTCATCGATATCCGGCATAAATCACTTCATGGCGATGAAGTTCTACGATGAGGATGTTTATGCGATGTTAGGCGACCTGGATCGTGCCACGCTGATAGACCTCCTTCAGATTCCCAACACTAAGCAGTATTATAAGGTAGAGGTTTCTACCTGCTGCGATCGAGCTGGAAATAAACTTTCTGATGGCATGTTCAGGGTGATATCAACCGGGTATTATGGTAATAAGCCTAATGTAATGTCAACGGCTGTTATCGAAGCGATGATTCAAACTCGATAGAACTATTCACTACAAGGCCTAGCAACGCAGTGAAGTTTCCGTGGAAGCAGCCCCAGGTCCGACCTTTGCACCTCAAGCCGGGGGAGCTAGTAAAGTATGTAATGGTAAAGGGCTTCAATAGGATGTCAGGCAAGAAGGGCTTCGTGATCAAGAAGACGCAGGAGAGAAACCCACATCGAACTGATGTGTATCTAGTGCGGTTTCAAAACGAGGATCCTAAAGAAGTGGATGAGCGCTGGCTTGACAGAATACTTATAGATGATGAGGTTGATCCCAGTGATTAACTTGTGTAAGTCTTGTAGGTTGATGTTAGAATGGATCCGAAGAATGGTGCAAAACCAAAGGTAGGCTTAAAGCCGGGCGATCTCGTCCAAATACCCTCGGTCCATGAAAACGGCGATGAGTACATGATGAAAGGTATGATCATCAAGGAGGAACTTGACGTTGAGCGGGATAAGCTGGGAAACATCTATCCTACTTACTTTTATCACATCCTCCTGCAGAATGGTAAGGCTGTTTGGCTTGATGAGGACATGGTGGAGAAGGTGAAAGATCATGACAATCTGCATATGCAACGTGATCAGCGACAAGGAGATCCGGAAGGCGATTGAAGACGGAGCCTGCGACTTCGATGAGTACGCAAAGCAGGTAGGCATCGGAGATGATTGCGGCAGTTGTCCTTATTTCGCCAGGAAGTTCTTTGAGAAATATTCTAGAAAGATTCGAGGTCGGTGATCTAGTCAGAATAAAAGATCACTGTAAATCTGGCGGTGAAGCCGGTATAATAATCAAGTGCTATTATGGGCAGGAATTCGATCTTTGGATGACGTCAGGGAGAAAGATCCGAGCTATGGGAATGAATATCGAGGTGGCAAATGCGTCGTAAGGTTTTCGTGAGGGATCTCTGTAAAGGTAATCTCTACACTTTCACATACTGGGGTGGCGCCCGCCGCGGCATCGTTCAGTACATCGGACCGTATCAACATGAATTTGAAACTGGAAGCACGTGGAAGAAACACAGATTCCTGTGGGTCAGGAAGCCTGCAGGGAAAGCTGTGGGGGAATCGACTGTTGAGATTTACGGTGAGAACATTAGAGGAACGTTAGGATACTACAGTGAAAAAAGGTGATCTTGTTAGGATCAAGAAGGAGTCACATGACGAGGGGTGGCATGGGCCGCGATACTACACAGCTTTTCGAGCTACTACTCAGGAAGAGCGTGATGAGTGGCGCCGAGAGCTCACTAAAGATATCAAAGCCGGAGATACTGTGTGGCACGACGATGCCGGAGAATCCAAGCTACCACCGCAGTCTAAGAGCTTTGAGCTTTTAGAAGGTAAGACTTTCATTGTTCT
>Ga0080013_1001552_pt1 | contig 29948 bp, 37 predicted proteins | sample ETNvirenome_6_85_FD_69236 | JGI IMG/M metagenome (GOLD analysis project Ga0080013, IMG submission 69236) | Marine viral communities from the Pacific Ocean - ETNP_6_85 (SPADES assembly) (version 2) | ecosystem: Environmental > Aquatic > Marine > Oceanic | place: Pacific Ocean | collected 2013-06-19 | reverse complement strand
CGTTGTAACTATCCATAGCCTATGATTGGGGGCAAAAATGTATTTAGAAAGAACAGAGGTTACTTTGGTCTGACAACCGGCTAGGTTAATACAGCCTTGCCCCCATATTTAAGTGTTGATCGTAACCTCAAATATTGCTAAATTTAAACGATACAAAGGAGAGATAAATGAACATAGAACAAATCTACTGTGATTATCTCGATGAAATAAATAAGAACCATGAGCGTGACAAAGGAGTATTCCATGCGTCATCTACTGGCAGTTGTTACAGAAAGCAATTGTATTCTTATTTCGAGTTTCCACAGGATGACTTAGATAATAAGTCACTTAAAATTTTAAGGTTAGGCACTATAGTACACAGTGATGTGGAAAAAGCTATAACTAAATATCAAGATGCTAATCCTAAAAAAGAAATATATATTGAAGAAAAGATAAAAATACCTGAATTGAATGTCACAGGTACATTTGATTATGGTGAGTTCAAAACTAACAGAGAAGGTAAAAGCACTTTCAATTTATATGATTTAAAAACAGCAGCAGCTTATAAGTGGTCTACCATGTTCGGTAGAAAGGAGAATAGAAATATAAATTCTGCTAATAATTATAAGTTACAATTAGGCACATATGCGCTAGCAGTTAAAAATAGGTTCGATCCAGATTACTTATCAATGTATTTAGTATTTTACAACAAAAATACAAGCATGATGAGAGAAAGACTTGTAATGAACCCTTGGATAGATAAAGCTCTTGAATATTGGATAGATTTAAATACATGGTTAGAAGATGTTGGTGAAAATTATTTTGAAGAAGAACTAGTGCCGGAAATGACAGAAGGAGTTCCGTTTTCTGACTGGGAATGTAGTTACTGTTCTTACAGTAAAATTTGTCCGAGTCAAATAGCTAATAAGAAAAGGAGATAATCATGGGAGAATGGATAGCAACAAATATATTATTGCCATTAATGTATTTATTAATAGATGCAATGATGATATTAGGGCTAATACTAGCAATGTTAGCAACTATAGATGTAATAAAAACAAAATTAAATAAGGAAAAATAATGTCAAATAATCAAGAAGTGATTGTAGTAGACGCAGATATGCTGAGAGCTACAGATCAAGTTAGAGGAGCAATTACCATCAAACATAAAAAAGTATCTGATATGTCTACTCCAAAGCCATTTGTAAAGAAAAAAATGGGTATGGACTATGTAGAGTTCTCTTATATGAGAGAAATTGCTGATAAGGAATACCCCGGTTGGTCATGGACAATAGAAAAGACTGAAAACTTAGGTAGTGAAGCTTATGTTGTACATGGTAGACTAAAATGGTATGACGAAGGTATTTGGAGAACAGGTGATATGGTAGCTGCTCACAGGATACAAAAGAAACGTGGAACTAATGAATTTGTTGATATAGGAAATGATATTAAGTCATCTAATACAGATTGTATTAAGAAGGCTTTCAACTTCTATCTTAATATAGCAGATGATGTATATCGTAACCAAGTTGATGATATAGAATTATCTGATGACCAAAAGAATGATATACTTGTTCTTGCCGGTGAAATAAGTGAAGAGAAGTTGTCGCAGATACATGACTTAATTAAAGATCAAAGTATCAACACAGCTAACTATAATGCATCAGTTGCTAGATTAACAAGAGAACTGGAGAGTAAAGATGATTAAAACATCAATATCATATGACGATGGACTTTTAAAAGAAGAACAAACCTATACAATAGGTACTAATGACGCAAAAGAATTTAGAAGTGTAGTATATAAAGGTACTAAACTACTAAATGGAAAACCAATGATGGTATTTAAGACTGAAGATCAAGAGGATTTAACAGTCAATCCATCATTCCATACATTCACAATAACACATAGGAGAAAGTAATGGGAAAAATAAAATCAGATAACGTGCAACAGTTAAAGGACGCAGGTGTTCTATCTGACAAAGCAATAGCTGAAATGGAGAAGACAGGAGCTGTTAGCAAAAGACAATCTGTGAAAAGATTTATTAAGACTGCTGACAACAAACTTGTACAACCACGACTCTATATGAGAGGTGGTAAAGGTACAACTCCAAGTAAAAAGATGGAACAGTTCTTAGCTGATTATGAAAAGTTGCTTGATAAATACACAACAAAAATGAAATCAACAAACAATAAAAAATAAGGAGACATAATGCCTAAAGCACTTGATGCAACATTTGAACCCGGCTCTCAATGGAGACCTGTTGAAGAAGGGGTCTATCCAGCTCATATAGCATCTTTATCTACTAAAGAAGTTAATACAAGAGCAGGAGAAGCGATTGTTGTCAACATGACTTACAAAGTAGCTGATGAAGTTGATGAAATGACACAGCCACTATGGGAAATGGATGGTTATAATTATCTAAAGGATAAATCCGGTGATAAAATACCAATAATGAATGGTGATGGTGAACAACAAATGTCCAACTGTGGTCATTTGAAAAGTAAGACATTCTATGACAATGGTTTCTTCATATTTACTGACACTAGTTCAAGTAGCAAGAACCGTAGGTACTTTGAATTACTTGACAATCTTGGTATAAATTGTGAAGAAAGCACTGTTGGTGGTAAAAAGGTAAAACAACTTGTTCTTATTGAAGAAGAAGATGTTATAGGCAAGCCAGTATATGTCACTATAAAGAGACATGAGTTTGTAACTACAGAGACTAAAAACCTACCTTATGACCAGCAGGAAAAACGATCTACATTCAAGGTTAATAATGTCGATACATGGGCAGATGGTTATAAACTGAGCATGGATGAGATAGATGATGATGTCCCATTTTAGATAGTCATCACTATAAGGAATACGTTTGATCTAATTATAGAACGAATGTAAATTGAGATGAGGGCGGCGAGGCTCTTTTAAACATACCCTTCCCCTCATCTCTCCCTTGTATCTCGGGAATAGCCGCCCTCAATATTTAAAAATAAAGGAGAGATCATGGCATATTACAATACAACTAGAGAAAAAGGTGAGCAGCTTAAAGCCAATTGGAAGAAAACTGAGTCACAAGATGAAATAATAACAAAATACTTTGAAGACAACAACAAAGCAACTCCATCTGAAGTATGGACTTATATGACAAGACATGACAGTAAAGTACCATTAACATCAGTAAGAAGAAGCATAACAAATTTAACTGAAAGCAATGTATTGCTTAAAACTCAAGAAAAGAGACAAGGAGTGTACGGCAGGAATGAATATGTATGGATACTACAACCATATAACTTGTTTACGAGTATAAAATGAAAGAGTCAACAGCAACAATTAAATTAACTAAATCAGAGATGGAATGGACTATAATAGCTCTTGTGTGGATGGAAAAATCATCTGAAGAGTTTAGAAGACCTCATGATGCAAGTATGTTTAAGAAACTAAGAGAAGATTTCGTTAAAATCAAAGAAGGAATCATACAGGGAGAAAAACAACTTGAAAAGAAACAATATTCTGAAGAGAAAATTCGCACAGGCAAAGAAGCTTGCGAAGAATGCGATTAAAGACAGTCCTAAATGGAAGCCGGCTCAAGGTTATAAACACATAAAAGACATTAGAATAGGTGAGTTAGTTGAAACACAATCTGGAACAAGAGCTATACTAATAGATGTTAGTGATGTATCTGTTGCAGTTTTAGTAACAGCAGTTAACCATGTGCCAGAAAAAGATAAAGCTTTCTATCTTGGCAAACATAGGTGGGCTTCAAGCACAGAAGTTAAATTAGTTTAATATTTAGTTAAAAAACCTTAAAAAGTAAAGGAGTACAAAGTGAAAGAACAAATACAGGATAAATTAGAACAAATAGACAGCCATGTTAGATGGTTGTCTGACAGAATGGATAGGTATTTTCATGCATTAAATGAAATATCTATGTGTAATGACCAAACAAACGCTGCTTATCTAAGAGGAGTAGCTATAGCTGCTCTTGACGGTGAGCCTACAACCGCTGATGAGTTCAATACTAAGTGGGTATCTCCACATGACCCCGGTGATGAAAATGACAGCAGTGAAAATAGATGGCACGATACAAATGCTCAAGTAGTAGCATATGATAAATCAATGGAAGAAGAGTGAAAAAAGAAACTGCTGACGGAAAATCATTTGATGCTAAAAAAGCAGATTCAGTAGTTTCATATTGTAGCGAATGTAGAGATTGTTGGGAGATACAAACTGTAAGAAACAATAGAAAAAAGGGAAGTCCTAAAGAGATACTTTATTATAAAGACTTTGTCACTTATGGTAAACCAAAAAAAATATGTCCATCTTGTAAAGGAGAAAAAGGATGGATAACAACATATTAAAAAGGAGAGATACAATGGGAAAAATGTCACACATAGCATACTTATGCTCAAAAGGAGACAGGGATGCTTTAATTGAAGAGTTAAACCAAACACCTATAGCTAATATGACTGATACTACAGTCGAAGAAGTAGCTGACGGTTTTATGGATGCTTATAATACAATTAAAGAGCATAAAGAAGAACCTGCTTATGAAAAGTTAAACGAGATACAAACAGATATGATAAAGGATGCTACGAATAAAATAAGCAGAGCATCAGTTGGAATAAGAGATGAACACTTATGAGCAAGTGTCCTGCTTGTGGTTATACTGCTGATACAAACGCTAACTATTCTAAAAAGATCGGTGGCTTATTGAGAGATAGGTCACCGGCTACAAGAAAGTTAATGAATAAAATAGCAGGTAAAATAAATAAGAATGTACCGTCAGAGACAAGAATAAAATATTTCCAATTCCTTTATGGTATCAAAGATATAGATGACGAAGTCATCGTTAGATCGATTGATTCATATTATAGAGGTAAACACTACTACAAAGGAAAAGGGTTTTCTTATTTAAGAACAATAATACAAACGAGACAGCAAAATAGTGAAAAAGTAAAAGAAAATGAAAGGCGCATGATAGGAATTGCGCCTCCAATAATTAATCACGAAAAAGGAGATACAAATGAGTGATTTACAATCAGTAATGTTCCCAGTAAGAGAAGTCCCAGCAGTGGGAATACCTCAAACTATTTCAGACGAAAGACAGTTTGGATCAGAAATTGACAGCACAGGATACAAGTTTATAGTTAGAGAAGATACCGGAGAAGTACTCAGTTGCATGACAGATGAGTACCAACTTGTTGAAAATAAAAGAGTTATGAAATACGCTGATCCAATTATTAAGAAAAATAAAGGTGTAGTAAAGGAAGCTTTAACATTTAGCAATGGGGCAAGGACTCGTGTTAAGTGGAGTTTCCCTGACCATAAGGTAAATCTTGGTAAGAATGAAAACATAGAGCCAGAGATTATATTCGACAACAGTTATAACGGGACTGTTGGAGTAAATATAATGTCTGGGGCTTTTAGGTTAGTATGCAGTAACGGCTTAGTAATAGGTGTAGTTATTGGTAAATATAGAAACAAACATAGTGTGTATAATATATCTCTGGATGATCTAGAGTCTGTTATCTATGACACTATGGAAAAGACAAAGATGATCTTCAAGGAAGATTTTCAGATTCTATTTGATACTGACATAAAAGAAAAAGATATAGTGAATTTCATTAAGATGTTCCCTATACAGGCTAATGATACTATCACAGGCAGGTTAATAGCTGACAAACCCAAAACATACTGGGATTTGTTGAATGTAGGTACAAATGTATTATCTCATAGTATGAATAGAAAGACCGAAGCTACTCATATCATAGAGAATCAACTGTATCCTGCAGTTAGTAAATGGGCAGCAAGTGCCTAGCCTTGATTGGTATGACTGTCCGATAATAATACCGTATTATGGTGGCAAGTATGAGTTAAGCAAAACTCTTGTTCCTCTCATACCCCACCATGATAGGTACTTTGAAGTATTCTCGGGCGGGTTATCAATGTTCTTTAGAAAGCCTAAAGTTGAATGGAATGTTGTAAATGACATAGATAATAATATAATAAATCTATATATGTCTGTCATTGAAGACATAGACATGCTGATCTATTATCTAAATTGGCTTCCTAAATCAAGGAAATTATTCTTAGATTTCAGGGAGGAAATACAGGGTAAAAAAGAGTTTGAAATTCCTGACTCCCTGCAAGCAGCTAAGTACCTCTATTGTATAAGACATAGCTTCAATAAACTTATACATACTCCGTTGTCCATGACAAAAGACATGAATAAAAATTGGAAAAAAGAGTTAGAATATTCAAGAAAGCGCATAGCAGGGGCAACGGTAGAAAACTTAGATTTCGGTGAACTGATAGACAGATATGTACCACGAGAAGGCGATTTTTGGTACCTAGACCCCCCTTATTTCGTAGCAACGGACAAAGGTGACTATTATATGAACAATTTCTCTAGCAACGACCATATAAGACTAAAAGAGTATGTTGATAAAATAGACGACAATGGTGGGAAGTTTATGATTAGCTATGATTACAGAGAAGAAGTAAACAATCTGTACGATAACTATAATATACAAACATTAAATATGAAGTATACCGGGGCCACTAAAAAAGCAAGAAGCAAGAAACGTAAAGAATATATAGTAATGAACTATGAACCTAAAACACAATTCCAATTATTCGAGGAGGACTAGAATGGAAAACAATGAAATAAAATCCCTTCCACATTCCGATGAAGCCGAAGAAGCTCTATTAGGATGCATGATAATCGGCAGCTCAAGAGAACATGAAATAGGGATGGCTTGGGTAAGAGAAGATAATGCATTTTATAATGATGATAACAGAGACATATGGAAAGCAATAAAAGAACTATACAAAGACCAAATAAAAATAGACTTCATAACATTAACCGATAAAGTAAACGACATAACCGGAAAAAGCATGGCATACTATATAACTGGATTGACAGAATCAGTACCGACTACTACAAATGTAGAAGAATACGCAAGAATAGTATGGGAAAAATACATACAAAGAGAAACTGCAAAATCAGCACATCAATTAGTAAATGCCAGCTACGAAGACTATAAAGAAGTAGGAAACATATTAGAAAAACATAGCAAACTAGTAAACGAACTAAGACAAATACAACCATCTAAGATTAAAGACATAGAAGACCTAGTTGAAGAGATGAAAGCTGTAGTTAAAGAAGATTCAAACTTGATTCCATTTAACTTAGCTCATCTTGATATGTTCGCAGGTGGAATGACTCGTAAAGAAATAACAGTATTAGGTGGAAGACCCGGTCATGGAAAGACAACACTAGTTATTAACATGGTTAAAGGTCTTGTCCAGCAAGGTTACAGAGTAATGCTGTTTAATAGAGAGATGAGCAACACAGAAATGTTAAAGAAGATGACAGTGATGGAAAGCAACAGTCTTGAATATATAAACATAAGACGGAATGACCTATCAGAAGGCAGTCAGAAAGAGTTTGAATCAGCATCAAATAAAATAAAGAAAAATTATGAAAACTTTATGATGTATGATGATGTTCGATCCCTATCTGAATGTCTTAGAGAAATTGCTAGGTATAAACCAGATATAGTAATAGATGACTACATACAGTTAATAGATGTAAATGGTGTTAGAGAAGGTAGAAGATTCGAGATTGAAAAGATCATGCAAGAGTATAAGTGGATATGTAAACAAGAAAACTGTAGCGCTATCTTAGTATCACAATTGAACAGAGAGATAGAGAAAAGAATAGACCCTCGTCCAAGAATGAGCGATTATGCAGAGTCAGGTGTTATAGAACAAGCAGCTGAGTCAGCAATGTTCGTATTCTATGGTCATAACTTTGACAGTGAAAGATACTCTCAGTACAAGAGTGAAATAATAGTAGCGAAAAGCAGATACGGGAAGATAGGTACTCATTTAATAGGATTTAATGGTAACAAATGCAAATTCTATATGAACTCTGATATGGCTGAGGCGGATATATAATGACTATAATAGGAATAGACCCGGGGAAAAGTGGTGGAGTGGCCATCTGGAATGGTGGCCTCAACACCATAATAAAGTGTCCAAAAACAATAGAAGGAATGGCAGATATAATCAGATCATCTAAAAACTCTGAGTATGTCGATAAAAATATGAGAGCTAAAGCGTATTTAGAACAAGTACACGCAATGCCTCACGATGGAAGATCATCTCTATTTAAGTTTGGACAGAACTTTGGACAATGGCAAGGAATATTAGCAGCATATAAAGTAAACACTACACTCGTATCACCACAAAAATGGCAAAAATACTGGAAAACTAAACTTAATATAGAACTACCTAAAGATAAACAAGAACGTAAACGATCATTAAAAGAAATAGCATCAAGGTATACAGACAAAAGAGTTACACTTTATAATTCAGATGCCATACTAATAGCTATGTATGGTTTAAACCAACAACAGGAAGGAGAGACAAGTGAGTGAAGAATACGAACTACTGAAACAAACGCTACAAAGCAACTTAAAAATGTTTGAACTCTGCGAAGAAAGTAATATACAAAATAAAGAAAAAGTAATATTAAATGTTCTATTACAACTTCAAAAAGTTATAGACATGACAATAAATTATATAATAGAAAACAGCGAAGAAAACTATTTAGCATAGTCACTCCTTGCTAAAAGAAGGTAGTAGTCGGGACTCTATCACCCCGGCTGCTATCTTCTAACTTTGTTCCATAAGCCTCAATGCTTTTTCTAATTCCATTGGAACAGCTCTAGATGTCTCTTTCTTTCTCTTTTTTCTAGCTTTAGCTGTGGGATATAAACCAAATTCTTGTTGAAAAGCCATTCCAATATTACCTTTTTGTATTAATGGATAATGTCTTTCATAAGCTCTACCTAAAAAAGTATTAAGGATTCTTAACTTAGAGCCAATTTCAGTTGATGTCGATGGGTCATAATTTTCTAACCCAGAGATTAATGTAAGTATGCCTGGCTCATCTAAATCTATTAAATCTAACATAACACCTATATCTATTGTATCACTAAGAAGAGGCCCACCAAATGTACTTATGATAGGGCCTTTACCATAAAAAGCTTCTTGTATTTCCTCATCGTCACCAGTGAATAATGTAGTTAATTGTTTTAATCTTTGTAAAGTATCATGCTCTATTAGATTAGAAAAATCAACACCCATTAATTCAGAAGCCATTAAAGGAGCAAAGAAGTAAGCCATAGACATTCTATAAGCTTTCATTAATCCTTGAGCATCTTTTCCAGGAAGTAGTTTACCAGCTACAACATCATGTTTAGCTTCTCTAAGTATTGCTATATTTCTTTCTAAAAACTCAAAGCTATAATGCTGAAACTGTCCTGCAAATCTACCTATTTTACTTCTAGTCCACTTAGCCTTAGCATAATCAGCATAATCAAAATGGTTCATAACTACCATATTTATAGCGTAATTAGCAGATTTTTTTTCCACGATAGCTTGAAATTGTGCTTCCGTTAAAACTTCTTCTCCCTTAGCTATTCTTTTCTTACCAGCCTCAGTTTCGCTTCTTTTTGCAACAAGAGAATCGTAATAACTTTTACTACTCAGCCATTTATGCATCTGACCATAGCCAATCTTAAATGTATGTTTCCTATTTATATTCTCAGCTGTTCTATGTAGATAAGATGATTTGCCTGCTAACCAAGAAACCTTATCAGCGACAGACTTCATTTTTCCCGGCTTATTTACTTGAAACTTTCCAGCAGAGTCATTCCAACTTACTGTTCTAAATATAGAAGCTGGCGTATCTAGTCCAGTTTGCATAAACTCTGGAGATTGCGTATCAAATAATAGTCCAGCCTTTTTTAATTCATTTTCAACAAACAATTCCTGCCCTTCTTTAAAGGATAAAGTTCTTAAATATTCATTTGTAGAGTTTATCTGTATAGGGCCCCAGTTAACATAATCTAAAAATCTTTGTGTTGTATTTCTTAAAGCACCTCTAGGATTGAATCCAAGTTTAGATATAAACTCAAATCCCAATAGAGTTCTCATGAAGTTTCTAGTGTTCTCACTTATATTATTATGACCATTAGCAGCCATGTTTAAATCTTGTAAAAAATTAGTAATAGACTCAGCGTAGCCCTTAGCAGCTCCTTCGGTTTTATAAATTCTTTCGATAGACATAAGTCCATCAATCATATGAGCATCCATAAATGAAGCAAAATTAAATCTATTAATATCTGTTATATAGTTAGTTATAGAGTTGACAAAATTTCTGCTATAATCATAATCATATTCACCGCTTTCTAAGTCCCTAGCTCTAGACTTAGCATGCCCATCAATATATCCATTCATTTCTTTTATGATTTGTTTTATAGATTTTTTATTATTTGATTTACTATAATCATTAATAGATGTTTGCATATCTTCAAACTTAGGCATTAAACCATCCATCATATTGATATTCAAGTCTCTTGAATAATGTGGAAAGAATCCCTGCTCATATTTAGGCATTAACTTCCCTTTTAATCTTTCTTTTATATTTTTAAACTCACTAGCTGATACATCCCTACCCGATGCTACTAATTTCTTGATGATAGAGTCGATCCTTTTATCGACACCCTGCCGTAATGACTTATACAAACCATCCGACAGCTCCATATAGTTTTCTAATGCTCCATACATTTGATCAGATATTTCTTCTCCGTCAATTTTGACCTGACGTAAATCTTTTTTAGAAGCTTTTACTGTTTTTTCACCTCTATCAACTTTTCCCCTGTCGGACTTACTCATCTTAAGATATTTATTTTTTAAAACATCTCTTAAAGAACCTTCTTTTGTACTCTCTAAAATATTTATTAAATCATCATATACTTTTAAATGGGTGTCTCTAACCAATTCGTCCATTTGTGTTTTAATTTTAGTTATTTTATCTGAAGCTCCTGGTACATTGTTTTTGTAATCAGCTATAGCTTTCATCCATTCAGTATCAAGTCTATTTAATTCTTTTTCAACTTTTACTTCAGACCATCCAGTAATTGAAGTTAAATGTCTTCGACCAGCCTCTGATTTAATATTAGTCAAGACAGCTTGAAATAATGTAGTATCCCTTGCCTCATTAGCTCTGAAATGAAAACCAGACATACCCATCTTATTTAGAACATTGCCAACAACTGGGTCTTTTTTACCATACTTAGATGATTGCCAAAATGTTGAAGCCCAAGTATTAGCCATCTTACCATTATCAATATTCCTTGTGAGCTCTCTTAGCCTGCTCCTAAAAGAACCAACTTGACCTGCTGTAATCTCTGGATTATACTTAAGAGTATTTAAGTCCATATTAAATTCAGTTTCTACAAGCTTAAAAGCAGCCTCATACGGGTCTTTAAAATATGATCTACTCTTATTAGACTCAGACCATTTTTCTATTTCACCAAGTAGGTCTTTATAATGTTTACTTACTAATGTGCAGTTTACGGGCATAATTCTTTAAGCTTTAAAAATTCAGCTTTACCTTTATGACTTCCAAAAGATAATTCCTCTTTATAAGAGTCCAATGTCTCGAACATATTTTTCATATTCCTAAGCCTTTCTACATTTAACTTAGATTGCTTTTCAAAAGTTACTCCCTTAAAATATCCAGGCCCTCCCATAATTGCCAACACTGGATTACTTAAAATATTTTGTACAATCGGATTTTTAGGGTCGCCAGTCATTGCACTTGTAAGGACATCTTGAGCAATGCCTTTAATTTCAGACTCAATCATTGATCTCTTAGACAAATATTCAATTGGAGACATTATATTATTAGACAACATCTGAGCTTCTATATCATGCATATTCTGTAAATAAGAATCAAACTGTTTTTCTTTACCAGCCAGTTTCATAAGACTTGAATAAAAATCCAATAAATGATCATTAGTTAACTCACGACCACCAGTTATTCTTTTTTTATCCCTAGCCCATTGAATATTAGTAAAATTTGTAAACTTATCCTGCATGTCCTTATCAAAATTTGGAAGTCTTATTCTCTCAAGTAATGACAACATTTGCGATTCATTTAACTCATTAATATCAACACCCTTACCTACTCTAGTGCCGAGAACATTCCTTAATTCAATTTTATTATTAAAATATCTTTCAAACTGAGCTTCTGATAGCTGTAAATAATATAATGAATTTCTTACAAAATCTTGATATCCGGGCATTCTATGATTAAGGTCAGGATCAAACGACTCTGTAGCTAATGAAGTTAGGAATTGAAGACCTCTCGAGTATCTTTTTGATGCTTGATAAGGAACGGGATGCACCCTACCATTATGTACAGCTATCTGGTATTTATTATTAGCTGGCTGCATAAAAGCAAATATAAAAGGATTACCATGTTCTGCATATGCTTGTCTTAAATAATCAGATTCTATTTTATAAAAAGTGCTTAAAGCTGGCATGTTTGTTAAAAAATCTATTGTCTCGCTATTTAATATACTCTTTCCTTTATACTTCATAACATCTTCAAGCCTTGTTTGGTTGCTATAAAACAACTGCCTGAGTTTCTTTAATTCAGATAATCTTTCTATCCCTTTTCTATTTAAGGAAAAATTCATATCACCATTTACAAATGGCAAATACTCTTTTAGCACTTCCATTGTTCCATATTGTATAGCGCCTTGTTTCAAGTCATCCTGTTCCATAGATACAATTTGAATCTTCTTTAAATCCTTAGCTGATTTAGTTTTCCAATATGATTTAGGAATTTCTTTTCCAAGTTCTTTTTCAAGAGTCTTTATTGTTTTATTTATATTATCCTTAGCATAAGTTTTTTGCTTATATGTCTTGCTAGGATCATTCAACACCTGCATAACCTTCTTTTTAAGAGACTCTATTATGGCTACTTTTTTATTATGACTAAACGATCCTTTTATAATGTTATCGTTAAGCCGATCAATCTCATGAGCCATGTCTGCTCTTCTACCTCCATGCATCTGAGCATACCAATCTTCTACCATTCCCCTAGCTCCACCTGTCAATCCTTCATTTTTAGTTTGATTAAAAACATCAGCTTCAAGCAAATTCCATGTAATTCTATCAATAACAGAGCCTCTTTGACCATCAGCATATTGTTCGCCTCTAACTTTTGTATCACTTCTTACTATTTGCTGTGTAGGTTTCCAATATCTCTTTTTCTTTTGCTTACTATATTTCCATTTTTCATTTTTCCCACCTCCAAGTTCTCTAACTCCAAAGATACTGTCAAACTCTGGATCATCTCTCCACTTTTTACTATTTGGGTCATTAGGATCAATTCTTTTATTTCTTAACCTATAGTACAATTGGTCACTTATATTTCTGTTAAAACCTCTAAATTTTTCAGCTGCATCTACTACGTCTTGATAATTAGGGGCTCTTTGCTCTCCACTTTTTTCAAACATAGTTTTACCAGTTGCGTTTAACATCGAACCGTATTCATTAAGAAGTCCTTGTATAACAGCTTTATCAAGCTTTGTTAACTCACCTTCAGTCGTATCTGCATTTATCTTTCTGAAAATTCTAACTCTTTTACCATTCTCATTGCCATTAGTTCTCATTTGATTAATAAACCCGGCTTTTCGTTGTTCAGCTGCTGCTGGAACTATAGATTCACCTTTAGTGGGAAAAAGAAATTCAGGTTTCCAAGTATTAATATTTTGAGCGATATTTCTATTTAATTTTCCACTGCCATCTATTATATATTGAGTTTCTAATGCTGATCTTGTATAAAAATCTAAATTATCATAGTCCATTACTATCCTATACCCTTCTTTGCCGGGTACATCAATAAGAACACCTGGAACAAAGTCCTCACCATCCGCATTTTTTCTAATAATATCTTTTAAACCAAGATTTCTAGCCTCTTCTGGAGTTAATTTTGTAGATATCTTATCAAGGTATCCCAACATTCTAGGGATTTTTTGTACCACGCCAATAGATGACTTATATAAATCATTATCAGCTGCTAATCTTTCAATAGATTCACTTGCAGTATTAGCAGGCATAGTCCATTTAAATTCACTTGCCGTTGCATATTTAGTTGGGTCTACACCTTGAACAAAAAACTTAGATGTTCTGTTTACATGCTCAAACATTCCTTGCCTATGGGCAAAAAAGTAATCAGCTTTATCTACATCATAATCACCTTCAAAAACATTAACAACATCTAAGCTGTTTACTTGCAATCCATTACCATATGTTTCTTCTAAAAATCCTTTTAATCCCAATATCATCATATCATTAGGTCTAGTTCTAGGCTTCCTGCTAACAATGACTCCTATTTGAGTCCCAGCTGGTACATCACCAGCTTTTATTCTAGAATTTAAATCTGCATAAATAGTACCTAATGTGCTATCCCTAGCTACAGCATCCCATTCTTTACCAAATATCTGATCGCCTGTAAACGTTTCCCCTTTTCTAACAAATCTAACATCCATTTGCTGACCATGTTCCCCAGCTCTTAAAACATCTATACTCATATTCTGTTCGTGAAACGGAAGCATTACCTCGCCTCTTATAACCATTTTACCATCAGCATCAACTACAGTTGGCTTTAATCTTTTAGCAGCATCTGGAACTTGTATAAGAACAGCTTGCCCACTATATCTATGACTTTCTTTAATATCTCCAGCTAAATCACCTTGATTAGTAACACCCCTACTCTCATTTATCAATGAATTTATATAGACTCCATACATTTTATTTTTAAACATTCTTTCACTATATGACTTAGGATTAGCATCCCTTGATATTTGAGACCAATAAAACATATTATTTATATGAGCCATTCCTTCACCAGCTTTCACATCTGGATTAAAGTCCTTACCCATTTCACTTTCAATCCACTGACGCATAGCAATTGGCTCATGAGCTATGTATTTCATAGCCTCCAACCTTTGGTTAAGGGGTTCAGCAAACATAACATCGTATATGTTGCCTGCTTCCTTATTCTTAGTATAATTAAAATCAGCCATAGAAGTCTTAGCTGAAAGCATATTTGAATCCTTATTAGCTTGTATACCAAGAGAATCAATGGTTATTAATCTTGTTTTACCACTACCTATTACTTGGCCAGGCCTAGCTGCCCCTGTAATTCTTTGCCACGGCTTATTAATTATACTAGCATCAGCAGCTGATCCCGCCATACCACTGTCGACTGGATTATAAGCCTTAGCTCCGCTTTTAGTTAATAATATATCAATACCCTTATTCTTACTAAAAAATCCATCTAAAGCACTTGAGTATACAAAAACAGTTTTACCTAAAAGAAGTGGTGAGTCAGGACCGCCAGAAGATATAATAGGTTTGATAGGATTTTGAGATTCAGGTGAATGACCAACAAGGGTATGAGCCACTCTCATCATATCTTTAGAGACAAAAGATATACTATCAAAAGCGGAAGCTTCTTTGTGAGCTTCTCCAATAATATTATCATACAATTTAGTAGCAGCATCTATATCCAATTTCCCCTTACTAGTCTTTGGAAGCTCTTTACTTAACATAGATATAGCTTCGTCTCTAACTGTATTATAGCTTTCATCATTCCATATAGCTACTCCATATCCTTTATTTCTAAGGACTCTCATGAAAGCCTTTGATGTCTCTGTATCACCAATCGACTTATGGGCATCTGCAATTTCTAATAAAAAATCTTTAGAAGGTTTAACAAATTTCTTTGTATTGTATAATTTTATCCTACCTAATGTTTTATTTATATTTACATTTCCATTTAAAAATTCTATAAAAAATTTATTCCCATCTTTACCAGTTAACATATCTTTGAACATCATTCTTCTTAAAGCATGTTCATAATCAACCTCAGTAGCAGTCCCTTCATCAAACGATTTTATTTCTTTTTGCATCTGTTCGATCACTTTTTTATTGACTCCAGCCATATTCTCATATTCACTGACAAATTGTCTATAAGGCTCAACTAAATTTGGAAGATGTCTTTTTTCAATAGCTATAGGAGCTATATTACTTGAAAGCCTCATAGTATGAAGTCCTTTAGTGTCTCCATCCCTTATCGAAACTTTATCAATTGCCTCCATCTGACTTAAATAAGCTTTAAAATCTTGTTTTTGACCAGTTATTTTTTCTCTTTGCTGTTTAGATAGATTGGCACTATCTCTATAGATATCAACAAAACCATGATTCACATATCTGCCATCAACAAGTTCATATGTAGAGGCGTATGGGTTTATAATATAATAAGGGACTTCATCAGCTAATGTTTCTTTAAAAAATTTAGAAAATCTACTTATGTTTACAGTCTCTTTTGTTTTAACGACATTACCATGTTGCCATTCCAACATAGGAACTTCTGTTTGAGAACCTTGTCTAGCCAGTAAACTTATTAAGTCTCTTATTATTACTGGTTTTTCTTTTTGTTTTTGTTTACTTGATAGATTGGTATACTTTACAAAATCTTTTCCACGCTTTACATGGATTCTTTTTAGCATATTTTTAATAACTTTGGGAGCTAATAATTTTGTTGGAACGTCAGTATATACTAAATCATTAAAGTGTTCTAATTTTGTCGCAGAATCATGCCTATTCATATTAAAGGCTTCATTGTCACCAGTGCGATACTTCTTAAAAAACTTATCCAGAGTCATCCCTTTGTCTACATCCATCTCATCAGCGTCTGTAAGAAGTTTTTCTTTAACAGCTTTTTCGTATTCTAAAAATTTAGATTCAGCATATTCTGGAGTAATCCCAACTTTATCCATATTATTAGACAATTCTATAGCCAACTTCTGATTAAATTTTTTCATGTCTATTTCATATGACCCCTTACCCGGATCGGATAATGAAAAAACTTTAGCAGCTGACAACCACTTTATTAATTGATCCTCAGTAGCCCCGGGTAGGTTTATAAACTCTTGCATCTGTTTACCAAGAACAGTATAAGACTTTTTAGTTGTTGGTAATGAATTTATAAACTGAGTTAACTGAGCCCTTGCAGACATTCGTTGAGCAGGGTTCTGAAGAGCTTGAAATAGACTATCAATAGCAGATGATTCTAATACTTTAACAAGTCCTTCAGTTTTTACAAGACCTCGATCTCCTCCACCATCTTCTACAAGTTGTCTTACATATTTATTATATTGTTGAGCTAACTTTATTACTCTAGTATCATTGTCTGGTATTACTCTTTCATCAATAAGCTTTACTCTAAAACCAGCAGCCCTTCCTTCAACAGCTGTCTCAAATCTAGCAAAACCTTTCTCAGCTAATGAAAAAAGTGTATCAGCTTGCTCTATTGAAAGGTTAGTTCTCTTTATTCTGTCCCTCATTATATAGTCAGTAATCTGACCATGCATCCAGTCTTTTCCCCAAACTTCTTTAGTATATCCCTTATTAGCTAAAAACTTCTCTAAGTTGACAATTCTATCATAACTAACAAGCTTTCTAGGAGCGTTTTCCATTACATCATATCCACCAGATAAAGACTGAATAGTTAAAATTCTATTTAACATTCTCTTAGCCTCACCCAATCTTGAATCATTTTTACCAAGAGCTTTGTCTGGATTCGCTGGGTCTGTGATGATTATTCTGCTTATATCTGACCTTATGTTGCTGCCAATTTTACCATCTTCTCTAATTGGGTCTGTCAATATGCCAACATTTCTTAATATATCACCAAGTCTATCTCTTTCGACTGCAGCGGCTGATGGATGAAAAATATTAGATATCTTCTCCGCTGACCTTAAAGCATAATTTTTTGATAAAATATTAATATAATCATTATATGAATTTTGAAATGAAAACCTATCAACATGATCTCTAGCATCTGGAAATCTTTCATTTATACTTGCCTCAGCTTCGCTAACAGCTCTATAAGTTGACCTTAGTAGAGACTCACTTGTTATTCTCCTACTGTCATTTGTACCTCCTTCATTTGGTAATGGTTTAGTTTTACCTAATAAATTAGCAGTAGTAAGTATTTTATTTAATCCACCTATTTTCTCATTTAATTCTATTTCAGCAGCTTCACCTTTTAAATCCCCTAAAAAGTCTAATTCACCCTTTCTAGCTTTATCAGCTAATTCTTTAGAAATGCCTATATATATAGGAGACTGCCCCGGCTTTCCTTCTACAGATGATGTTATACTAAGAGTATTGTCTACATCAGCTAATCTAACAGCTTCGATTACCTCAGTAAAGCTATCTTCAAAACTTTCAGACCCTTTTAATCTAGAATCTTCAAATACTACCTCATAATCTTTAAGAGTCTTTAACGAAGGATCAATCTCTTTCATCTTCCTCATTATAGCCTCAGCATCTTTAGTATTTACTTCATCTTTATACTTAGCATATTTACCTCTTGAAAGTAAATCCTCAAAAACCAAATCAAAACCCTCTACTGGTTTCATTTGAACACTAACTTCACCCGTCTTTAATCTTACTTCAGAAACTTCCCTACTGTCTGTTATGATACCTCTTTCACGAGCTAATTCCTCTACTGGTTTCCACTTAGGATCATTAAATATATTATCTGCAGGACTCTTAGTATATCTAAGTGATGGTATTTCCGATAATTGCTCTGGATGCATACCAAGAGCAAGTAAATTATTTCTGGCTTGATTAACTTCACCTGACTTTAAATCAAACTTAGCAGGATTCGATCTCCTTTGAACGTATGCTCCAATAAGGAAATGGGGTAAAATGTCACTTACATCTGGTTCATATCCCTTACTATATATGTCATGAAAAGTATGTAGGTTGAATAACATACCACCTAGTCCCATTCTTACCCAATTTTGAGCAATATTTTCAGCTTCAGCAGCTGTAGACCATTTCATAAGCTCCCTACCCCACTTCTTCCTGTGTGAGTCTAAAAATGATCTCATAGCATCTTCAGCATTATCTCCCCATATACTTTTAAACTTATCATAAACTCTATCATCCATAAGGTTTACTGAGTCTGAAATTCCTTTATAAGAAACTTGTTGCACTGGGCTTGCATTATTGCCTTTTAAAGCTTTCCCAAAGAAGTTTGCATAATTAGACAATGCTTCCCTATCTGCATTCTTATAAGGATTCTTTCTAAAAGATGATTTCAATCCAGACCTAAAATCTTTTATCCAACTAGCTGCTTTACCTTTAGGTTTTAACCAAGATAATTGAGCGAATGCGACACCAGTTCCCACACCCCACACTGGAGCCGTCCAATCATATTCGTGGTCTTCTATGGTACTTACACCTTCAAATACGGTATCAATCAGACCAAACATGACAGCGTCATTTATAGCATGGCCTATAACCTTAGCTGTATTGGGACTGCTTAGAGACATTGCTGAATCAGCCATAAGTCCTTTGAAATCCTGTAAAGGTCTTTTCATCACATTTTCTCTAAACATATTTTTTACAGCTACTCGTTCCACATCAGTTAAATCTGGACTTTTATCAAGAAAGCCAGTTAAGAAGTCTTCACTAGATTCTTTAAACTTTTGCCCTCTTAATGTCTTGTCCATTTGAGATTTTTGAACAAGTCCACCATAACCAGTAGTCACTTCTTTTATAGTTTTTCTACTAAGCCCGCCTTCCTTACCGACTTTAGTCATACCACGAATAATAGTATCAGCAGACTCTTTACCAGCTTTCTTTATAAAAGGCTTTGCTACTTGAGCGACTGCTTTAGCTCCTAATCTCATAGGAGCACCTTTCACAAACCCTGCAAATCCACCTACAGCTCCAAGCCACTTACCTAGAGGGTCTTCAAAATCTAGAAATTCCTCTTCTTCTACTAAGGCACCGGGTACACCAAAAGCTGCAGTATCAGCAAAGCTCCATAGAGCTACACCAAGAGAGTTTAATAAATCAACATCACTTTCTGATGCTTTACTGCCTACAGGCTCATACCAATCTGGCAGTTTTCCAGTTCCTGTGAAAATTGGTCTAGGTTGAGCTGGGGTTGTAGGGGCGGGAAGCGTAGGTCTTGATGATGGGAGTTTATTTCTTACCCATTTATCAAGATCATTTATATTTACATCCCTACCTTGCTTCTTTAGTCTTTCATGTAGCAGTAATGTAGCTTGACTAGGCTGCAATGAGGCTGGAGTGTCTGCCATTACTCAGCGCCTGCAGACCACTCTTGATATAAATCATATATTTCGTAAGCTGTAAAACCTAGAGCTGCTACATCCCCTATTCCTAAAATTGGTGAATCAGCCATAGCCATAGCAGCTGCTTTTCCTCCAATAGATGGGAATTTACTAACTAAATAACTAACAAAAGATCGTGACCCCTTTTTAGCTGTTTTATTCCAAAGTTGTTTATCTTGATACGCTCTGCTTCCTAATTGAGCTGAAAGACCAGTTAATCCAACAGCTTCTCCAACCATACCGCCTTCTTGACCTGCTACAGCTTCTCCAATTGCCCTTCCTCCAAATGGAGCCGCTAATCCAACCATTCTACTACCAGCAGCCGCTCCACCAACTTTAGTAGCCCATTCTCTTGCTCCAACAGCTCCAGCTTTAGTAGCTTCCCATGCTCTAGGTATAGACATAGATGCTTTACCAGCGGCTCTAGCTTGTTGTTGAATTTTAGCTTGATTTCTTACCCAATGGGCTCTCTTCTTTGGAAATTTATACTTGTCTTGAAACTCTTTCCACCCTAAAGCATCTGGATTTGCTGTACCTTTACGAAGTTTATTTGTTTCAAAATCCGATAAGTATTTATCTATACCTTCAGTAAATAATCTTCTTTCTCTTTCACCCGCTGCTGCTATGCCAGCTGCTCCAAGAGCCAACGCACCTGTTGTAATCTTGGGGCCTATTAAACCTTCTTCATCTTCTGGATGATCTTTTTCATACTGTTCTTGCAAATCAATCAATTGATCTTCTAATGCCCTTTCCCCTATAAATATTTGAGACTCTTGTATGTTAGCTTTATCATCATCGTCACCAAAATTTAATTTACTTTGAAAGATGTAATCACCTTGAGCAAATTCACCCTGCTCTTTTAAAATCTTTTGTTCGTTATCTAATGATGTCATAGCTCTTTTACCCATATTGGCAAACTCTTGAGTAGCCCCTAAAGCAAAAAATGATTCATATAGACTTTTATCATATACACTAGCTTTAGGGTCGGTTGTAGCTCTGCTAATAGAATCACTTGTTGACTTAGCTAAAGATAAAATAGATGATGGATCATTTGATTGCTTGAAAGACCATAAAGCAGTTACTATTTGCTCAGCTTGGTCTTCAGTAAATCTAGCTTTTGTCCCTTTACTCCACGGATTGTACCAAGATGATTTTTTGCCTTTTAATGCATCAGTTAATGTATCTATACCTTCTTCTATTTCTTTTACATCTGTAATTGATCCAGAAGGAATTTTAGTATATACATCACCAAGACCTGACTCTGTAATCCAACTTTCAGCTATATTAGTTTGATATTGAATGTTAGCTTTCTGAGCAGTATCTAATTGCGATTGGATAGCTGTGAAAGCTTGACGATCTTTAGCTATCTCAATTCTTTGTTCTTCTAATCCTAATTGAGCCTCTCTATAACTTTTTGTCTGAGCAAGCTCCATGAACTGTAATGATTCTTGGACTTTACGACCTTCTTTTTCTTCCCTATACTGAAGTATCCTATTTAGGGATTGTAATGCGTTGGAACCGTAGGGATTAGCCATTAATTAAGAACCTTGGCTAAAGAGTTTGTCTTCAACAAATCCTCTAGATTTATCTTCTATAAACTGACCAGCTTTTATTGCGTACTTACCTAAATACCAATCATCAGCTTTATCTGCTTCCAATTCTCTCTCTCTAGTTATTCTTTTTTGTTCTAAATCTAATCTACCTTTTTCGCCTTCATACCATTCTTCTATCTCACCCATAGATTTGCCCAATAGTCCGTGTAATTTTTCTTTTCCTCTAGTAGCTGTTCCCTGAATCCTTTTCCATGCTGATGATCTTTTTGCTCCAACAGTCCCATGAGTAGGCATATTTGCTTTTGCAATAGTTTGCTCAGTATCACGTTGCACATCATCATATTTCATACCAGTTTCAGCGGAAAAACTCTTAGCTTCTTGTGCAAACTCAGCCTTTGCTAAATTTATTTTCTGCCTACGAGCTGGCTCAAGTTTTTTCTGTGCTGATTCTATACCTGAAAGAGCCTCATCGTACCCAGCGACCTTTGAAGAAGATTCCTTCGCACCTGTCACCCCTTCAACAGCAGAAGAAACCCCAGATAGAATTAAACTTCCTAAAGCAGCATATGCTGTTAGACTAACTGGGTCAAGAAACTTCTCTTCATTCCCAGTCATAGGATTTATAGTCCCAGAGCCTAAGGCATCCACGAGCTTTTCTCCTCTAGCCCCACTCTCCATTAAACTTTTTTCCATTGGATTAACATGCCATTTCTTTCCCGGGTCAACATATCTAGATACAGCAATATCGGTATCACCATACCTGCCATAAGCTGCTTCTGATAAATGTTCTGCTGCTAGACTAGCCATTTTATATCCATCTTCCATCTACCCATCCAAACTCTTCAGCTCTTGCTGGGTCAAACCAATCTACTTCAGTTCCTCCCGTTACTGAAGGATTCAAATCTTGTTCTTTATATATTTTCATCATCTCTGCCATTTTATCAGGTAATAACGCTCCTTGACCTCCACCAGCGGCTTCTTCTGCATCTTCAGCCAAATAATTCTTGCTTCCCGATGGATCAAAATCTGCTGCTTCTTTAGCTGCTTTCTCCGCAGCTGCTTTCTCCGCAGCTGCTTCCGCTTGTCTCTTTTCCAATTCTTTCATCGCTTTTCTTTCCTTATCTAACTGTTTCTTTTTAGCATCTTCCTCTAGTTGATTAAAATTAGACTGCGTTTTTGCTACTTCATTTTCGTCAACTTCTTCTATCATAGTTGGTTTATCTGTATCCCCTAATAAAGCCGATACATCTGATGTACCTTTTCTATACCTTCCTGTAGCAGCTATCATACCTTTTGAATACGTACCTCCTTTTTCTCCAAACTTGTACTCAGTTTCTCCTAATACATCCCACCATGGCCTATCTACTTTCTGTGGAGCGAACTCACTTAAATAAGCGCTATACAAATCTTTTTTACCTTTAAATTTTTCCCAAGAGATTTTACCTTCATAAGATTGTTTAGCAATTGTTTCTTGGGCTTCTGGAAGATATACATCTTCAAAGATTTGCTGATCTTCCATCATGCCACCTAAGGTGCTGGCCACCTCGAGTGCATCGGCTACTGTAGACTCTAATTTTCCCCATCTTTCACGATCATAAGAAGCTTTTTCAGAAGCAAATTCTACTTGATCTATAGCATCTAATATATTGTACTTTTCTTTTTCTAATTCCGATGACGCCCGAGATGCGGATAGGGCTGCTGAATATACTGGAGTAGGCATGAATATTAATTACAGTTTTTCATTATAATTTACTAACAATGCTGTCAATTTATCCATCACAAAATATTCTCTTAATGCCCTATAGCTTGCCACATTAAAGTATCCCATGGGGAAGCAGCTGTGCTAAATGTAACTGCTGTTGTAGATGGCAGCGTATGTATTGCTAAAGCGTTAGTTAACCCTCCCGTTGATCCACTTTTATATACAGTTCCCACTATATTCAAACACGCAGTAGGGAAGGCTATTGGGAACGTGATTACTTCTGTGGTTGCACTAACAGCTTCTTGCCCCCATTGCATAATTAAACCATTATCAAATTTAAGATAACCATCATCAGCAAAATCTACCATATCTGACTGCCCTACTTTATCAGAGAAAATAGACGCTTTACCAAAAACACTTTGGTATAAAACATTCCCAATCCTTATATATTCTACAATTTTCCCAGATACTTTTCTAAAAACAGGGATTCCATCTATAAGATCATTTACAGATGGAGCACCATCTCCAACTACAATTCTCTCTTGCTTTTTATGGAGAGATACCCTGTCTTCTCTGGTGAATGCCATATTAATTTGCTGGCTTTAGCCTATAAACAATTGAAATATCATTAATTTCAAAATCATTATCTACAGTCCCATCCATAGCTAATCTAAAACTATATATATTATTTGCTTCAGACATTACATCAGGCTTCAATTCCGCATGAGACCAATATGATAAATCACTTGAATCCCTTAATGGACGTGAGCTCGTAGCAGTGCTGCCATTAGGAGTTCCTACTCCGCCTGACCAAGTAGTTCCTTCAAAGTCATAATATGTATTATTTTCACCATTTACAAAATATCTTACATTTAACGTATCAGCATCCCCTTTATAAGAAATGCGGACTCTATATACTTTCTTTCTTTGTGCTGGTTGTCCAAAATCTATATCCTTTGTCCAAATTATGCAGTTACCCTCTGTAGTAGTTGATGCGTCCGCTAAGTCATCATTCCACCTTACTATAGTTCCAGTTGTATGAGCAACTACTAAGTCACCATTCCAGTCTGTGATAGGGTTTGTCTTAGCAACATCTGTTGGAGGTATTCTATCTAACGCTTGTGTCCAGCTTCGAGTCACTAAATCATATATATGAACATTATTATCACCTCCACCTGAACCAGAATCTCTAATTACTATAAGCTGTCTCTTTCTTGGCAAATATCCTATCATTGGAATATCCCCAGCAGCTACTATCCAAGTATTCCAATATACAGGGTCTATCACCCTACGACCATCTTTTTCTAGTAAATTGTTAACCTTTCGACCATCATACAAATACACTCCAAGCTTATTCACCCAAGCAATACCATAATCAGTTTTACAAGTAGCCGCAGGCCCAGTTACGCCTTTATGCACAAATGTGTCTTCTAAAAATTCTATTTCTTGCGAAATATTGATTAAATGCATCTTATTCTTTTTGAATTGCAGTATTCTATCTGCGTACTCTTCAAGCTTTACTATCTCGTCACCATCTCTAACACTAGCTTCAATAATCCTATCTGGTACAAACGTATCAAACTTACCAACAATAGACTTTATCATTGCATCACCCATTGTTTCAACTATACCGTCTTTATTCTTCATTCTTATATTACCAGCATAGACTACCCTGTTAGCTACAACAGCAGTTTTCCATCCATATCCAGCCCCATCGAAACTAATAGAATCATAGTCATGAGAAAATCCATTTATACTCTCATAAGTTTCATCCATTGGGACGCTTTTAATCATATGATATCCATTATCAGGAGACTCAGCGTCTGTCGCCTGGGTACCGGCTTCATCCCACGGCATCCATTCATCCGCTCCGGCTTGTCTTGTACCTTTAGCAAAATCAAACTCAGCTAATAAATATCTCTCGGGTTCAATCGCCGTTGGAGCATCCTGGTCTTTTACTTCAGCCCAATACAATCTACCACCTGTGACTCTTTTATTAAATGGAGGGTCTGCAAAAAACTGCAACTTCATCAATGATGGTACATCTACTGAATCATGAAAATTATTTAGTTGTCGCAACAATGACTCTTGGCCAGTTCGATCCCCTACATCTCCATCATAAATATAACTTGAGAATAGAGCTATGCCATCATGACTATGCAAATTCCATTCTCCTCCAGGGCCATTATAAGCTGAGTTAAAAAACAGAACAGATACAGCCCCTTCTGCAGGGCTGGGGTCAGCAGCCTCATCATTATCTAGACTTCCAGAAGTAGGAGCGTCTAATCCAGCGTCTAATGACTGCCAAGAGTCAATTACTGTTTCTTCGCCAGAAGACTCTGGGAAAAAAGACCTATCAATATACCCATACCATTTAGGAGTATTATTTGCTCCAAAATTCCCATCAGAAACTCTTAAAGCTCCATCTACATAATAAAAGGATGGCCTCACGCTTGACGTTGACCCTAAATCAATATTATCATATCCCCATAAATTAGCAGCTTCACTATATATATGAATCATAGCTGTAGAACTAGTATCCGCAAAAGCTATATAGTTATCACCAGTTTCAGCAGCATCCATTGATGTTGGCTTCAAAGATACATTGTCAATAGTAAATGTACCTTTACCAGTTGTACCTCCAACATTAGATGTTCCCGTTAATGTAAATGCCGCTGTAGCTGCATTAGCATGCGATGTAAATGTGTGTGTATGAGTTCCAGCGGTTATTGTTAATGTTTCCGATGACGCTGAGAAATTTTCTATAGTTAGTCTGAAATAAGTTGGAGCATCACTTTCTGCATATGTATATGTAAAATCATACGAAATCCCTCCTATGCCAGTAAATCTTCTGTCAGCGGCAACCTGTTGAGCGCTTCCATTTAGTAACGATCCTCCGCCATCAAAAGTCCAAGCAAGACTGCCACCAGTATCAACGACACATGCCGCAGTCACATCCCAATTAGCGTGGGTTGCGAAATCGTTTTCATCTAAATGTTCCCCGACGTGCCCATTAACTCTATCATGGCTAAATTGAAATAAACCATATCCAGCTTGAATTGTTCCAGAAGTAGCTGGGGTAGCTGTACTATCTGTAGGATGATCATTATAATGAGGCCCCATGCCTCCCATACATCGTATCTTGCCAACCTGATCTACCATCACGCCTTGAGCGGCAGATAGTTCGTTATCCTCTATATCACGGGGATCAGCATTATTATTAAGACCACCGTGGAATTTGTCGATTTTCCAAATACGTTTAGGCATTGCCTTCTTCGTATTCGATATCTTCTATAATATGTTTTACAGCATGCTCTGGGAGTTCACATACAGGGCACTCGTCTTCAGAGAAATCATATTCGGAATTTAAATCATGTTCAAAAACATCTAATCGCAGGCCTCCCTCAACGCCTCTGATCGTACCACCGTTTTTTACTCGTACCGCTTCTTCTCGTTGTTCCTGTAGGGGATCGCTCTGTTCAAGTATTCTTTCCTCTTCTTGCATCCTCCACACTCCTTTATTTTTCCTCGAGTTACGGTTCTAATTGCACGACTAACAGTATCTCCTAGTCCCTTATCGTGCCCAAATAAATCTACTCTGTTAGTAGGCATTAGTTTTCTTTACTGATTCAACACCTTTAGCAGCTTTAGCTGGGGCTGAAAGTGTTTTTCCTATCTTTTTTTCTCCATAACCTTTGCATTCAAGGTAACTTGTATATCCTAATCTTCTCCATTCTTCTTTACATTTTTCTGGACTTGGCATATTATTATCCTTTCGGTTTATAACCAATACCCTTTTGTGTATCAGTTTCTGTTGCAAACTTAATCTTGCAAGCTCTAACCTTACTTGGGTTCCCTTTTGCTTTTGACATGCAAGCTATTAGTCGTTTTGATTTTGATTTCTTAGCCATATTATACCCTCTATTACCACCAGTTTTTTTTACTTTTCCAGGGCCTGTGTCTGGAGTGGATACATTACCTAAACTTATAACATCCATTAAAGACCCATTCGGCCTTCAACTTTTTTTAATCTTCCCTGTATGTCATCAAGTTCATTTATGACATATCCTATAGCTTCTGAAATTTCATCAAGAAGAGTGTTTTCTTTTACTTCTTTCTTCTTCTTTATTGGCTTAGAAGGCGCTGTAGCCATCTTACCATTTGATACTTGTGCTGGCATTTTATATCCTTTTAGTTAACGCTTTGAGATTGCTTTACAGCTCCCTGACCGGGACTGTACCAACTAATAGTTTCCCACATAGAATCATTAGAAGGTCTACTCATATTTTGAATTATCATACTAGAGTACAAAACATCCAGATGCCTAATAAGTGATTTTACTTCCGGCATATGAAATACGATATCCATACGTTTTGGTTTTTCAGGCTGCCTTTTAACCATTTGTCGATTATTGGCAGATTGAGAACGATATACATCTGCTAAACTGGCCATTAGAATAACCCCCATTTTGCTTTAAGAACTGCTTTACCTACATCAATTACTTCTTTCATCACCGCATCTTTCTCTTGTTTTGTGAGCTTACCATCTCTATATCCATCTTCTAATTTCTTTAAGACATCACCAAACTCTTTGACTATGTTCTTATATTTAGCAGCTACAAGAGTAGCGATACCAGCCATAATAACACCACCCATATAGAAGGCGTTTGTCCAACTTACCCATTCACTCATTATACTAACCTCATTATTATTGATACGATGACGGGGACAACAAGAATACCAATAGAGCCAACAGTTCCAATCTTAGCCAAATTGGTCTTATTTTCTTGTACTTGTCCATTAATTTTTTCAATATGTGTTTCAATTCTTTGTAGCGTCTTAAAAATGCTAATCTGACGCTCCTCTAATTTAACAAGCCTTGCTGTATTTTCAGCCCTATATTCTGCAACTGTCATATTAGTGGCGGCCATTGATTCTGCTCACGTTTCCTTTTACTTCCATTAACACATCAGACATATCATTAATCTCCTTTACCATGTCTTCATGCCGTCTATCTCTTGTTTCATCACTACGGTTCCATCTATCTAAGAATTTAAGCACAATAGACTCAATATTGGAAATCCTTACAGATTGTTCTTCATTCTCTACTTTAAGGTTATCAAGTGCTTCAGCCTGTTGAGTTGCTCTCCTGCTCATTGAATATACCAAGAACATAAACATAGCCCCGACAACACCTATCATTCCCGCTTCTGAGTAGAGTGTTAAAAATTCTTTCATTCGATTTAATTCCTCGGAAGATTACCATGTATATTTACATAATGGTTTATTTTAGCTAATATCTCACTAAAAGACATAGCTCTTACTTTTTCTTTTTCTTTCTCCAACTTAGTGGATTTAGGTTTAATTCTTTTTGATACCATTGTAATTCTTCTTCCATCTTTTTGTATCTTTGTTGTTCATCTATTATATGTCTATCAACCAATTCACCGATTTGGGCAGTCGAAGTAACCATCCCGTCCTCAAGGGCTTCAATGCGTGCGATGATATTCCAATAACCATATACCAGCATCCCACACAAAACCAAAATTTGTCCGAGCCATTTAATTCGGAAAGAGAAAACCATGTTATCATCCACGAGAGTTCCCCTAAAGCTTCTGGCTGTAGGTGGCTTACCACTCACTTAATCTCCCAACCTGCTATTGACCAACCTGAATCACATCCAGTAAATAATGATACTACACATAAGATAGCCAGCAATAATATCATAAGTCCTACAAATACTTTAAATTCATTTGGCTTCATACTACCATCCAAATTGCTATTGCAGTTTCTACAAAGATATCAGCAGCTGTATTATATGCCCATTTCTTCTTAGTTCCATATACCTCTTCAGTACCTTCTATGAAGTATTCAGCTACTTCCCATAGTACGCCTATTATAAATACAGACATGACAGCCCAGAAATCACTAGCTCCAAGCCATAAAGCTACTTTACATATAAATGCCCCAGCAGCTAAGTGATAAGATGTCCAATGATCTAGTTGACCAGTAGTAAGTTGCCATCTAACAAAATTAGTGATTGGCTTAATCATACCTTATCCTTTACTTAAATGTTTCGATACTACTACATTGTTTTGATACATAGGAACTATCCTAGATAGAAGCTCTGTTTTTGTTTCACTACTACTATAGGATATTCCACGGGTATCATAGAAATCTTTTATTTGGTCTTTAGTATTTGTATCAGTAGGATATTCTGCTTGTAGTGTAGCTATTCCATTAATAAGATGATGTTTTCCAATTAGAACCCTACCATGTCCATTCTCATGTTTCTTAGCACATTCATCAACATAGTATTCTTCTATATTCTTAAAGCTATCTGAGCGTCTTACTACAGAGCCATCTACTTCTACAAAATAATCATATCCTGACGTAGGGTAAGTCAAGGTTTCGACAGTTCCATCCTTGTATGTCTTGGTTCGGGTGACCCCGGGTGTGGTATTTTTATGGAGTCTGATACGATGACCTTGACTACACCTACGGATTATCATTTATGCCTCAGCTTCCACCAATTCAGCTTCTTCTTCGGCTTCAGGTTCTTTTAGAGATTCTCGGAGCATACTAATGAATGCTTCTTTGCCTACTTCCAACTGCTCTTTCATAA